>ERZ773077.54-NODE-54-length-76509-cov-9.680893_pt1 | contig 76509 bp, 69 predicted proteins | sample MGYA00580612_ERZ773077 | MGnify/ENA primary metagenome ERZ773077 (study PRJEB29015, sample SAMEA2737971) | human oral metagenome | biome: human oral; feature: human-associated habitat; material: dental | place: China | collected 2021 ...
CGGCCAGCTCACTACTCGTTGTTGTCTCGGTCATCATGACTCCTCCTGCCCTCACGGGCGATGGAGCCAGTTACACCGTTTCCCTGACAGACCCGGGAAGGGCTCTGCGGGGTGGAACATCGGTTATTGGTTCTAGCGGGTAGAGTTCAGGAGCTGCGCGTCGAGGCGCGGCCCGTCGCGGCAGAACATCGGCTGGGGGTTGCGTCGGATAAGGTTCAGGAGCCGCTCTGCGAGGTGCCACATCCGGGGATGTGAGCTCGGTGTGCGGCACAGGCTGCTGCGGCGCAACCGGTATTTCCGGCACTGAAGAACTCGGTACCACATCCGACGTACCAGAAGCAGGACTTGAGCCCGCGGAGGATGATCCTTTAAGCCGGTCCTGAATGCCTTCCCAGGCTTTTTGGACTGGGTTTTTGATGGTTTCTGAGATTCCTGTGGCAAGGGCGCTGGTGCCTGCCCCCAGAAGTGTGTTGAAGCTGACGTGTTTGACGAGGTCCCAGCCTTGCAGCCCGGAGTTTAAACCGGTGTAGAGGCCATCAGTTGCACCGCCACCAGCACCAACCGCAGCATTAATCCCAACCTGAGGCCAAAAACCTTGAACCGCCTGCGCAGCAGCACTCCCACCCTTAGCAGCATGGGCAATATACGAAGCAACCCCGCCACCCAATGCACCAAAAGCCCCACCAATCGCCACCGACCCCCAATCCACTGGCTGCCCCGGACTAAAAACCCCCTGAGAAGCAAGACTGATCCCCGCACCCGCAATAGCCCCTCCTGCTATAGGGCAGACCGGCGTGACCGCTATCCCAACAATCGTGACAGCAACACCAACGAACGTCTTCCAGTTGAGTCTACTGCTGTGATTCTGCTGGATATATTGTTGGAGTTCGGCGTCGGTGACGGGCCGCAGGCCTTGCGGGTCAACAGCATGCAAAGGATCATTACCCGCATACGCATAAGGATTACCCACCCACGCAGCACCCACCACAGGCACCAAAGGATCCCGACTCAAAAAACCCCGAGTATTGGGGTCATGCACCCGGTATCCAAGCCACTCCATGCCCGCAAAGAAAAGACACCCGCCAGCACCAACACCAATACCGTCGAGGCCTACCCCACTAGAAGGCGTCCAGGGCGCAGCAGGGTCGCTATATCTCTGCTCACGCCACCCAGTAACACCCCACTGCTCACCGACAGCAACCATGCCTGGAATCGGGGTGACAGACACACCACCAACCTCCAGCACCGACGATGGACTACCCCAAAACACCTCAACATCATTGACACGAGCCAACTCACTCAACGCATTCACATGAACACTCGTCACCCCCGAAGGCTGAGTGATGCTGGTCAGCCACCCCAAAGCACTCCACCGATACTCGGTACGACCATGAGGACCATCCTGGCTGATGCGCCTACCCGCCGCATCATAACTAAACCGAGTAACCCCACCACCATCACAATGCTGCTCCAACAACTGCCCCGCCGCATCATAAACATAACGGATCAGAGCATCATCCCGCTCCTCCGCAACAAGCCGCCCACCAGCATCATAAACCCACCGACACCTCCCCTCCGGAGAACGAACCTCCACCAACTGCCCCGCCGCATCATGCACATACTCAACACGCCACCCACCCTCAACAATCCCCGCAATACGCCCCTGCCCATCACGCTCAACAACCGTCTCCCGACACTCACCATCAACCTCAACCACATGCCGAACCACCTCACCACCGGCATACTCCCACCATTGCCGACCACCAGGACCCCACGACGACACCAAACAACCAGCCGCATCAAACCCCTGCACCACACGACCCCCAACCCCCACCACCTCAACACAACGCCCCAAAAGATCATAACCAAACCGCGCGACATCACCACTAGGCGCAGTCACCACAACACAACGCCCCAGAGAGTCATAACCCCACGAGGTGATGCGATCGGTGCCGGTGGCATGGTCGCTGCGGATTTGCTCTATCAGCCTGCCGCTGAGATCCCAACGCAGCCGGTGCGTAACCGGCTGGTCAGGGTCGGTGGCATCCTCCACCACCAACGTGCCAGCTGCAACATCATGATGGTGAGTAGCTGCTATCTGCCCGTCAGCAATGACCTGATGCAACAAACCATCCGCATCATAGACCCACTCCAAGCGCTGACCCGTGGCCCGGTCATGACTGATCAGACGCCCAGCAGCGTCATAACCAAATCGTTTAGTCCGACCCAACGGATCGGTCTCCACCACATGCAAATCGAGGCCATTGAACTCACGCACAGTGACATTCCCCAACGGATCCGTCACTTCCACGGCCCGACCCCCAACATCATAGCCATACCGGGTAACACGCCCCAACGCATCACGCGCCTCAACCAACTGCCCGGCAGCGTCATAACTGAAACGACGCCTGCCCAGGAACCTGCTCCACGTGGCAATCACCCGACCCGCCAGATCATACGTCCACGTGCTGCGCCCATACCCCGGACTGCTGACTGCGATCACTCTCCCACAAACGTCATACTCGTACCGGGTCTCCCCACCCAACGGATCAATCTCAGCCACCAACCGATTGTCGGCATCATTGACGAACCTGGTGGTCTCTCCCAACGCATTGGTGACAGAGACAAGCCTGCCCGTGACCTCGTCATAGGCGTATTCACTCATCGAATCATCGGGACGGCGAAGCCGCACAATACGTCCCGCCGCATCCCGGGTCATGCTGGTGACGCCGCCCTCCGCATCGACATACTCCACCGGCCGCCCACAACCGTCATAACGAGTCAACACCGTGCCACCACGCACCCCAGTGGCCGAGACAATGCGCCCAACCCGATCAAAGACCAGGCTGCTTCTCGACGCCCCATCCCGCCCGGGGCCTTCCATCACTGTGGAGCGATCGACGCTGTACTCGGTCACCCATGCCCGGCCCGTCGGGTCCTCCTGCCTGGTCGGGCGGCCGTTGACGTCATACTCCCACCTCCAGCACCCGCCCTCGGGATCCATCATGGACACCAGCCGGGACAATGCATTGTGGGTGTATTCCCAGCGCCGCCCATCCGGCAGCTCCATAGCCGCGAGATTACCCAGATCATCGTAGAACGACGCCGTCCCACGTCCCAGCGGATCCGTCACCAGGCTGGCCTCACCACATTCATCATGAGCTATCACCGTACGCGCACCCAAAGGGTCAACCGTCGCCTCAAGCCTCCCAGCCGCGGTGTACTCAAACCCCCACCTCGCCCCGTCAGGATCAATCCGCGCCGTCAGGCGATCAGCATCCCACACGTAACGGGTAACATTGCCCATCGGGGTGATGCTCGCAACAATCCGCCCCATGACATCACGCTCAAGACGGCTAGCATTGCCTGCCCCATCAGCCATCACAACCACATCACCATGCTCGTCATAACCAACAAGGAACCGGACCCCCGTGGGATCCTCAACCTGGGTGAGCTGTCCGCGTTCCCACTCCAGCTTCGTGACACCACCGGTGCCGTCAACCACGCAGCTGGGCAGACGGCTGGAGCCCTCATAGGTGAACGTCGTGGTCGCGGGCTCATCGGAGGCATAGACCTGCACGGCACACAGCCGGTCCTGCTCGTCCCACTCGTTCTCGACCCGGGCGCCGCTGGGCGTGACACGGGTGATCAGCCGGGACCGGTGATCGTATTCGCTCACAGTGATCCCGCCGTCGCGTTCGGTGGACATCACGACATTGCCGTATCTGTCGCGGGCCAGCGAGGTGCTCTGCCCATCCGAGTCCACGATGCGCACCAGACGTCCCCACGCATCATGAACCCACACATTGGATCGGTTCCCGTCAGCGTCGGCGACCCCGGTCATATGCCCTGGCAGGTAGGTGAAATGCGTGATTCGGCCATGCTGACTGCGTTGCGTCGTCACCCGGCCGCGATCGTCATAGGTGTTCTCCACCTCCACCACGCCATCACCGTCGGTGATGCGGAACATCAACCCTGCCTCATCCCAGTCATAGCGGCGCGTGCCACGATCCGACACCGCAGCCACGAGCCGCCGATCATCGTCGTAGACATACTCCACTCGACGTCCGTCTGAGGACTCCGCTGCCTGCACGCGATCGTCGTCCCACACCAGACTCACCGACCGGCCACGCTCATGAGTCAAGCACTGAAGCCGCCCCTCGACCCAGCGCAGGGCGATGGCGAACCCCTCGCCTGCGGCGTATTCGACGAGCCTCCCGGCAGCGTCGAACCGCCACCAGCCGCCCTTGTTGTCGGTGATCCTGTGGCCCTCATCCTCTGCAGTCAGCCAGAAGGCCTCCGTGGTGGCCCGGTCCCATCCCTCGCCCAGGCGGGGAAAGAGGATCTCACGGCCATCAAACTGCGTCCACCGCGCCTGGGAGTCGTCAAAGCGCAGTCCCGCCTCAGTCCACGAAGACCACCCAGGGCCGAAAGCCCCCACTTCACGGTTCAATGAGTTGTACATGCGGCCCATCAGCAGTGCGGAACAGCCACCGTCGAAGGCCATGTCCGTTTCCGGTTCCAAGAAGTTCCCCGTGGCGGTGTTGACCGGGTCATTCGCATACCCGGTGGTGGGTGGGGCGCCGTAGGCCTGGGGTGGGTCAATCTTCAGCTCAGTGCGTTCCGCGTTCACCCCAGCCGCCTCGATGGCTGCTGTGATGCTGGCGTTGGGGGCTGTCACTGTCCCTGAGCTGCCTGCCGCCTCGAAAGCTTCAGCTACGACGTTGGCCCAGCGGACATCCTCGTCATTGGCGCTGATATAAGAGTCAAAGCCGGAGATCACCCCAGAGGCCTCAAGCCGACCCCATCCACAACTACCGGTGAAATCGTTGTAGGCGCTTCGCACCGCAGCCGCCTTGGGACGCAGCTCCTCATTGCCGCCCAACGAGTTGGTGGCGAAACTGCGCAGATTCGCGGGCCGTCCCGATGACACGCCGGTAGAACTCGACCCCGTCAAAGGCTGCCTCGGTTGAGGGGTCACTGCCGTCACCGACAGCTGCGGCTCCGGATCCGGCGGACCCACCGGAGGTTGCTCACCCCCGCTGAGCCAATCGCCAACCATCTGAAAGAGATTGCGATGATCCTGACGCTGTTTCCAAGCCCGCGCTGTCTCCCGACGCTTCTGCTCAGCCGCAGCGGCGCGCTTCAAATCCCCCACCGCAGTGGCGATCTCACGCAGCCGGATGGCGACGAGTGTGGCATCTGAGGCCTGCACTGAGCCATTCTGCTGAAACAGCTGCGCGTAGTATCCCTCAAAGTCCTCAAGCCCATAAGTCAACCATGCGGACCGAGAACCCGTCTGGCTGTCGATCACTGAGGCAGCGGCATTGCACGCCGAAATCAACGTATCCGCATGCCCATGATCAAACGGCACATCCTGCTCGATACCCTGCATAACATCGCCCACGCTGATCACTCCCAAAAAACATCAGTGGGCGACAGCTCAGTCGCCCACCCCCTGATCCCACCTTAACAACCGAACACGTCAGCCCGCAGGCATCTCACCAGGACGCGCGGCCTGGACGAGCTCCACCGCACCGCCCGTGCAGGCGTAGCCCCGGCCTGTGCTGATCCGGACAGGAGCCTTCCGGGGAATCTGCGCTCCCAGCAGTTCACCGTCGAAGTCAATGTTGGGCTGCAGCAGCACACCACAGCGTGACTTCCGAAGCGTCTTCGTCCAGTGGTTATACAGCGAGCGCAGATCGTCTGCACGTCCTGCGGCGACGATGTGCAGATTCGCGGGTGAGTTTCCCACCAGGGCTGCGATGGACTGGTCGGTGTCCGCAAAACGCTCTGCGTCATCGATCAGCAGAAGCACCGGGCCCCGCTGCAGTCGGATGGCGGCTATAACGGGGGCTGTCTCATCAGGTGAGTTGGCGACTTGGTCCAGCCTCGCATCCGCCAGAGGCGAACGTCGACTGCACAGGCCAAACACCTTGACCTCTGGCGATGCCATCCGGGCCGCCTCGGCAATCGCCAGCAACAGCGACGACTTGCCAGAGCGGGCAGGACCTGCGATGAGGGCATGCTCACCCTCGAACAGCTCCAGGAATTGCGGTTGCAGATCCGATTCCCGGATGCCCACCGGCAGCTGCCACGGCTCACCAGCGAGCACCGCCGTCACCCCCAGATCCCTCTGCGTGACGGACTCGGGCAGCTTGCCCACCACTGTCTGCTTGGGCGGTGTCCCAGGATATTGGGCCGCGACCTGCGTCACTGCGTCGGCGAGGGAAATCGCCGGGGTGGCAACATGGGTTTGAAGCTTCGTCTCCGCCAGCACCGCTCGCCCAGGTCCACCCAGCGGGGCGTCCTCCTTGCGGAGCCCTGCGGTGGCGTAGTCGTAGTGGTCTGCGAGTTTGAACAGCCATTTCTGGGTTGTGACCTCGTCCATCGCAGGCGGGATCGTCTTGGCTCGTGTGGTGGCGACGGCGATGTGAATGCCCACGTCCGTCCCATCTGAGTACACCCGGTAGAGCCCCTCCATGAGCGGCTGTCCCACGTAGTCCTGGTATTCCTCCCGCAACGCCGCCAGCCCATCAATCAACACCAGCAGCTTGCGATGTGAGGCGTTGCCGACGCTGCGCCGATCAAACTCCTCTCGAAGATACTTCAGCAGCCGGACCTGCTCTTCACGGGCGGCGGTCCCCGGGCCGACGTAGGCGATCGTGTGGGGCAGGTTCGTCATCGGCTCCAAGTCACGGTTCGAGACGTCGAAGATCGCCAGGTCCAGTTCCTGTGGAGAGAAATGCGCGCACATAGTCAGGGCAAGGCTGGCCAGCGTCGTTGTGGTGCCAGAGCCGGGGATGCCAACACAGATCAGGTTGCCGCGTTCAAAATCCCAGCCTGCGGGTATCTGCCGTTGATTTCTAGGATCGTCAGACACAGCAAAGGACACATTCTGGTTCTGCACGCCTCCCACCACAGGCATGTCACGATGGCTGGGTTCGCCGAATCCCTCCAGCTGCACCCGGTCCCCCAGCGCCTCAGGCCAAACTTTCCTGGGACGGGCATGGCCGAGCTGCGCGTTGGCCTCAATAATGGCTGCAATCAGCTCATCCATATCGGTGTCATCGGACTGTCCAGCGGCAGGCTTGCTCGGTGGCGGCGGAGGCGGCCCGAAGACAACATCGGACAGCTCCAGCTCAACCGCTTCCTCCTCCTCAACTCTCCCGGTGACCAGAGCCGTCTGCACCGGGGTGATGTCGTCCTGCCCGAGCTTGACGTACGCGCGGCCGCGCTGTTCGCGACCAATCGCAGAGGCATTGGGGACCCCGATCACGTTCGACGAGTCCTCGCGGCTCTGCACTCGCAGAGCCACCCGCATGTTGGTGTTGGCGAGGATGTCGTCATTCACCACGCCCGCGGGCCGCTGGGTGGCGAGAATCATATGGACGCCGAGCGTTCGGCCTACTGCGGCGACGCTGACGAGGGCGCTGAGAACGTCCGGATACTCTTTCGCCAGCATCGCGAACTCATCGACAACCAACAACAGCCTTGGCATGGGCTCCGTGGGTTTCGTGGCCCAATAGGCGTCGAGATTGTCGACGCCCTCCCCTGCCTCGGCGAATCTCTCCATGCGATAGCGCATCTCGGCCTCAAGCGCGAGCAGGGCCCGCTCAGCCAGCTGTGCATCCAGATTGCTGATGGTGCCGATCGTGTGAGGCAGCTGCTCCAGAGCCTTGAACGCGGCACCGCCTTTGAAGTCGATGAGGATGAATGTGAGCCGCGTGGGATCGTGGCGAGCGGCCAGGCCGCTGACCAGCGATCTGAGAAATTCGGATTTGCCCGATCCTGTGGTGCCTCCCACGAGGCCGTGTGGGCCGTCGCGCACCAAGTCGAGTTCGAAAGTGCCTTTCTCCCCCATCCCGATAGGGGTTGAAAAGTCCCTGGAGCGAGACCAAAAATCGATGACATCCCTGGACGTGAGACGCTGCACCCCCAAAAGGGGGTTGAGCCGGGTCATGCGTGGAATGGCCGCTCCCGGTGTGAACAGTTCAGGGTCCTCGAATCGTGCCAGATCCATCGCAGTCTCCCGAGCAGCCGCAAGGCTCAGACCCGACCCGAACACCCGTTCGACAAGCTCGCGTCGCTCCGGATACGAGACGGTGCACTCAGCGTCATCACCCACCGTGATGATGGACGTGCACATCGCAGGCAGCTGCTCCGGCGTCGGCGCTATCACGATTCCGGAGATCTCCAGCAGAGGTGGTTCGCTCCCGCTGGGAGGACGCTGGTTCCGTCCCTGCCCGAGGAGATGTCGTGCAGTGGAGTCACGGCCCTCTGTGAGAACATCAGAGTCCAGCAACAGGAGCATGGCTGGCGTCGAAAAGCCCCGTCCAGCATCCCGGATGGTGCGCAGCAACGCATCACTGCGAGCACGTTGATGACTGAGCCAGCGGTCCCCGTTGGGGGAATGCAGCATGCGGGTGTGAGGGAGCCATTTGGTCCAATCCCAGTCCTCCTCCCGCCCAGGATCGACGAACACGCCAACAGTGAGATCCGCTGGCCCGCAGTGCACGACCGCTTGAGTCAGCAGTGATCGGGCAAAGGCCAACGCAGTCTGGCGTGCGCCCACTATTCCGACGACACCTGCGTTGGAAAGGTCGGAAACGATGGTGGAGCTAGGAATGACCGCCTCCGCAATGGCGTTTTTCACATCATCATCACGGGGAACCGATGAGCGATCATCCAGAGGTGGTGTCCATGAGACATTCCCGAGGCCGACGTGCAGAGCGAGAAACCCTGAGGTGCCGTGGCGACGCTCCCACAGTCTCGTGGTGGGAAGAGCAGCCCGCAGCCGAACCGTCGCGAGATCCGGCACTTCATCCTGCAGCCTAGAACGCTCCTCCACAGCGGCCTCACGCATGCCCGCGCGCAACACCTCAATCTCCTCCGCGAGTTTTGCGGAGGCCTCACGACGTTCGCGTTTCCCCCGCGAGCGTTGATCGAAATACGAGCCGACGGCCATGATCGGTGACAGCCCGGCGATCAGCGCATAACGCCAGCTTCCCATCACCATCACCAAGACGACAGCCATGGCAAGGGGTGACAGCACAGCGATGATGGGAAACCGGTTTTGGATATTCACCTCTTTGCGCTGCGGCACCCGGAGCCTCTCAGGATCGGGATGCTTTCCCGGACGGGGTGGGCGATTGAACGGCACTGTTCCCACAGGGGTGACATTGGGCAGTGATCCGGGGCGCGGGGCGAGGGGTTCCTGGAATCCTGAGCTGACGGTGAGTGTGTTGTCTCCTGCGATGATGACTGACCCGTCGCAGGCATCCAGTGGCTCCTCTCCCTCCACCTGTGCCCCATCCAGGAGTGTGCCATTGGTGGAGCGGGTGTCCCGCACCTTCGCGATCTCCCCCTCCACCTCGATAGACGCATGCCCCCAGGACACGCTGTCTGATTCAAGTGTCACATCAGCTTGGGGAGAGCGTCCGATGACACTAGGGCGGCCAGACGCCAAGGGCACCAGATCACCCGCGGTGAGGCTGCCTCCCACTCTGACATTCCAACCTGAGGGCGGCTGTGGCACCGAAGTTGGATGCTGGGAGATGGTGACGGCCTCCAAGAGCTTCACCTCTTCGAGTGGCGTATCCGCCCGGAACTCCTCATCCTCCACGAAGACGGGGGCGTCATCGGGCAACATGACACCTGCAGTCTGCTCGACGACAGCCCCGAGGGTTGTGCTTCCCGTGGCGCTCAGCAACTCACGTTCATGGGCCACCCCATCCCAGTCAATCACCACCCGCATGGCTCAGGATCCCCTTGCCGCTTCAAACCACCGGAGCTTGGGCCCCTGTCCAGGGCGGCCAGCTGAGTAGTCCGTGGTGGCGGCCAGCGGAACCACGCTCCCATCCGCCAAGGCCGCCGGGCGGGAGAAGTCGAGGGGCGGCCCCACCAGCCCCTGGTCTTGGGTGAGCGAGAGCTGGGGCATCACCGACAGCACCTTCTGGGGTTCAGCGCTCCCTGCCCGCGCCACCGCCAGCATCAGGGCAACAGCAGCATCATGGCTGGAGGCGTCAGCGGCATGTGCCACCTCAGAGAACGGTGCTGTATCCAGGTAGCGGGTGACCATCGGATTCTGAGCTGTGCGCTGCACCGCCTTCAAAAAGGCCGTCATAGAGCGACCGGTGCTGTCCTGGCGCGAGGCGGCGGGATCATCATTGGCGAGCCCCACCGTCCAGTAGGCGCCACTGAGACTGCCGGTGTCACGCAGCAGACCTGCGGAGAAGGCAGGGCTGGTCGCGGAGTTCGTGAGCAGGACAGGCAGCCCCAGCGCTGCGCCACGAACTGCTGCGGTGGCCTGCGCAGAGGAATCGGCGTCACCAAGGATGACGATGACATCTGCGCCCTCAACGGCAGCCTCTGACAGTTCCTGGATGAATTGGCTGTTGTCCTTTGTCGCCGGATCAAATGCAATCTCCGCCTGAGGCGTGAATCCTTTGGGCACGACAGCCCCAGCTGCCGTCACCTGGATTGCCCTACCTGCCTTCAGCGCCAGAAGCGCCTCCTGGAATGAGGCATCGTGGGTGGAACGCAGCAGCCCGGTGGCCCACATCCCCTCGGCAAGATAGTCATCTTGCGTGAGATAGGGCGAGACGATGGCGATGTGCTGGGCCCTGGCCTCCGTGATCGCCTCCTTGGCATGTGAGCCTGAGGTGGCCAGCACAATACCTGCAACGTCTTGAGAGGCCAGCTCTACAACTGCGGCAGCACTGCCCTCTGCTGAGCCTCGGTCATCTACGACAATCACCTCCACGTCATGCCCGCCAGACCGGAATCGCTCTGCCGCCACCTCCACGCCCTCGGCCGCCAACGCCCAGTCAGCACCCTCTCCAGGAGCAGAGCTCAGCGTCACGACAACCCCGATCCTCACCTTCCCCGGCACTCCATCTGCAGTCAGGGCCACTGATTGCGGAGTCGCTGCGACGGGGGTGAGGGAGGGTTCCTTGCTGGGACCAGAGCCAGTGCAGCTTACGCAGAGCATCACCACGAGCAACGCATTGAACAGCCGCATGGCCACAACGGCCCTCACTATTTCCGCTCCGGACGAATGCTGAAGGTGTAGACCGTGGTGTGCTTGGCCTCGGGACTGCTTTCCAGCTGGAACAGCGGCATCTCATGCACGGTGTTCAAGGATGTCAGGAAAACAGCCCGGCGTTTCGCGATATTGCCAATATCCTCGCTGCGCACGTTGGCGAATGAGTTGGTCGCAGACGTGGCCAAGGTCACCTGCTCATCGGTCGTGGCCGTCGCCGCGGTGGATGTCGCCATGGTGCCCAGCAGACCACCGCCCTCGACGGTGGGATCACCCAGATCCGTCAGTGCGTCCTGCAGACTCAGCACAAGTTGGACTCTGGCACCATCAATGTCTTGGGCCGAGTCCCCCAGGTGGGAGGCGAGGGCCTCGCCACCCGCGCTGAGGCTCTCCTCGAAGAATGCAGAGGCCGCCTGACCGGTGTCCCGCAGCGAGTCTGCTCTTTCTTTGACCGCCTCTTGCCCGGTGCTGGCAAGGCCATGGGAAAGGTGACGGAGCTCTGCGGCAGATCTGGTGATTGAGGTTCCCCAGATATCGGCGGCACGCTCCCCATCACTCCTGATCTGCCGGATTGTGGGGTCGATTGCATTCGTCAGATCATTGTTCACGGCTCCGATAGCCTCATCGAATGCCTTCTGCAGGTCGTCTCGAATCTGCTCTTGGGAGGTCGCCAGACGATCCATGTTCCCCCCCAGCCGGGCATTGACGGCCGTCAGCTCATCAAGAGACTCCTTCAAGGAAGCGCGAGCAGACTTCTCCGCCTCATCATTCGCACCACCACGCCTCTCAAGCTCCGCCAGCCTCTCATCCACCTTCTTCTGAGAAGCTCGAAGGTCCGTGAGGATGCTCCGCCCTGATGCGTCTGGGGCGTCCGTGGCCATTTCCGAGGCGATGGTCCCCCAGGCAGTCCGCTGCTTGGAAAGCTGCTCCTGCATGGAGGTCGACTGCCTGTCAGCCGGAATCTGCACCTGGGACCCATCAGCCAGAACACAGGGCTCATTCGTCAGGGAGCCGTAGACACGCGCCAAGTCATCCGCATTGTCAGGTGTCGTGCGAATCAGGTCGCACACATCCCGTGCGACGGCGCTGTTCTGCTCAATCATGCTGCCAGTCTGCTGCTTCTGGGCGCTGGCGACCTCCAGCTGACGATCCATCCAGCTCTCCAGATCGCCGAGGTTCTTCGAGAAGCCATTCACAGCCTGCCGAAGCGAGGAAATATCCAGCTGGGTGGCACTGTCACCCAGCGCCGTGAATCTCTCATTCACCACATTCAGTGCCTGAGTCAGCTGCTCCCGCGTGGACAGCATCTCGGCGATGCTCTCCGGTCTCAAGGCAAGCAGCAGCGCATCGCGTTCTTGACCAAACCTCTGGGTGATGCTTTTCTGAGCACTCACCCTGGCCTCCCACAGCGCACAGGTTGCGGGAAGTCTCCGCTCAGTCGCATCCACGCCCATGTCATCGCTGGGTGGCGGGGCGGTGGCCGACGGGTCGGAGCAGGCACCCTCCTTGCTTGGATCCTCCGGTCCGAGCGAGGCGAGAATGGCCTCGCGCACAGCGTCACGGCAGTCCTCTGAGGCATTGGCATACTGGTCGAGTTGCGTGGACATCTGGCTGATGAGCCCGGAAACGGTGCCATCGCTCGACGCCGCCACCGCATCCACCCTACATCCACCCCCTGTGGGTGGCGGTGATGCGCCGATGCGGCTGGGGTCACCCAACAGTCCCTCCATGGATGTGACCCCCTGTTGCAGAGTGTTCAGCATGGCGGACTGGCTGGTGGCGAGCTGAGTGTCCAGGCTCTCCTGCAAGCCCTTGAGCTGCTCGACCAACGCCTGTGTGGATGTCTCAACCTGCTGGTTCGACTCTTTGAGCGCCGCCACCGCATCAGCGCCGAAGGTCTTCGTCGAGGTAGAGAGGATCTCACGCAGATCCGCGATGGAATGGCCAACCCCGCCAAGCACCATCTGCACATCGCCTGCCAGCGCAACCGTGCGTTGCAGCAACTCGGTCTCAGACTCGGTGGAGCCACCCAGGAAAGAGGCGCGGGGGTCACTCACCGCGCCAGGGTGCACGCTGAGCTGAAATTCGGGAACCTTCATCGCCTGCTGGGCATCCAACACGAGACGCAGAGTGACGGAATCCATCGTCGAGGGCGGGGAGAGAAGCTTGGCCCACTGCACCGAGGTGGTTCCGTCTGACAACTGAGCCAATGCCCCGTTGGTCTGTTGTTTCCCGTCCTGGTTCTTGCCCTCCATCACGACGGATGATGGTGGGACACCTGGCAGAGAGGTGGAGGCAAACACCGTCAGAGGGGAGCCGACAAGCGCCTGCTCCTGAAGGCTGCGGCCACCAGCGTCATAGTGCACGCTGCTCGGTCGCACCGTGAGGTTTTGGAGTGTCAACTCGATCTCCACGTGCCCCGTATGACCCTCCAGTTCGGACAGATCGGTGCCTTGGCCCTGATCAGTCCGATAGCTGGTGGTAAGCCGCAGAGGCAGGTCTTTCTCCACCTCGGCAGGGCTGAACTGATTCTTGACGAGCGTGGTCCTCATCGCCCCCGGAGTTTCGGCAAGCGCCTCTGAGGCAATGGAGGTGACGGTGCCGTCTGGTCTCACCTCCAGGTTGACCGTCTGCATGATGCTCTGGGCATCGCGTGGAATGGTCGTCTGCACCGGCTGCTCACCCGGTGTGTCAGAGACCACCATGGGCAACACCCCAACAGCCAGCACTGCTGTAAGGCATCGCCTCAGAAATAGTTGCCATCCGTGTGGAGAGGAAGCGCCCACCGTAAGTCTCCTCCAAGCGTTCGACAGACGCAGATATAGTAACTGGAGCAGGGCTCACCAGTTTCACGAGTGTCGCGGTGGCCTTCACCACCACGGTGTCACCAGAGGAGGGACTGCGCTTGCAGGCAAAAGCCGCACTCGGAGCCAACTACCGGCTGCTCGAATCAGTGGGGCTGGGGGCATCCGGCGAGGTTTGGCGAGCTGTGGACACCCGAACCGATGAGGCCGTCGCCGCAAAGATCCTGCACAGCCACCACTCCCGAGACAATGAGGTGGTCGCCAGGTTTGTGGCGGAGAGATCCCTGCTAACAAATCTGGATCACCCCTGCGTGGTGCGTGTCCGCGATCTCGTCATCGACGACGGGCAGTTGGCGATCGTCATGGATTTCCTCCCGACCTCCGCAGGCAGCGTGCTACAGGAACGTGGAACGCTACCTCCGGCAGCAGCCACGAGCATCATGGCTCGGGTCCTGGAGGCCTTGGCCTACGCCCACCAGAAGCAGATTGTGCACCGGGACGTGAAGCCCGACAACATCCTGCTATCCGACTCGTGGGAAAGCGGAGAGCCAGAGTCCATACGGCTCTCAGACTTCGGCATCGCCGGGATCGTCGGAGATGGCGGCTCCTCATCAACCTCCGGGATCGGCACCCCGGCCTACATGGCCCCCGAGCTGATCCAGACAGGTTCTGCCGCTCCCCCCAGCGACGTCTACAGCGCAGGCATCACCCTCTACGAGCTGCTGGGGGGACGCACCCCCTTCGGAGATGCAGGCACGGCGATGACCATCGGCCTGCGTCATCTCTCGGAGATGCCACTGCCCCTGCCCGTCCCCGAGGCCTTGGCGGATGTTCTGGAGCGCATGCTTTCAAAGGATCCCGAAGAGCGTCCGACGGCCGCCCAGGGCGCCCGCCAACTGGCTGAGCTGCTCCCCTGTCTCAAAGACGTTCCCGCGCTCACGCCAACGCCTGCCAGCGAACTGCACCAGGGCACAATCCTGAAATCAACGGCACTCAAGCGCCTGCAGGCATCCCCGACAGCGCCCCCATCCGCACCCACCCCAACCCCAGACTTGGGACAGCCCGCAAGCGCAACGCTGCTGAAGCCCGTTCAGCAGCCACTCAAGCCCACAACAGCAGACACCAACTCTGAGCAGAAACCACGACTCAGCCGCAAGAAGCTCTTCGCCCTCATCGCTGCGGCATCCCTCCTCCTCGGTAGCGCAGCGGTGCTCCTCATCCCTCAGCTGCTTGATGCCGCCGGCAGAGAGGGAGACTCCCAGACCACCGCGTCACCAACAGCCACGCAGTCAGATCAGGCGCTTCCCACAGGACTCACTGTCTCGCGCACCGCAACCTACGAGGCCAGCACAAAGCAGATTCGCCTTGACATCCGGTATGCCGCCCAGAACGCTCCCCTGACTGGCCCCTTCCTGGAGGTGATACCCGCTTTGGGGGAGGGAACGGGCTGCGCTGAAATCACCTGGGGGAACGGCGCCGGCACACCACACCGCCCAGCGGAGACCGGCATCCACGCGCAGTGCGGATGGAGCGTGGACCCAGGCACCCTGGCCGCGCAAAGCTCAGAGACGGTGACGGCCACAGTTTCGATGCCGACAGGAACACCATCCACCCAAGACCTCAACAAATGGCTCTCTGCCATGTCCGCAGACACAAAAGCCATCACCACCAACACTGAGCTCAACACCTCCGCCTACCCCGTGCAGCGCATGACGGGAATTCAGCTGATAGCCCCGCCACGGGTCCTGAGCCAGGTTCCACTCGAGTTGACGCTGCTGCCAATATGGCCGTCAGGTCCCGACACCCTCAACCCGCTGTATCGCTCCCCATCCGTGGGAAAGCCATCGAGCATGTTGACCTCCATCGCCGGCGAGCAGGGCGTCCGCTTCGCAGATGGGTGTGGCGGCGCTCTACGAGTGTCGTCAGATGGCCTCACCGTCTCCACAGTGTCCATCGCACCGTCATGCCGGGTGAATGCACAGGTGGGCAACTTCAGCTTCATCACGAGCAACGAGTTCGTCATCGCGGCCCGTGGGCGCTGAGCTGGCTTCGGGAAACCTCACAAATGTGAGCCCACGGGTTGCTAACGTATGCAACGACCTTAGTTTCGCTCCGCAGGATGCGGGGAGAAAGCCAACCAACACCTGAGGGGAATATTCATGTCTCGCGTTCTCTCAACCGAACAGGCCAAGACAGCCATCCGTCAGATCCAGTCCATCATCGACGGCGGCCTCACCGACCAGATCAACGCCCTCGACTCGCAGGGCCAGATCCTCTCAGACCCCAACAACTGGGACGGCCCGCTGGCCCAGCAGTTCAGGGGCAGCACATGGCCGGAAACCAAGTCCGCCCTCAACAAGGCAGCCACCGAGCTCGCGGAGCTGCGGCAACAGCTCGACACGATCGCCAGCAACATCTTCACCGCTGGCGGTGGTGCATAAGGGCGCTGACTGCCTCACCCTCCAAGTGCGCTCTCCCCATGGCGGGGCCCTGAAACCATAGGGCATCCACCATGGGGAGACCCATGAGAAACCTACGGCATCGTGAAAACGATGGAATCACCTCTTTGTCTCGGACTCGTTCTTCTTTCCAAAGCCGGAAGCTTGAAAAGACGTTGAGGCATCCATCCGGCAGCGGCATCAGGTGCACAAGCATGCGAATGCCAAGAAATTCACCGCCAGAGCGTTGTGATCACAGCGGCATGGCGAAGGCATAGACGTCCATCACCCATCCATGCTCCTCACGGATCCTCGCCCGGGTGGCGACGATGTCGTCGATCACGTCCGCCAGGCGACCACTCCGCAGCTGCTGGGAGCCCAAACCCAGGTTCGCCGCCCACCAGATGGTGGCGTCACCGGCCCGCTCGACGAGATGCCGGACTTTCAGGTGCCCATCCAGCATCACCACTGTCATACCGAGCTCAGGTCGCCACTCATCAGCCAGACGCCGTCCCGTGGTGATGTGGACAGGACCCCCGACCTCGTGGAGCACGATGCCGTGGGCTGCCGCCAGCGCCTGGAAGGCCGTGATGCCCGGCACCACGTGTGGTTCGACGTCGATGAACTCCCCGACTCTTTCCACGATGCGGATGGTGGAGTCATAGAACGCTGGATCACCCCAGACGAGGAATCCAACAACGCTGCCCTCCGGGAGTCCCCGCATAACCTCCGCGTAGCCGCGGGCCCGGGCGGCATGCCAATCGGCCACACCCACCTCGTACTGCTCCTTGGTGCGTTCCGCATCGGGTCCGCGCTTCGGATCCTCGACGGCGACAAAACGGTAGGAGCCAGACTCCAGGTACTCCTCGCACAGGGCGCGGCGGGCGTCCACCAGGTCGGCTTTCACCTCACCCTTGTCCGCCACCAGGAACACGTCCACCTCCCGCATGGCGGCGATGGCCTCACCCGTCAGGTGGGCGGGGCTTCCCATGCCGATCCCAATGATGTTGACCTTCACCTTGCCACCTCCAGCAGCGCCGTCACGTCCAGGTTCTCCTCGCAGGCATCCGCGAGCCGTTCAATCATGGCCTCCCGCTGCTCAGCGTAGCCGGGGACGCCCTCGACGGGACGCCAATCGCTGCCGGCCCGTTCAGCCACCTCGGTGAGGAAGGCACGTCGGAATCCATCGGACTCGAAAGCCCCATGCCACATGGTCCCGAAGGTCGCATCGACCTGCTGCCCTCCGCAGAACTCCTCTCCCCCGGTGGCATGGACGCGGCCATGATGGATGGTATAGCCCTCCACGGTTTCGTTTCGCCAGGTTCCCCAGGGTCTTCCGAGCACCTTCTCCGCTGCGAATCGGACCTCACCAGGCAGCAGACCGAGTCCTGGGACGTCGCCATCCCCCGATTCGAGATCGTCGAGGATGCGTTCGGTGAGCATCTGGTAGCCACCGCAGATCCCCACGATGGGCCGCCGTTCCCCGGCCCTTTCCTGCACCGCCTTCGCCAAGCCACGTTCCCGGAACCAGCCCAGGTCCGTGACGGTGGCGCGTGATCCCGGCAACACCACCAGATCCGCCTCCCGCACCTCAGCCGGTGAGGCCGTGACCACCACCTGCACACCGGGCTCAGCCGCCAGGGCATCCACATCCGTCGCATTGGAGGTCCGGGGGAAGTGCACGACGGCGACCCGCAGCACCCCACGGCCAGGCCGCAGCGCCCGTGACCCGATGGTCAGGGCATCCTCCCCGTCAAGCCACACGTCGGGAAGCCAGGGAAGCACCCCGAAATTCCGCATTCCGGTACGTCGGGTCAGCTCCTCCAGGCCGGGATCAAGCACTGCCTGGTCGCCACGGAACTTGTTGATGAGGTACCCGGCCAGTCTCTCCCGGTCTGGTGCAGATGAGATGCCGTGGGTGCCGAAGATCGCTGCCAGCGCTCCCCCACGGTCAATGTCAGCAGCCAGCACAACCGGCAGATCGAAGCGCTCTGCCAGTCCGAAGTTCACGTAGTCGCCCTGCCTGAGATTGATCTCCGCTGGCGACCCGGCGCCTTCGCACAGCACCAGGTCGTATTCGTCAGCGAGCTCCCCATAGGCGGCGAAGGCTGCCTCAGCCAGGTGCCGTCGCCCAGTCGCATACTCCCCCGACTCCAGGTGCCCCGCCGGTTTTCCCCGCAACACAACGAAGCTGCGGCGGTCGCTGCCCGGCTTCAGCAGGACCGGGTTCAGCAGACTCGTGGGTTCAACCCCCGCGGCCTGGGCCTGAAGATACTGGGCACGCCCGATCTCCGAACCATCCAGGCACACCATGGAGTTGTTCGACATGTTCTGCGACTTGAAGGGCGCAACTCGGAGCCCACGACGCCGAAATGCCCGGGCCAGCCCCGTCACAATCAGCGACTTCCCCGCATCCGATGCAGTTCCGGCGATCAGCAGGCCCGTCATCTCTTCCTCCCAAGAACAGCCAGGGCTCCGGCGAGCAGGGCAGCACCGGCGACGGTGACCGCTGTCACCAGCCTGGCGGCTCGGCGCACCTCACGTGCCCTGGGGCGTGGGCCGTCGCCGAGGGTGGGTCGGGATTCAATGCGTTCGCCGTAGCGGTTCTCACCACCCAGCTGCACTCCGAGCGCCCCCGCCCAAGCCGATTCACACCACCCGCCATTGGGGCTCGGATGCTGTGCGCCGTCGCGACACATGATCCGCCAGGCTGCACCAGTGCCTCCACCGACAACTGGTGCGGCCAGGCAGGCCAAGGCACCTGTGATCCGGGCAGGGATCCAGGCGGCGGCGTCGTCTGCGACAGCCGCGGCAGTCCCAAAGCGGGCATAGCGGGCGTTGCGATGCCCGACCATCGCATCCAGAGTGTTCAGGGCCCGATGGGTCACGATTCCCGGGACTCCCACGACCGCGCCCCAGAAGAGGGTGCAAATCCCAGCATCGTTGGTGTTCTCTGCCATCGACTCGACGGTGGCACGGCCGAGCCCCTCGGCATCAAGCTGACTGGGGTCACGCCCGCAGAGGTTCGGAAGCTGCTCACGGGCCGCCATCAGGTCCCCGGAGCTGAGCCGGTCAGCCATCACAGATCCCTCATCCGCCAGCCGCCGGGTTCCCAGCGCAGCCCACGTGGCGACTGCTGTGGCCAGCACCTGTGACCATCCTCGTTTGGCGGTCACACGTTCGACGATGAGCCCCCCCAGCAGCACAGGCACGGTGCTGATCACGGTGAAACGGGCTCCGGCGGCGCGGTCATCGGCGTAGGTGGCCTGCTCAACGTGGGCGGCCCACGAGCCGAACCAGGCGACGGGGTGGTGTCGTCTGGGATCAGCGAACAGCTGATCGGCGATGACGCCGAGGGCCAGGCCCAGGCTGCGATGTCGAAGGGTCATGCCACTCCCATCCGGTGATAGGTCAATGCGATCAACACCCAGGTGATCACCTGGGTGGTCTCGATGAGCGAGCCGTAGCAGTCGCCGTTGAGACGCCCAAGACGCCGCAGCAGGTGCCGCTGCCATCCCGCGGCCAGCAGCCATGCCATGACAATCGCCCCAGCCCAGCAGGCGGCGGCACGCCAACCCAGCAGCCACCAGGAGCCAGCAACCACAGCCAGCACGACAAGCATCCGGGTCATCCACACATGGGCGGGCCGCACACGACCAGCCACCAAACCTGACAGGGTCCCGGGCACCGGTTCCTCCCCGGGACGCGGGAGGGCCCCGGCCAGCGCGGAGACTCGACCCGCCGCCAGCCCGGCGGCAAGCAGCAGCGGCCAGGTCTGCGGCGGCAGCACCGCGATGGTGGCGGCCTCCGCCAGCAGCACCAGCAGCAGCGTCGTCACCCCCATCGGCCCGATGTCTGACTGCTTCATGATCGCCCGCGCATGTTCCGGTGGTTTCCGCGAGCCGAGACCGTCGGCCACATCCGCCACCCCGTCAAGGTGCATGGCGCCCGTGATCCAGGCCGCGGAGCCGAGCGCCAGCACCACCCCAAGCCAGCGCGCCTCCGCCACCCAGGCGACGCCCCAGCCGAACAGCCCCACCACGGCCCCGAGAGCAGCGCCCAGCCAGGGGAAAGCCACCAGCCCGTCGGGAAAGTCCCGATCCTCCCAGTCATGCTTGCGCACCGGAAGCCAGGTGTACATGGCCACGGCGCTGTGCAGGGCACGGATCGGGCGCATCAGGGGGCCTTGACGGGCATGGGAATCCCGGAGACGCAGAACCACACCCGCTGCACCAATTCGGCCACACGCATGTTGAGGCGTCCCAGCTGGTCGGTGAACAACCGGCCCGAGCGGGTCTCCGGAACCACGCCGAGCCCCACCTCGTTGCTGACGAACACCACCTCACGTCGGGTTTCACGCAGCGCCGTCAGAAATTCGCTCACTCGCTCCTCCAACCGGGCCAGGGCTTCAGGAGCCCGATCCCAGCAGCCATCATCCAGCAGCCGTGTCAGCCACACCCCGAGACAGTCCACGAGCATGGGGGCGACGTCGTCACGACGCAGTTCCGCTGCCAGGTCGATGGTCTCCACGGTCTCCCAGTGCAGGGGCCGGCGTTCCCGGTGCAGGCGCAGCCGTTCAGCCCATTCCGCATCACCAGGTCGCTCTTCAGATGTGGCGACGTAGACGACACGCGGGGCATCCGCGAACAGCGACTCCGCGAACGTCGACTTGCCGGAACGAGTGCCGCCCAGCACGAGCGCGGTACCGATCACGCCTTGGACACTCCCTGCCCACTGAAGGTGCCCATCTCATTCATCACCAGCGCTGCCGCACGCACGAGGGGCAGGGCCAGCGCCCCACCAGAGCCCTCCCCCAGCCTGAGTCCCAGATCAACCAGGCCCTTCACACCCAGCACACGGTGGGCGACGGTGATGGCAGGTTCCACTCCCGCATGCCCGGCTAGCAGGTAGTCGACGGCCGCAGGCGCGATGACCCGGGCGACCAGTGCCGCAGAACAGGACACCACCCCATCGAGGACCACGGGGACTCGGTGTGCGGCGGCTGTCAGGATCAGACCGACCATGGCGGCATGCTCGAACCCGCCCACCGCGGCCAGGGCCCCAACGTGGTCGCCTGCGGCCAACAGCCCCGCAACGTCGTTGATCTCAAGTCCCCGCTCCACCACGGCGACCTTGCGGTTCAGCATCTCGTCGTCTGCTCCGGCCCCGCGACCGGTCACCTCTGAGACAGGTGCGTCACCGAAGGCGGCGGTGAGGGCAGCAGCAGGCGTGGTGTTCGCGAGCCCGACCTCACCGGGAACGAGCACGTCTGCACCTGCGGCGACGGCACCCTCAGCTGCCTCCACACCCACAGCGATGGCGGCCAAAGCCTGCTCACGTGTCATGGCCGGCCCCCGGGTGAAGTCAGCCGTGGCGGCAGCGATCCGGCGGTCTGCGGTGTCGACGGCGGGTGCGAGCAGGCCCACGTCGATCACCTCAATCTCAGCGCCCACCGAACGCCCGATGACGCTGACCCCAGCGAACCCGACAGCTATGCCGGTGGCCATCTGCACGCTGACCTCCTGCGGCCAGGGCGTCACCCCTTGAGCGTAGACGCCATGGTCCCCGGCAAACACGATGACCCGAGGCCTGCTGGGAACAGGCGGGGGGCAGGCCGCGGCGATCCCGCACAGCCGGATGCCGATCTCCTCCAACCCGCCAAGGGAGCCGGGGGGCTTGGTCAGGTCGTCCTGCCGGTCACGCCCGGCCTGCAGCCACTCCTCCTCCACGGGAACGATGCGGGCTGCGAGCTGGGTGAGCTCGTCGGCAGTGTAGGCAGCTGTGGCCATGGAGTGACGTCCTTCATGTGTAGGTGCTGATTCCAGTCCGGGCCGCTCTGCGTCGCGGATGCTCGCCCGGAACCCGAGGTGAGGCTAGCACCCGGGCTCAGAACAGTTTGATGGGGCTGATGAAGTCGGCAATGATCAGCACGAGCCCACCGATCAGCAGGAATCCACCCACCACATATGCCACGGGAAGCATCTTGGCGGTGTCGACGGGGCCCGGGTCTGTTTTCCCGCGCAGCCGGGCGATCGCCCGCCGGATGGCCTCATACAGTGCGCCCGCTATGTGCCCACCATCAAGTGGAAGCAGCGGCACGAGGTTGAACACGGCCAGGAAGAGGTTGACGCTGCCAAGCAGCGACAGCCAGGTGGCGGCCCGGTCCATCACGGGAATCTGATCGGCCGCTGCGATCTCCCCGGCGACGCGGCTGGCACCGACAATGGAGATCGGGCTGTTGATGTCACGCTCCTGCCCGGTGACGAGCCCCACCCCGACATTCCAGATCCGCACTGGGAAGGAGGCCAGCGCAACCGCCGACATCCTGGTCATGTCCCACATCTGCGTCACGGTGGCACCGACCCCTCCGTGGACACGTTCACTGCCAGGGGAGATCCCCAGGAAACCCGCCTCGACGGTCTTGCCGGGATCCAGCCGGTCGGGGACCGACTGGATGATGGTGTTGACGCTCGGCAGCTGGATGACCTCGCCGGCGCGCTCCACGGTGACCGTCGCAGAGCCATCGCCATTGGCCCGGATCAGATCACCAAGCTGGGTCCAGTTGTTTAAGGCGACGCCGTTGAAGGCCACCAGTTTGTCCCCCACCTGGATCCCCGCCTGCTTCGCGGGGGTCTCCGGGTCCCCTGGCTGGCAGACAGCGGGTTTCCGATCCGAGGGGATCACGCACTCGTTGACGACGCTGACCTGCAGGTTCGCCTGCATCGTGCCGAAGAAGGTGTTGATGCCCAGGAAGATCAGGAAAGCCAGCACCAGGTTCATGGCGGGCCCACCCAGCATCACGATCACCTTCTGCCAGACGGGCTTCTGGTGGAACAGGCGCCCATCATCGGCAGGAGTGATCTCCTCGTACTCATAGGAGCGGGCCTGATCCGCCAGCCGGGTCAGCCACCCCTTCTTGCGCCCAGTGTCCCTTTGGGGCGGGTACATGCCGACCAGCCGGACATACCCGCCCAGGGGAAAGGCCTTGAAGCCGTACTCCGTCTCCCCGCGTTTGCGGGACCAGAGGGTCTTGCCGAATCCAACGAAATACTGGGTGACCTTGACGCCGAACAGCTTCGCCGGGACCATGTGGCCGACCTCGTGCAGAGCCACCGAGGCCATGATGGCCACGAAGAACAGCAGGGCGATGCCTATCGAGGCGAAATTGATCACAGTTCCTCCACTAGTTCAGCGGCGCGACGGCGGGCAGCCTGGTCGGCGGCCAGCACAGCTTCCAGAGTCAGGTCGGGGTCAGCCACATGGCCTGCGGCAAGGTGCTCGTCAAGGCAGCGGGCAATCAGGTCGGTGATGGCGGGAAAGCTGATGCGCGCATCACAGAAGGCATCCACCAGCACCTCATTCGCAGCATTGTAGACCGCAGGTGCGGTTCCCGCGGCACGACCGGCCCGCCGGGCTAACTCCACCGCCGGAAAAGTCTCGTCGTTCAGGGGCTCAAAGGTCCATGTGGCTGCCCGGGTCCAGTCGCAGGGCTGCGCAACCCCCGGCAACCGGTCGGGCCACGTCAGGGCCAAGCCGATGGGAAGCCGCATGTCGGGGGGTGAGGCCTGCGCCAGGGTTGAGCCGTCGCAGAATTCCACCATGGAATGGACCACAGACTGCGGGTGCACCGTCACGACGATGTCGTCGTAGGAGATGCCGTATAGCAGCGCCGCCTCGATCAGCTCCAGCCCCTTGTTGACCAAGGTCGATGAGTTGATGGTGATGACCCGCCCCATATCCCAGGTGGGGTGGGCCATGGCCTGTTCAGGGGTGACCGCTGCGAGCTCCTGCCTGCTCCAGCCCCGGAACGGCCCACCCGACGCGGTCAGGATCAGGCGTGACACCTCTGCCGCCCTGCCGCCACGCAGCGCCTGGGCGATGGCGGAATGCTCCGAGTCAACGGCCACGAGCTGCCCGGGTGAGGCCGCATCGACCACCAGATGCCCACCGATCACCAGCGACTCTTTGTTGGCCAGGGCCAACGTCCTCCCCGCCGACAGGGCAGCCAGGGTGGGTTCCAGGCCCACGGCCCCCGTGATGGCGTTGACCACCACCTCGCACTCTGAGACGGCAAGTTCTGCCGCAGCCTCCGGTCCGGTCAGCACCTCTGGCCTGGGCTCCTGGAGCCGGGCAAGCTCCTCCTCCAGCCCGGGCATTGCATCCGGATTCGCCACCGCAACCCTGCGGGGATGGAACTGCGCGATCTGCTCTGCCAGTCTCGGCAGGTCATTGCCTGAGGCCGCCAACGCCACCACCTCGAAGTCGGTGCGTCGGCCTGTCACGACATCAAGGGTCTGGGTGCCAATGGATCCTGTTGAGCCGAGCAGCACAATTCTTCGCACCCAGACAGTGTGTCACGCCACACCAACAGAAAGTCGCCGGACGATGCCGTCCGGCGACCCCTGATCCTGCCGTCTCAGACGAGCCCGAAGGCCTGCATCGCATTCGCAACCTTGATGAAGCCCGTGATGTTGGCGCCAATGACGTAGTCACCGGCAGCGCCGTATTCTTCAGCGGTTCCCGCGCACATGTCATGAATGTTGCGCATGATCCCGGTCAGACGCTCCTCTGTGTAGTCGAAGCTCCAGGAGTCCCGCATGGCATTCTGCTGCATCTCCAGACCAGATGTGGCAACCCCACCGGCGTTGGCAGCCTTGCCGGGCGCGAACAGCACCCCGGCCTGCTGGAACGCGCGGACGCCCTCAGGGGTAGTGGGCATGTTGGCGCCCTCGGCCACCGCCTTGACTCCGTTGCGGATCAGGGTGGCCGCCTGGTCGCCGTTCAGCTCATTCTGGGTGGCACAGGGCAGGGCAACGTCGACAGCCACGTCCCAGATGGAACCGGCCTTGCCGAGCTCAGCCCCATCGCGACGGGAGACATAGTCCGCAATACGGCCACGCTCCACCTCCTTGATCTGCTTCAGGAGATCAAGGTCGATCCCCTCCTCATCCACGACATACCCCGAGGAGTCGGAGCAAGCCACCACCGTGCCGCCGAGGGAGTGAACCTTCTCAATGGCATAGATGGCCACGTTGCCGGAGCCGGAGACGGAGACCCTCTTGCCGTCGAACGACTCGTCACGGGTCTTGAGCATTTCGTTGGCGAACACGACGGTGCCGTAGCCCGTCGCCTCGGTGCGCACCAGAGAACCTCCCCAGTCGAGGCCCTTGCCAGTCAGCACCCCGGACTCGTAGCGGTTGGTGATGCGTTTGTACTGTCCGAACATGTAGCCGATCTCCCGGCCACCCACACCGATGTCGCCTGCGGGGACGTCCGTGTACTCCCCCAGGTGGCGGTACAGCTCGGTCATGAACGACTGGCAGAACCGCATCACCTCAGCGTCGGAGCGGCCATGCGGGTCGAAATCCGACCCTCCCTTGCCGCCGCCGATGGGCAGGCCAGTCAAAGAGTTCTTGAAGATCTGCTCGAAGCCCAGGAATTTGATGATGCCCAGATACACCGAAGGATGGAAGCGCAGTCCCCCCTTGTATGGGCCGAGCGCGGAGTTGAACTCCACCCGAAAGCCGCGGTTGACCTGCACGACGCCGTTGTCGTCAACCCACGGCACCCGGAAGATGATCTGGCGCTCCGGTTCGCAGATCCTCTCCAGGATCCTGTCCTCCAGATAGCTGGGATTCTTCCTGATCACCGGGGCCAGGGAATCGAAGACCTCACGCACAGCCTGGTGGAACTCGGCCTCACCGGGGTTCCGTGCAACCACGGATTCAAAAATCGACTGTAGAGATTGTTCCATGACACTCCTCGGTGACGGGCCTGCATTGCTACAGAGCAGATGGTAGTTCCGCGCATCTGCCTTTCCCCATCACTGTCCACATCCGTCTCTCGTGCGCTCTGACCGCTTTCTCATGTGCTATTGCGAGCAGCGAGCTGCCCGCAGGCACCGTCGATGTCAGAGCCTCGGGTGTCGCGCAGGGTCACCGGCACACCACGCTGCCTCAGGACGCTGATGAAGGCCGCCTCATCCTCAGGCCGTGAGGCCGTCCATTTCGATCCCGGGGTCGGGTTCAAGGGGATCAGGTTGACGTGCACCCATCCCCAGTCTCCGCGTTTTCGCAGCACATCGGCCAGCAGCCTGGCACGTTCCACCTGGTCATTGATGTCCCGCATCAGCGCGTATTCGATGCTGACCCTGCGTTTGGTGACGCGGGCATATTCCCAGGCGGCGTCCACCACCTCGGCCACGGACCAGCGGTTGTTCACCGGAACGACCTCGTTGCGCAGTTCGTCGTCCGGGGCATGCAGGGAGACGGCCAGGGTGACGGGCAGTCTCTCCGACATGAGTCGGCCGATCTGGGGAACCAGCCCCACCGTGGAGACGGTGATCCCGCGGGCACTCATTCCGAAGCCCTCCGGGCTGGGGGCGATGAGGGTTCGGATAGCACCAAGCACGGCCTTGTAGTTGGCAAGCGGCTCTCCCATCCCCATGAAAACGATGTTGTTCAGCCTGCCTGCGCCCCCAGGAACCAGCCCCGCGGTGAGCATCCGGTTCGCCGCCAAGGCCTGAACAGTGATCTCTGCCTGAGACAGGTTGCGTTTCAGCCCACCCTGGCCTGTGGCGCAGAACGGGCAGGCCATCCCGCATCCCGCCTGGGAGCTGATGCACAGCGTGGAGCGGTTGGGATAGCGCATCAGCACGGATTCAAGCAGGGAGCCGTCATGGAGACGCCACAGGGTCTTGATCGTACGTCCACGGTCCGCCACCTGCCGTCGGACTTCACTCAGCAGCGCAGGAAACAGCTGGGCTGCGAGATCCTGCCGAATGGCGGCCGGCAGATCAGTCCAGGACTCGACGTCCTCGCTCAGACCGTCAAAGACATGACGCGAGATCTGATCAGCCCGGAATCTCGGAAGCCCCAGCGCATCCATCGCGGCACGGCGCTCACCGGCGTCGAGATCAAGCCAGTGCTTCGGCGCCTTGCCCCGCGCGGGGGCGTCGAAGACCAGCGGCAAGTGGGTTGGCATGTCATCCCCCAAGGCTCAGGTGCAGAACGAGCCATCCTACAGGGACGGCAACCAGCATGGAATCCAGCCGGTCCATCACCCCCCCATGCCCAGGCAGGAAATTGGACATGTCCTTGATTCCCACATCACGTTTGATCTGTGACTCCACCAGGTCGCCGAGCGTGGCGGCCGGAGAGATGCAGAGCCCCAACAGCAGGCCCAGCCACCAGGGTGCCCCCAGCCCCCACACAGCCGCCACTGCGCCGACGAGACCAGCCGCAACCATTGATCCCGCGAATCCCTCCCAGGTTTTCGACGGAGAGATGGCGGGCGCCATCTTGTGCCTGCCGCACAGCGATCCCACCACGTAAGCACCGGTGTCGGCTGCGACAATGCAGAAGATCACCACCACGAAGCGGCGATTCCCGTGAGGGGCGGCCATCAGCAGCGGCACGAAAATGCCCATGAGGGGGATGTAGGTGATGATCAGAGCGCTGGCTGCGACGTCCCGAATGAATCCCTCGGGATTCCGCCGAAAGAGCAGCGCGATCAGGCAGGCCAGGAAGGTTCCAGCAACGCAGATGACCGCGAAGGCAGCCGGTGGCAGACCCACATCCATCCGGGCCGTCACGTAGCCCCCCAGGACGCTCACAACGGTTCCGACGACGATACACGCAACCTGAGCCTGAAACCCCTTGCGCAACAGCGCCTGGTGCACCTCAATGACACCGAGGGCGAGAGCGGCAGCCGCAAGAAAGATGAAGAACCACGGCACCCACAACAGCCCGACGGCGAGAGCACCCAGTAGGAGCACCCCCACCCCGATGGCGGCCGGAATGTTCCGGCCGCCCTTCGGCGCCTGCGCTTCGCCGGAAGACTCCTCGCTCGGCATCAGATTTCGGTGAGTTCAGCTTCCTTGTGCTTGAGCAGGTCGTCGACCGCCTCCACAAATTTCTTGGTGGTGGACTCCATCGCCTTCTCAGCACGGGCGAGCTCGTCCTCACTGATCTCCGAGTCCTTCTCCAGCCTCTTGAAAGCATCAATGGCGTGACGACGAATGTTGCGTACTGCGATACGGGCGTCCTCCGCCTTGGCCTTGGCGAGTTTGATGTACTCCTTGCGGCGCTCCTCCGTGAGCTGCGGCATGACAACCCGGATCGAGTTTCCGTCATTGCTGGGGTTCACCCCGAGGTCAGCCTCACGAATGCACTTCTCAATGGCGGCGATGGCGCTGCGATCGAAGGGGGTGATCAGCATAGTTCTGGGATCGGTTGAGGTGAAGGTCGCCAGCTGCTGCAGCGGCGTCGGCGCTCCGTAGTAGTCCGCATTCAGGCGGTTGAACATCGCCGGGTGGGCGCGTCCAGTGCGGATGGTGGACAGGTCCTCGCGGGCATGGTCCACCGCCTGCTGCATTTTTTCCTGGGTTTCTTTCTCGACGTCGGCGATCATGACCGCTCTCCTTACAGGTAAATGGGTTGTCAGCGGGAAACGAGCGTCCCAATGGGTTCGCCCTGCACGACACGGCGGATGTTGCCACGTTCGGACAGGTTGAAGAAGACGAGGTTGAGCGCATTGTCGCGGGCCAACGCGATCGCCGTGGCATCGGCGACCTTGAGGTCCCTGGCCAGGAACTCGTCATGCGTGAGGTGTTCGAAGCGCGTCGCTGCCGGATTCTTCTGGGGGTCTGAGTCGTAGACGCCATCCACTCCCTGCTTGCCCATGAGCAGGACCTCAGCCCCGATCTCCAGCGCCCTTTGCGCGGCGACGGTGTCCGTTGAGAAATAGGGCATGCCTGAGCCGGCTCCGAAGATGACGATGCGTCCCTTCTCCAGGTGTCGTTCGGCGCGGCGGGGTATGTAGGGCTCCGCGACCTGGGCCATATTGATCGCGGACTGCACCCGGGTCTGGATCCCGGCCTTCTCCAGGAAATCCTGCAGCGCGATGGCGTTCATGACCGTGCCGAGCATGCCCATGTAGTCTGCACGGTCCCTGGCCATCCCATTCTGGCTGAGCTCAGCTCCACGGAAATAGTTTCCGCCACCAACCACCACGGCGACCTGGGTGCCCTCAACGGCCACGGCCGCAACCTCCTGGGCGATGTCGGAGATCACCACGGGATCCACGCCAAGCTTCCCGCCGCCGAAAACCTCGCCTGAGAGTTTGAGCAGCACACGTTGATACGGCTTGTTCATCTGGCCTACCTTCCTGGTGGGTAACGCATCACGCCTCACAATATCGTTCCTCAGCAAAACGAGCGCGCCCCACAGGGGACGCGCTCGTTTCCGGGTCTCTCGTCAGGCACCGACGGCGAAGCGGACGAAGCGCTTCACCTCAAGGCCGGCCGCCTTGAGGGCGTCGCCGACGGACTTCTTGTCCTCCCAGACAGCGGGCTGGTCCAGCAGCGCCACGTCTTTGAAGAACCCGTTCAGACGGCCTTCGATGATCCGCGGGATTGCGCCTTCAGGCTTTCCCTCCTCACGGGCGGTGGCCTCGGCGATGCGGCGTTCGTTGTCGACGACATCTGACGGGACCTCGTCACGGGTGACGTAGGAGGGGCTCATGGCGGCGATGTGCATCGCAACCTGATGGGCCATCGCGTCGTCTCCGCCGCTGTACTCGACCAGCACTCCGACCTGCGGGGGCAGATCGGAGGCGCGGCGGTGCAGGTACAGGTGCGTGGTGCCGTCGTAGTTGGCCACATTGACCAGGGACAGGTTCTCGCCGATCTTCGCAGCCAGCTCCTGCACAGCCTCCTTGACGGTGCTCCCTCCCAGGGCCGCGGAGTTCGCGGCCTCCAGGTCGGCGGCGCCGCTGGCGGCGATGGCCTCGACGATCTGGTCGCCCAGACCGACGAACTCGGCGTTCTTGGCGACGAAATCAGTCTCGGCAGCGAACTGGATGAGAATTCCATCCCGGCCCGCGACGATGCCGTTGGTGGCCTCGCGATCGGTGCGCTTGGCGGCTTTGGCGAGACCGGAGATCCGCAGCAGCTCAGTGGCCTTCTCGAAGTCGCCCTCAGCCTCGGTGAGGGCCTTCTTGGCGTCCATCATGCCGGCGCCGGTTGCGTCGCGCAGCTTCTTCACGTCAGCAGCAGTGATTGCCATGTGTTTCTTTCCGTCGATCGTGGAAGGGGTGATTGATTACTCGGACTTGGCATCGGCGGGAGCATCGGCTGCTGCCTCCGTCGCCTCCGGAGCCGACTCGGCGGCGGACTGCTCACCTTGGGCCAGGAGCTCTCGCTCCCAGTCAGGCATGGGCTCGGCCTCAGCCTCCTCGCCGCTGCGCCCGGAGGAGCGTTCAATGAGGCCCTCCGCGACAGCATCGGCGATGATACGAGTCAGCAGCGCGACGGAGCGGATGGCGTCGTCATTGCCAGGAACCGCGTAGTCGACCTCGTCGGGGTCGCAGTTGGTGTCGAGGATCCCGACGATCGGGATGCGCAGCTTGCGGGCCTCGTCAACGGCGAGGTGCTCCTTCTTGGTGTCCACCACCCACACAGCCTGCGGGGTGCGGGCCATGTCGCGGATGCCGCCGAGGCTCTTGTCAAGCTTGTTCTTCTCGCGCTCAAGCTGCAGCAGCTCCTTCTTGGTGAGTCCGGTGCTGGCGGAGTCCGTGAGGTTCATGCCCTCAAGTTCCTTGAGCCGCTGGATGCGCTTGGTGACGGTGTGGAAGTTGGTGAGCATGCCACCAAGCCAACGCTGGTTGACGTAGGGCATGCCGACGCGGGTGGCCTGCTCCGCGATGGCCTCCTGGGCCTGCTTCTTGGTACCGACGAAAAGCACCTGGCCGCCACGGGCCACGGTGGACTTGACGAAGGCGTAGGCCTTGTCGATGTAGCTGAGGGACAACTGCAGGTCGATGATGTAGATGCCGTTGCGCTCAGCGAAGATGAAGCGCTTCATCTTGGGGTTCCAGCGGCGGGTCTGATGTCCGAAGTGGACTCCTGACTCAAGCAGCTGACGAGTGGTCACTACGGCCATGGCCGTTCCTTTCGCGGGGGACGCCAGGCGTCCGCCCTTGACGGGGTGAGCTGGGGCTCACGCAGGTGGTTGTTCCCAGGATCCCGGTCAGGACCCTGCCTGATGCGTTCGGCGATGGCACCCAGCCTTGGCTGGGACCACACCATCGCTGACGGTCTCCCGTGGCAACGCATGCGATGTCAATCGGATGTCACCGATTGCGGTGATTATCTTATGCACTGGGGCAAGCTGTGGCCAAACTGCGATCTGTGAACCGCGGGGCGCACCCCACAGTGGAGTGGAAGCACGCCCCGCAGGTTTTGAGTCAGCCTCCGAAGACCGTGTCGGTCTGATCCTCGATCAGGTTTCCGGCGAGGTCCTTCAGCGGCCCGGTGCCGCCGTCGGGCTGGATTTCACCGCCGGTGGAGCAGGGATAGGGCTCGGCCCGCTGCCCCTTCGGCTCAATGAACATCGGGTTGATGATCCACTTGCCGTCCTCGTTGTCGTAGGCGTGGCACATCAGCTCGGTCTTGTTGCGGTTGATCGCCAGCCGCAGCTCAGTCGCATCACTCATGAAGGACACATCGGTGTCGGAGTCACCCGCGCCAAAGGCCGCGCGCTTGTCCATCGGAGCCGGCTGGAAGGCATCAGGCCCGGTGATGCCGTAGATCTGCTCGTTGACGCGGCAGCGTTTCCCCTCAATGTAGGTCATGGATATCTCGCCACCGCACGTGGTCATGGTGCTGGTGATCTTGTCGCCGTCGTGTTCCAGGGTGACGCCGAGGACCTTGTCTCCGGTCAGGCCGAGGGATTCCGCCCACACCCTGGCCACCGGCTCCGCAGAGGCGGAGACGATCCTGACGTCGAAGCCATGGGCTTTGAGCGCCTTGATCAGGTCAGTTACCTGGTCGTAGTAGCGCACCCATCCGGTGACGTCCTTCGAGCCCACCTGGATCTTGGCTCCCTCTTCTGCGGCAAGGTTCAGGTCACGTGCCTGCTTGGCGAATGCCTCCACCTCGGCATCGGTGTGGCCGGCCTGAAGCTGGGCGGCGAAGGCGTACTGCGGTTCGATTCGGCGGGCGTTGAACCCCGAGAACGCTTCGGCACCGCCGGATGTGGTGCCGTCGGAGTAGACCATGACGATCTCATCGGCGCAGGCAATCCCGGCCTCGGTATTCGTGGGCAGCGGTTGACCAGGTTCAGCCAGGGAGCCACAGGCAGCCGTCAGGGCTTGGACGGCTTCAGGTGTGAGGAATGTGCTCACCTGAGCCCAGTCGGTGGGTTGAAGCACCTTACCGTTGGTCAGCATCCAGAAGGTGGTGGCGTCACCGATGTCGTTCTTGACGACGGTGTTGTCCCAGTCGAACAACGCGAGCGGGGCTCCGCTGGCAACGTCACCCACACCGCCACATGTCCCCAGCTTCTCAATCATGGCAACCAGACGCCCATGGTTGTCGCCATACCAGCCGGGGTCGGCCGCAAGGTTTTCACAGGCATTCATGGCAGATGAATCGGCAACGGTGGGGGAAGCAGCCGACGATGATGTGGTCGTGGCGCCTCCACCGCCAGCGCACGAGGCCAACAATGTGGCTGAGGCCACGAGAGCCGCAAATCTCACGACAGAACGTACTGGACTCATTCAGGGTCCCTTTCATCACAGTGCGCACCACCCGCAGATGGCGCAAGGCCGCCCAGACGAGGACTCGGTGCGCAGAACCAACCCGGTGTTCTCCGCCCGGGGGGCAATCACGCTAGCAATGACCGGACTCCAGTAGAAGCCATCAGCGCAGAATTGCCTGAAAGTGAGGATGCGACACCGACGATGGAAGCCTCTTCCGCGACGGCGTCATCCCGGAGGCCATGCCGACCATGTCGGTTTTCCACACTGAGAGCCGGCTCGGAGGATGGTGATGCCTCATCGGCCTGATCACTCATGGTGCGGACATGAAGAAGATCGTCATCTGGTCATTCCTGCTGATGCTGCTGACCCCGATGAGCTCATGGGCTGACGCGGGCCTGGAGTTGCAGGCCCCGGTTCCCGGTGCCCTGCTGAAGGCCTTCAACCCGGGCACTTCACGATATTCGGCAGGGCATCGTGGCGTGGACCTTGCCGCCGCCAGGGGGGAGGCGGTCCATGCTGCCGCAGTCGGGAAGGTCTATTTCGCGGGCATGGTCGCCGGAACGCCCTCGGTTTCAGTGGACCATGGCAATGGGCTGCGAACCACTTATACGCCGGTGGTTGCCACGGTCTCGGTCGGCGAGCAGGTGGCAGCTGGCCAGGTGATCGGCCATATAGCAGATGCCTCACCCCATTGCGCCCCAGATTACTGCCTGCACTGGGGTCTCACAGATGGGCTCGACTACCACGACCCGATGATCTACCTCTCCCGTCCTCCCATCCGGCTTCTGCCCCACGGCACGGAACCAGCTGCCGTCACCTGGCTGCCCCCGGCCCAGGCCACTGGGCCGGGGACAGGCGGCTCCCTACCCGTGGAAGGTCCCATCACCAGCCCCTTCGGCATGCGTCTCCACCCGGTGACCGGCATCTACAAGCTGCATGACGGCGTAGACATCGGCGCTCCCTGCGGAGCTCAGATCCGTCTCCCCTGGGCAGGGAAGGTGACCTCCGCCGGTAACCATGGCGGCTATGGCTACCGAGTGGTCATCGCTCACGGCAATGGCAGGCAGACCGCCTACGCCCATCTCTCAGCCATTGAGGTCGGTGTGGGCCAGGAAATCCCAGCGGGTGGTGTGGTGGGACATGTCGGCAACACCGGCTACTCGACGGGCTGCCATCTGCATTGGATGGCTTGGGAGGCCGGAAATCTGATCAACCCGCTCACACTCGTCGCATAGAGGTCATCGACCGGCTGGATCACGTCGCAGTTTCTCAGGCACGCGGATGCGCCTGTTGGAAGGCGGCTCGCAGCCGCTCGTCACTGACATGGGTGTAACGCTGCGTCGTGGCCACGGAGGCATGCCCCAGAAGTTCCTGAACGCTCCGGAGGTCCGCCCCCCCGGCCAGCAGATGGGTGGCCATAGCGTGCCGCAGTGCGTGCGGCCCAACAGACAGGCCTCCCGCTGCGGTGGCTGCGTGGATGACGCGACGCGCCACCCTCGGATCCAGCGCACCTCCGCGGGCACCAAGGAACATCAACGGCGGGCTCTCAGGTTTCACCACCCGGGCACGAACAGCCACCCACGCATCCAGAGCACGCCGGGCCGGAGCACCCATCGGAACGGTTCTCTCCTTGCCGCCCTTTCCCAGCACCCGGACGGTGGATCTGTCGAAATCCACATCACGAAGCCCCAGATCACAGGCCTCTGAGATGCGAAGCCCACTGGCATAGAGAAGCTCGACGAGGGCCACATCCCGGATGGCGATTGGATCACCCTCGGCGACTCCCTCAGCCAAGGAGGCTATGGCATCGCCGACCTGCTCTCCCGTCGGCACCTTCGGCAACGTCCTGGCCCTCTTCGGGGACCTCAGACGGGCCGCAGGATTCTCATCAGCGAATCCCTCCTGGACCGCCCAGGCAAAGAACCCTCGCACGCACGAGATGCGACGCTGAAGCGTGCTGGGCTCCATACCCGAGCCGACCTGCCCTGCCAGCCAGTCCCGCACATCGGCCAGCCGCATCTGCCTGGGAGTCTTCGATGTCGTCCCAGCCAGGCTGGCAACATCCCGGGTGTAGGCCCGCACCGTATGCGGTGAGCACCCGCGCTCCACCTCCAGGTAGATGCGGTACTCGGAGATCGCCTCACCCCAGGGCCCTTCCATGGGCGACAGTGTGGCAGAAGGCATACTATTGTCGCTTGTTGTGTCGTCGAGTGTCTCTCGGTCCCGGGTGCAGCGTCTCGCAGCGTTCACCTCACTCACGGTACGCCCGGTGTCGTCTCACTCGGCTGCCGTGGCAGGACTCCCGTCCCGGAGCCGTCTCCCACTGACGGACTTCAGCGCACACCGCCAGCTGGCCGCTTGACTACCCGGAAACGAGGAGATTGATGCCTGACGACCTCACCGTTGGCGGCCGTGTCCGCCCCATCACCCGCTGGGGCACCCCGGTGATGCATGCGCCGACTGAGCCGATCACGGACTTCGGGGAGGAACTGCATGAGTTGGTGCGCGACATGTTCGCGACCATGCGCGCCGCCGACGGCGTTGGATTGGCGGCGACACAGGTGGGTGTCGGCCTGGCGGTCTTCGTGTACGAATGTCCCGACGCCCAGGAGCGGGTTCACCGGGGCGTGGTCTGCAATCCCGAGGTGGAACTGCCGACGGGCAAGGACCGCAACCTGGATGCCAGTGAGGAGGGTTGCTTGTCCTGGCCCGGTGGATACTCCAGCGTCGCCCGTCCCGACAGGGCCATCTGCCGCGGGCAGGATGCCTTCGGGCAGCGGATTGAGCTCGTGGGCACTGGCCTGCTGGCCCGTTGTTTCCAGCACGAGACTGACCACCTCAACGGCACGGTGTTCGGTGACCGGCTCTCAAGCCGTTCGCGGCGGAAGCTGGACGAGACGGTGCAGAACCTGGCGTGGCGCTACCCCGAGGATTGGCCGATCTCCCCGAAACGCACCTCGGCCCCGCTCCCCTCGCAGGATTGAGAGCTGCCCCCAACTCCCGACGTGTATTTCAACCACACCCAGTCACTGACAGAAGTGGCAGTTTCTGGGCGTAGCTGAGACAATTTCCTGCGGCTATCCCGGAGTCCTCGGAGGTTGGGTCATGGGTGATCGCAGAAGTCTTGCGCTCGGTGTTGCAGTGTCTCTTCTCATGGGCGCGGGCTTCGGCTTCGCAGCTCCTCCTGCCCTCGCCTCCGATGTGCTGCCCATCGGGGCCGTGCAGGGCGCGGGCGATATCAGTCCTCTCGCAGGTCAGAGCGTCACCATTGAGGGCGTCGTCGTGGGTGACTTCCAAGCCCAGGGACAGTTCAACGGTGTCTTCCTGCAGGACGATGGCGACGGGGATGAGACCACCAGTGATGGGATCTTCGTGTTCGACAGGGGCCGCAACGACCTCAGTGTCGGCGATCACGTCCGCGTGACGGGCAAGGTGAGTGAGTTTAACGGCCAGACCCAGCTCACCCCCAGTTCCGTGACCAGGTTTGCAAGCGGTGTCCCCACACCCGCAGCCACTGCCTTGACCCTGCCTGTGACGGACTGGGAACGCTACGAGGGGATGCTGCTGACCTTCCCCCAGGACCTGACAATCATCGAGTATTTCAACTTTGACCGATTCGGGGAGATCACCTATGCGACGCAAAGGCAGTGGACCCCGACCTCTGTCACATCCCCGGGCCAGGAGGCCATCACCCTGTTGAACGCCAACAGCGCAGACAGGCTGATCGTCGATGACGGGCGCGGAACCCAGAACCCAAGCCCAGCCATCCACCCCAACGGCCGCCCTCTCGCCAGGGACAACTACTTCCGCGGCGGGGACAGCGTCGCCGGGCTGACGGGCGTGCTCAGCTACAACTTCGGGGCTTTCAAACTGCAGCCCACGCAGGGCGGTAAGCACACCGTCCGCAATCCCCGCCCGAGCGCACCGCCGCAGCTGGGCAATATGAGGATCGCATCATTCAACGTGCTGAACTACTTCACGACCCTGACCTCCGAGAATGCGGCGGCACGGGGCGCCGACACCGCGGAGGAGTTCCAGCGGCAGCAGGCCAAGATCGTCGCAGCCATGACCGAGCTGAATGCCGACGTATTCGGGCTGATGGAGATCGAGAACAATGGCCTGGCCCTCCAGAACCTGGTGGATGCCCTCAACGCGAATTCTCCGGGAACCTATACCGCTGTCTCCACGGGCAGAGTGGGCAGTGATGCCATCTTCCAGGCCTTCATCTACAAACCAGGGGCCGTGGAGCCCGTCGGCGACTTCGCAACACTGAATTTCGGGGACCGCAAGAACCGCCCCTCGCTGGTGCAGACCTTCCGGCACAAGGTCACCGGTGAGCTGGTGAACATCTCCGTCAACCACCTGAAGTCGAAGGGTTCAGCCTGCGCCGGGGACCCGGACCGCGGTGACGGTCAGGGCAACTGCAATCTCACCCGCAAGGCGGCAGCCGAGAAGCTGGCGACCTGGTTGGAGAGTGACCCAACTGGTCAGGGAAGCACTCGCACCATCATCATCGGCGATCTGAACTCCTATGATCACGAAGACCCCATTACGGCGCTGACAGCAGCCGGCTACACCGACGTGGAGAAGCAGTTCAGCGGTGAGCAGGCCTATTCATACGTCTTTGACGGCATGGCAGGTTATCTGGATCATGCCCTGGCGAATCCGGCCGCGGCAGCCAGCATCGTCGATGCTCAGGCATGGCATATCAACGCCGACGAGGCCGACATCTTCGACTACGACATGAGCCACAAGAAACCCGCGGAGCAGGCGCTCTTCACCCCTGACCCCTACCGCTCCTCCGATCACGATCCGGTGGTGGTCAGTCTCCACTTCGGCGAGGGCTCCTCTCCCAGCGCCAGCCCAGCCTCGTCTACGACGCAGGCTCCGGGCACGTCGGCTCGGGGACTCACCCGGCCTGGGCTTCCCCGGACCGGTATCTGAGGGCGTGGGCGAAGATTCCAGCGGCGGTGGCCACATTCAGTGAGTCGACACCCGACGCCATCTCGATGCTCAAGGCGACATCAGCGGCGGCCAGCCAGTCATCGCTCAGCCCGTGTCCCTCCGAGCCGAGAAGCAACGCCAACCTCTCCGGTGGCCGGTAGCGGCTGAGGTCGACGGCCTCGGGGCTGAGTGTGGTGGCTGCCAGCTGAAACCCGGCATCCCGCAGCTGAGCGAGTTCGGCGACGGGGTCCCGCATCCTCCGCCAGGACACCTGGAAACAGGTTCCCATGGATGCCTTGATGGCTCGGCGGTACAACGGATCGGCACAGCCAGGGGATATCACGACCGCATCCCACCCGAGCGCCGCCGCCACCCGCATAACTGAGCCGATATTGGCGTGGTCCACCAGGTCCTGGCACACCAGAACCCGATGCCCGGTGAGGATCGGCGTCCACGACGTCTCAGGTGGCCGCTCGAAGCTGGCCAGCGCCCCACGATGCACGTGAAAGCCGCTGACTCTCTCAATCAGGTCATCGGCGGCCACCAGGCATGGTGTCTCAGGCCAGATCTCCAACACATCAGCCAGAGTGGCAAGCCACTTCTCGGCCAGCAGGAATGATCGGGGTCGGCATCCGGCGTCGGAGGCCCGTCGGATGATCTTGTCCCCTTCCGCGATGAAAAGCCCACGTTCTGCCTCAAGATGCCGCCGCAGTTGCGCATCCCGCAGCCGCAGGTAGTCGCCCAGTCGGGGATCACCGGTCTCCGAGATGTCGCATCGCACTGTGTGAGACTACATGCGTGGAACCCAGCCGCGCCGCATCATGAGGTGCTCGCATCCCTGGGGCACCAGGCGGGCAGACGGTCGCTAAGCTCTCATCTCGTGTGGGCGAAGACAAAAGATCCCTTCCTGCTCTACATCATGGTGGCAGCGGTGCTCGGATTCCTCCTGCCCACATCTGGAGCTGCTACAACGGCTCTCGCATGGGCCACGAAAGTGGCGATCTTCCTGTTGTTCTTCGGTTACGGTGCCCGTCTCTCAGCATCCGAGACCTGGTCAGGCCTGAGGCACTGGAAACTGCATCTGACGATTTTCTCCTGCACCTTCCTGGCGTTTCCGCTCATAGGGTTGGGCCTATTGCATCTTCCCTGGTATTCCACCGGGATCGCACTTGGCATGGCCTTCTTGACTCTTGTGCCGTCGACGGTGCAGTCATCCATCACGTTCACATCCATAGCTGGCGGCAACATCGCGGGGGCAATCGTGTCCGCCACCGCCTCAAATCTGCTTGGTGTGGCGCTGACGCCCCTGCTGGTGATGGCACTGCTGCCGACCACCGGCGCAGTCTCCATCGGATGGGGCTCTTTCGGAGCAGTGGCGTCACAGTTGTTGCTCCCATTCATCCTGGGGCAGTTGTCGCGCCGCTGGACCGCCGACTTCATGGCACGGAACAAGGCAAAGCTCAAATGGCCTGACCAGGGCGTAATCTGTCTGGTTGTCTATGGGGCCTTCGGTGATCTCAGGCAGAGCGGGATCACGGTGACAGGCGTTGAGCTGTTGATCATGCTGGCGCTGTGTCTCATCGTCCTGGCCTGCATGCTGGCATTCACCTGGTGGCTCGCCCGCACCCTGGGGTTCAGCCGCGACGATGAGATCGCCATCGTCTTCTGCGGCACGAAGAAGTCCCTGGCGACGGGCGTCCCGATGGCGACGGTGCTGTTCGCCGGGCAGGCCGTCGGGTTGATCGTCTTCCCCCTGATGGTCTTCCACACCCTCCAGCTCATAGCCTGCACCTTCATCGCCCAGCGATACGCAGCAGGCGGCAAAGCTGTGGCCTCAGAGTCCCGGTGAGGATACGAGAGGCTCCCATCCCATGGCGGAGGATGGGAGCCTACAGATGCTCTGCGCGGTTACGTCGCCTCACTCATCGGCGGCACTCGGATGGGTCATGTCCGCGGGCACCACCCACTGGTTGAACTGCTCGTCGGTCAGGAAACCGAGCTCCAGAGCCGACTCCCGCAGCGACAGGCCCTTGTGGTGGGCGTTCTTGGCGATCTTGGATGCCTTGTCATAGCCGATGTGACGGTTGAGGGCTGTCACCTGCATCAGGTTGGTGTCCAGGTTGGCCTGGATCCGCTCCAGATTGGGTTCGATGCCGTAGGCGCAGTGGGAGTTGAAGGACACACAGGCGTCCCCCAGGAGCTGGATGGACTCCAGCACGCACCATGCCATGACCGGTTTGAAAACATTGAGCTGGAAGTTGCCCTGGGAACCGGCGAATCCGACGGTGGCGTCATTTCCGAAGACCTTCGTGGCAACCATGGTCATGGCCTCACACTGGGTGGGGTTGACCTTGCCAGGCATGATGGAGGAGCCAGGTTCGTTCTCTGGGATGAGCAGCTCGCCGATGCCGTTGCGGGGACCGGATGCGTACCAGCGCACATCGTTGGCGATCTTCATCAGGGCATCACCCAGAACCCGCAGAGCCCCAGAGACCAGCACCAGGGCGTCGTGAGCCCCCAGTGCGGCGAACAGGTTCGCAGCCTGGGTGAACGGGATTCCGGTCTCAGCCGAGATCTTCTCGGCGGTCAGCTCCCCGAACCTCGGGTGGGCGTTCAGGCCGGTGCCGACGGCGGTGCCGCCAATGGCCAGCTCACGGGCTCGGGAGTCGGCGTACTCAATGCCCTCCAGGGCGAAATCGATCTGAGCCACCCAGCCGGAGAACACCTGGCCGAGACGAATCGGGGTGGCGTCCTGCAGGTGGGTGCGCCCAACCATGATCACATCATCGTATTTCCTGGCCTTCGCATCCAGGGTGTCACGCAGTGTGCGGATCCGCGGGTACATGGCTGCCAGCTCATTCACCACCGCGATGTGCATGGCCGTCGGGAAGGTGTCGTTGGAGGACTGGCCGCGGTTGACGTGGTCGTTGGGGTGCACGGGGGTTTTTGTGCCGAGTTCGCCACCGGCGAGTTCGATGGCACGATTCGAGATGACCTCGTTCACGTTCATGTTGGACTGGGTGCCGGACCCGGTCTGGAACACCACCAGCGGGAAATGATCATCCAGTCTGCCCTCAATGACCTCGTCGCCGGCCTTGGCGATGAGGTCCGCGATGTCTTGTGGAAGCTCCCCGAGTTCTGCGTTGGCGAGGGCCGCCGACTTCTTCAGGATCCCAAGGGCTTTGACCATGGGGCGTCCCCAGACGAAGGTCTCACGTCCGATGTCGAAGTTGTGGAGCGATCTCTCAGTCTGGGCGCCCCAGTACCGGTCAGAGGCCACTTCAATGGTGCCCATCGAGTCGGACTCGGTGCGGGTCTTCGCTGTTGCCATGGGAACTCCTTTGATCTGTTGCCAACGACTCAAGGGTATCGCCGATGATTCGAGGTCAGAGCAGCGGGTGCCATCACCATGAGAAACCAGGACCGTGAGTGGGTCAGCCGTGGGGAAGACGACGGGAACGGGCGCCCCACCGGCCGTCCTCCGTCCGCGAGACGACCAAATCCATGCCGAATGCCTCACTCAGGCGGGCATCGGTGAGCACTTCACCAAGGGGGCCGGCCGAGACTGCTCGTCCCCGGGACAGCAGCAGACAGTGGGTGGCTCCGTCGGGGATCTCCTCCACGTGGTGCGTCACCATCATGCTGGCAGGTGCCCCCGGGTCGAGGAACAGCTCCGTCAGGGTTGCGACCAGCGCCTCCCGTCCGGCCAGGTCCAGCCCGCTGGCGGGCTCGTCGAGGAGCAGCAGCTCCGGGTCCGTCATCAGAGCCCGGGCGATCTGCACACGCTTGCGCTCCCCCTCGCTGAGGGTTCCGAAGGTGCGATCTGCCAGGTGCCCGACGTGCAGGGCCTCCAGCAACCCATAGGCCCTGGCCTCATCGGTGTCGTCGTATTCCTCCCGCCATCGGCCCACGACGGCCCATGCGGCCGAGAGCACCACGTCAAGGACCCGTTCGCGAGCGGGAATCCTTTCTACGATGGCGGAGGAGGTCAGGCCGATGCGGGGCCGCAACTCGAACACGTCGACGCGGCCCAGCTTCTCCCCCAGCAGCTCCACAGTCCCCGAGGATGGAAACAGATTCGCTGAGAGCACTGACAGCAGGGTGGTCTTGCCCGCGCCATTGGGACCGATCACCACCCAGCGCTCATCCTCACCAATGCTCAGGTTGATGGCGTCCAGCAGGATCGCGTCGCCGCGCCTGAGCGTCACATCTTCGAGTTGCGCCACTGCTGCCATGTGGCTCACGTTACCGCGCCTCAGGCTCCCGTCGAGTGAAGCCCGCCGTCAACGTGGATCATTTCACCGGTGGTTGCGGGGAACCAGTCGGAGAGCAGGGCCACGACGGCCTTCGCGGTGGCGGTGGCGTCCTTGGGGTCCCATCCAAGCGGGGCCCTCTCGTCCCAGATCTCGTTGAACTCCTCCGCGCCGGGGATGGCCTTCTTGGCGATGGTGTCGATGGGGCCGGCGGCAACCAGGTTGGAGCGGATGCCCTCTGGCCCCAGATAGCGGGCCAGGTAGCGGCTCGCAGACTCCAACCCAGCCTTCGCGACACCCATCCAGTCGTATGCGGGCCAGGTGACGCGAGCGTCAAAGGTCAGACCGACGACGGAGGAGCCCGCCCGCAGCAGCTCACGGCAGGCCACGGCCAGCGACACATAGGAGTATGTGGAGGTGTTCAGGGAGATCCCGACATCCTTCCACGTGGTCTGCAGGAAGGCCCCGCCGAGCGCCCGCTCGGGGTTGGCAAAGGCAATGGAGTGCACGATGCCGTCCAGGTGGTCGAAGTGTTCACGAAGCTGTCCCGGCAGGGCAGCCAGATGATCGGGATCGGTCACATCCAGCTCCAGCACAGGAGGAACGACATCCATGCGGTTCGCGACGCGACGTGTCAGCCCCACTGCCCGCGGCAGATTGCTGATGACGACGTTCGCTCCCTCCGCCTGGGCGATCTCCGTCACCCGGTAGGCGATGGAGGTGTTCATGGTCACGCCGGTGACCAGGATGTTCTTGCCTTCGAGAATTCCCATGTCTGCTCCTTGCAGGTTTCTTGTCAGTGACCCATGCCCAGGCCGCCGTCGACGGGGATGACGGCGCCCGTGACGTACCCGGCATCGGCCAGGAACAACGCGGCCTTGGCGATGTCCTCGGCCTGGCCGAGGCGCGCGGCGGGAATACGAGCCTTGTAGTCCTCGACGACATCCTCGCCGAGGACCGCCGTCATGTCGGTTTCGATGAAGCCAGGCGCAATGACGTTCGCGGTGATGTTGCGGCTGCCGAGCTCACGGCTGAGGCTGCGGGCCATGCCCACCAGCGCGGCTTTGGAGGCGGCATAGTTCACCTGCCCGGGTGACCCGAGGAGGCCGACGACCGAGGACATCAGGATGATGCGTCCGAAGCGCGCCCGGGTCATGGGTCGTGCCGCGCGACGGACGACCCGGAAGGCCCCCGTCAGATTGGTGTCGATCACGGCATCCCAGTCGTCGTCTGACATCCGCGCGATGAGCGTGTCCTTGGTGATCCCGGCATTCGCTACGAGCACGCCGACGGGCCCCAGCTCATCCTCGATCCGCTTGAACGCCGCATCCACCTGCGCCTGGACGGTAATGTCGCATTCGACGGGCAGCACCTCCTCAGGTACCTCACCCCCGGGCCGGTGGGTGCCGGCGACACGATATCCGGCGTCGCGGAATCGCTCGGCGATGACACGGCCGATGCCGCGGTTCGCTCCGGTTACAAGGACAACTGGCATGTCTTCCACGAGGCCAAACCTATCGCGTCTACCCTAAGACAGCATGACCGCCACCAGTTCAGCAGCTCACGGGCTGTCTCAGGTCTCCGGTTGGCTGTCATGTCCCGTGTGCGGGGATCCCTTGGAGCTGGCCGACCGTTCGCTGAGGTGCGGCAGGAGGCACAGCTTCGACATCGCCAGGCAGGGATACGTGAATCTGCTGCTTCGCACGGCCCCACCCAACGCTGACACCCCAGACATGGTGGCGGCTCGGCACCGGTTCCTGACCGCGGGATGGTATGAGCCTCTCACCCATGCAGTGGCAGAGGCCCTGGCGGGAACGTCACGGGTGCTCGACGCAGGCGTCGGCACGGGTCATCACCTGGCTGCCCATCTGGCTGCCACTCCCGATGCGACAGGCCTGGGAATCGACGTCTCCCCCGCCGCCTGCCGGCTGGCGGCGCGGCGTAACCCCAGGCTGGGCTGCGTCGTCGCAGACACCTGGGCTGGTCTTCCCGTCAGAGATGAGTCAGTGGATGCGGTGCTGTGCGTCTTCGCTCCCAGGAATCCGGGAGAGTTCGCCCGGGTCCTGACACCTGGAGGCCGCTTGGTGGTGGTCACTCCCTCCCCGGGGCATCTGCACGAACTGCGTGAGCAGCTTGGCCTGCTGGCGGTCGAGGCTGAGAAGCTCCATCGGTTGGACAGTGCGCTGGAGGCCTTTGAGCTGACTGAGCGCACTGAGCTTCAGCACAGCCTTGAGCTTTCCCGGGAGGCCGCCGCAGATCTGATCAGGATGGGGCCGAATGCCTTTCACCAGCAGGCGGATCCACCGGCAATCCGGACCACTGCGGCATTCACAGTGAGCAGGTTCTCCCGACGGTGAGGCCTCCCGGATCGGCGTCTGGTCAGTTGCTGATTTAAGATGTAGGTGTGTTGCATCCTGTCCTCCGCCCGAAGCAGGCAACTGGTGCTTCGACTCGGCTGGATGGCTGGACTCTGACGGCTGTGCTTGTCTGTGGCGCCTTTCTGCTCCTGACTTCAGTCGTGGTCACGGAGAATGCCGTGGCCAACACCGGCTTCAGTCGATTGCAGCTCTTCCTCATCCCCGCAGTCACGATCCTGGCAGGCATCACCGCCATGCGCGCTGGCGGCAAGGCCAGGATCGAGAGGCCTTCCCGGGCGCTCCTCGTGGCCACCACCGCCTTTGGCCTGCTCCTGTGCTGGGCTGCCGCCTCACTGCCACTGGTGCAGCACTGGGTGAGCCAGAGCATTGAGGATCCCAAAGCACTGGTGCCCGTCCCGCTGGCCTACCTGGTCAGCCCGCTGCTCACGGCTGGACTGACCTGCCTGCTCGCGGTGCTGGCAGTGAACTTGGCCCCGCCCACTCAGCTCTTCGAGCTGCTCTGGTTGTTCGCCATCGCCGGAGCGGCCTGTACACCTGTAGCGACCTTGCTGAACTCGACGAACGTTGAGCTCTACGGACGCTTGGCTACCCGGCTTGGCGGCGCAGCAGTGATCCACACATCCCTGCTCCTCGGGCTGGCCATCTGCCTGGCCGCAGTTCTCCACGGCCACCGGAGAGTCATATCCGGCTTTGCCTCGCTGGCCTATCTGGGGTATTTCCTGGCGACGGGAGCACGGGCGGGATTGATCTCCCTGGGCATCTTCCTGGCCCTGGTCATCGTGCCGCCCCTCATCCACTCAGCCCGGCAGCGACCAACACGCCTTCCCCTGATTGTGGGAGGCGTCATCGTGGGACTGATCGGCTTCATCGGCGTCACCAAGCGCATACTGCTGAACCGCGGACTCGACATCACCGGCGGAGGGCGGGTGGAGACGTGGACCTATGGTCTGAGTCAGGCATTCGCCTCACTGGGCAATCTGGTCTTCGGTGTCGGATACGGGGTCTTGTGGCCCTGGTATGCGTTCGAGGCCATGGTGCTGCCGCAGCCTGGAGCTCACGGCGACAAGCAGATGCCGGAGGGCATAACCCTCTCGCATGCCCACAACCTCTACGTCGCGGTGCTGTCCGAGCAGGGGTTGGTGGGCATAGCCCTTCTCCTAGTGGTGCTCGGCACGGTTATCTGGGCTTGGTGGCAGGCGCGTGGGGTGGTGGAGCGCACCATCGCCTCAGGGCTCGTCGGCACGCTGGCAGGCTTCGCGTTTGACACCTATCTGACCAAGAACTTTCCCGTCAGCTTCATCTGGTGGGTGACATTGGCCGGGCTGCTGACCATGATGAGCCATCGCCGCCGTCACGAGCGACAGCCGATGACGGTTCTCCCCCACACAGTCATGCTCGGTCACTGACCACGAGGCAGGCCACCACATTGGCGCCAGCCGCCTCCAACAGAGTCAGAGTCGCCTGCACCTCATTCAGGGAATCCCTCGGGTCCATGACCAGCACTGTTGTGGAGTTCCCGGCCACTGCCTGAAGCGCCACCGGACCGGCCCCGTCGGGGGCTGCGATCACCCCTGACGCCTCAGCCGCCAACCGTTCGTCAAGGCCTTCAACCCACGGCCCCAGGTTGACACGAGAGCCCGTGCCGACCAACACAACAGCTCCCGATTCCGATGCGCGCAGAGAGGGGGCAAGGATCGCAGCCAGTTGATGATAGGCCCTCGGCTCTGGGGTCGAGCGGAGCGTCAGCCGCCCAGAGGCGCTCACGCCCCGCCCTGAGCCCACCAGGGGCCTCAGAGCAGCCACACACCAGGCCAGAAGCAGGCCAACCCCCAGCCCGAGGACTCCACCAGCGGCGATCGTCCGACTCTGCGATGCACCATCCGAGGACACGCTCATGGGAAGGGACAACGACTCTGCTCGAAGCAGCTGCGGGCTTCCGGGATGCACGGCCTCAATCTCAGCACCGAGTTCCTCAGCCAGCGCCCTGGCAGTCTGGGAGGCCTTCTGCTGATCGGGAAGGCTCACGGTCAGCAGCAGCACCTGGTCGGAGACGGAGGGCGCCGTAGCCCCAGAGACCTCATCGGCGGTGACACCATCGACGCGGGCAGCCACTCGTTCCACGACCGGCGTTGATCTGGCCATCGCGTTGTACAGGGACATCTCTGAACGGATCATGGAGGTCAAACGCCCGGCGTCCTCGGGGGTGTTCGCCTCAGCCGCGATCACCACCACCCGCGATGTGGCGCTGTAGACAGGCTGAACGGACCCAGCGAGGATCCAGCCACCTGCAAGCCCTGCAGCGGTCGCGGCGGTGATCAACAGCCAGGATCTCGTCATCGCGGCCGCGAAGTCTCGCAGGTTCATCTCACTCCAGGTTCGTCAAGGGTTCGAGCAACGCCAATTATAACGACGATTGTTATAAAAGGCTCGCCACCCCACCCCTGAGTCCGCTGCCCTGATGATCAAAGCGGTGCGCCAGGCCGTGCGAAGTCAGGCCAGAGCGATCAATTCGGCATAGTCGTCGCTCCACAGGTCCTCCACGCCATCTGGCAGGATCAGCACCCGGTCCGGCTCCAACGCCTCAACTGCGCCAGGGTCATGGGTCACCAAGACGACTGCCCCAGCATAGGTGCGCAGAGCCGCCAGGACCTCGGCCCGTGATGCCGGGTCGAGGTTGTTGGTGGGCTCATCCAGCAGCAGCACGTTGGCGGCTGAGACCACGAGCATGGCCAGCGCGAGCCGGGTCTTCTCCCCACCAGAGAGCACTCGTGCCGGTTTGTCGACATCATCTCCGGTGAACAGGAAGGAGCCGAGCACCTTGCGCACTTCTGTGTCGTCGAGTTCGGGGGAGGCCGAGATCATGTTCTCCAAGACGCTTCGATCCACATCCAGGGTCTCGTGCTCCTGCGCGTAGTATCCAAGCCGGGCACCATGCCCGAGCACTCGCTCCCCCACATCCGGCTTCTCAAGGCCCGCGAGCAAGCGGAGCATGGTGGTCTTTCCTGCGCCGTTCAGCCCCAGAACCACAACCTTCGAGCCCTTGTCGATGGCTAGGTCCACCGCGGTGAAGACCTCCAGAGAGCCGTAGGCCTTGGAGAGGTCCTTGGCCATGAGGGGGGTCTTGCCGCAGGGAGCAGGGTCCGGGAAGCGGATCTTGGCAACCTGGTCGACGGCCCGCTCCCCCTCCACACCGGCGAGCAGCCTCTCCGCACGCTTGGCCATGTTCTGGGCCGCCACAGCCTTGGTTGCCTTGGCTCGCATCCTGTCGGCCTGGGCCATCAGCTGCCCCGCCTTGCGCTCAGCGTTGAGACGTTCACGTTTGCGCCTCTTCTCATCAGTCTCACGCTGCTGCAGATAGCGTTTCCAGTCCATGGCGTAGACGTCCAGCTCCGCCCGGTTCGCATCCAGGTGGAACACCTTGTTCACGACGGCCTCCAGCAGGCCGACATCGTGGCTGATCACCACGAGGCCACCCCCGAAGCCCTGGAGATAGCCACGCAGCCAGGTGATGGAGTCAGCGTCGAGATGGTTGGTGGGCTCGTCGAGCAGCAGGGTGTCCGCATCGGAGAACAGGATGCGCGCCAGCTCTATGCGACGCCGCTGCCCACCGGAAAGTGTGTAGAGGGGCTGACCAAGAACCCGTTCCGGCAGCCCAAGGTTGGCGGCGATACGTGCCGCCTCTGCCTCAGCCGCGTAACCGCCGGCAGCCAACAGGGCGTTCTCCGCACGCGTGTAGGCCGCCATGGCCCTCTCACGAACCTCTCCCGAGGTCTCGCTCATCTCCTGCTCCACCCGGCGCATCCGAGCCATGACTTCGTCGAGACCACGCGCCCCCAAGATGCGGTCACGAGCCAGTTGCCCGGACTCACCCGAGCGTGGATCTTGGGGCAGATAGCCGAGTTGCCCGGAGCGGTTGACGGTTCCGGCGGCCGCCAGCGACTCGCCCGCGAGGATGCGGGTCAAGGTGGTCTTTCCCGCGCCGTTGCGTCCCACCAGCCCAACACGATCGCCTGGGGCGACCTGGAAGCTGACAGGGGACAGCAAAAGACGCGCCCCGGCGCGCACCTCCACATCCTTGACCTGAAGCACGTCTGCGAAGTCTACCCATCAGGCACGCGACCCCAGGTCCCACTCCAAGCCCCCGAGTCAGACGGTCCGGTCATCTGGCACGATGGTTGTCGTGGCAGATGCGAGTCGCCACCAGAGTCGATTCAGGAGTTAAACATGGGTTTCATCAAGGCCTTCACAGGGGCGCTCGGCGGAGTCTTCGCTGATCAATGGCTGGACTTCCTCACGGTTCCCCCAGGCGTCGCCCCCACGGCAGCGTTCCTACCCGCGGTGAATGCGGGCAGAAACGCGGGCCGGGGCTCGAACACCCGCGGTTCTGAGAACGTGATCAGCAACGGTTCGAAGATTGTTGTGCCCAACGGCTACGGCCTCGTCACCTTCCAGGACGGTCGCGTCACCGGTTTCGTATCAGAACCCGGTGGCTTCGAGTTCCGTGGCGAGGACCCCTCCTCCCAGTCCGTCTTCGCCGGCGACGGAGTGTTCGGCCAGGTAGTACGCAACACCTGGGAGCGCATCAAGTTCGGAGGCCGTCCCAGCGGCATGCAGCAGGCTTTCTTCGTCAACCTCAAAGAGCTTCCGGACAACCGTTTCGGCACTCAGTCCGAGATCTATTGGGATGACTCCTACCTGGGAGCGCAGGTGGGAGCAGTGACTCGCGGCACCTACACTCTGCGGATAGCTGATCCACTGCTGTTCGTCTCCACGCTGGTCCCGGGAGCCTTCATCGCCAACAATCAGACCTTCGACTTCACCGACTTCGACAACCCGATCAGTGACCAGCTGTTCAACGAAGTGGTGGCCAGCCTGGGCCCGGCATTCTCGAAATACACCAACGACCCAGAGCGGGGAAACCGCATCACCCGTCTCCAGCAGGACTCCGTGGGATTCGCCAAGTCTTTGAGCGAGGTCGTCGAGGAGAACTACCAATGGCAGTCCGGTCGCGGCATCGTGATCGAGCGTGTCGCCCTAGTGGCCATCGAATACGACGAAGACACCCGTGCGTTGCTGTCCGACGTGAAGAAGGCTGATGCGCTCCGCGGCGACCGCGGAAACTCCTTCATGCAACAGTCGGTGGCCCGCGGTGTGCAGGCAGCAGGTGAGTCCGGAGGCGGCCCAGGCCTGATCGGCATGGGAATGGGAGTCCCCATGATGGGTGGCGTGATGAGCGGCCAGCAGCAGGCTGCCGGACAGCCTCAGGAGGCCGCCCAGCCTGCACCTCAGCAGCAAGAGGACCCCGTAGCAAAGCTGAAGCAGATGAAGGAACTCCTTGATGCCGGAGTGGTGACCCAAGAGGAGTTTGACACTCTGAAGCAGCGGCTTCTCGGACTGTGAGGAAACCAGCACGATGACAGCACCCGGCACCGGCGGCCAGGGCCAGCCACAGCAGCCCTGGCCGCCGGGGTATCCAGGTGGCCACCAGCCCATGGGCTACCCCAACCCACAGCAGGCGTCCGAATATCCACAGCCTCAGGGTCCTAACCGGAACAATCCCTACATGACACCCGGGCATATGGGAGCCAACCCATACCTGGCACCGGGGCCCACGGCAGGTTCCCCATATCCGTCAACGCCGGCACCTGGGCAGGCCTCTCCCCCGCCAGCTCCTGTTTCTATGCCGCCTGCAGCGTCTGAAGAGCCACAGGTGATGGAGCTCAAGGAGACGGGGCGCGCAGGTGGCATGGTCAAATGCGTCAAATGCGGCAGCACCGACATTCTCTACATCGTCGAAGCCCAGGCTCTGGTGTGCTCAAACTGCCGTACGCATTTCAATGAGGCACGCTTGGAAGACGAGGTGGACCTCACTGGAGGGATCCGGGACCTCAAGGGCACCACCATCACTCGTTCCGCCCAGAACCTGGTGGATGAGTCCGTGGTGACCCTCAAATGCCGCGCATGCGGTGCCGAGGTGGTCATCAACGTCAATGAGACCGTGCAGGTGCGTTGCCACTGGTGCCGAAACTATCTCGCAGCGGATTCTCGGATCAACAATGGGGCCGCACCTGACGCCGTAGCGCCTTTCGTGGTGCTGCGAGAACACGCGATCGAAATCATCCGCGACTTCGTGGAAAAACGCAAGTTCTACGCCCACCCCAGATTCAAGCGAGAATTCACCCCTGAGAACGTCGTAGGCGTCTATCTGCCCTATTTCGTCTTCGACGGGCAGGCTCGAGCCACCCTCGTGGGACAAGGCGAGGTGCAGACAGGAAGCTGGTCAGAGAAGCATGGCGACTCCGTCGAGACCTATTACTCTGCCGACGTCTACAACGTGTCACGCGGGTTTGATATGAGCGTCGACGATCTGCTTCTGGAGTCCAGTAGCGAACGTGCGAACATGAACGATCTCTCGCAGACGAACAACATCATCAACGCCATCCTGCCCTTTGATGTGAAGAATGCCCTGCGCTACAACCCCAACTATCTGCGTGGTTTCACCAGTGAACGCCGTGACGTGAATTTCTCTGACCTTGACTACACCGTCCAGGATCGGCTGCTCAGCATCGCCCGCGCCAAAGGCGATGGCATGGTGCCACAATATGACCGGGGGGTGCGTTGGGACACCGAGCATGTGGACCTTCAAGGCTCTCGCTGGGTGACGGTCTACCTACCTGTCTGGCTGTATTCCTACTATGAGGCCAACAAGAACCTGAAACACTTTGTGGCAGTGAACGGACAGAACGGCCAGGTGATGGGATCGGTCCCCCTGAACATGGCAACCCTGTGGACAGTCACGATACTGGTGTTCATCGTTGGCACCGTCATTGGAATCACGTTGTTCTTGCTTACAGTGCTCTAGGAAAAGAAGTGGACATGTCCTCCTGGCTGATCCTCCTGAAGACAAAGATCTCCATTAACGAGCTCAGGCTCGCGCTCCTCGCTTTGGGCGTCATAGCAGCCGTAGCCGTCTATTACTACATCTGGAACAAATACCGAAACGCCGACAAGTCATATCAGTTTGAGAGGACTACCAGCGTGGACATCAACAATGTCCAGGGATCAGATGACTACTGTGGGTCCATCAGCCGGACCCGGGAGACGGAGGTTGCACACCACGAGCTCTCCGCCAACCCGAGACGTCGGCTACAAGGACCTTACTAGACTAGGGTCGCGAGGAAATCAAGAATTGCGGTGTTCCACTGGTCTGCGTGTGAAATGTTGATCCCGTGGGGCCCGCCCTTGATAACCACCAGCTGAGTCTGCGGCGCGTACTCCGACATCCGGGCACTGGACTTCTCCAGAGGGACGTTCTGGTCCCCGTCGCCGTGTATGACGAGCAGCGGCACGTCGACGCGACGACAGTCGTCGCGGAGATCGGTGACCCAGCTCATGATGGTGGCGACGGCAGCGTGCGGCGCTGACTGCTGGGCGATGGCCACCGCCCGCTCACGCACCTCTGCGGGTACGGTGAGCCCCTCGTTGTTGCTGAAGAACCAGGTGCAGAACTGGTCCACAAAACCGGCGTGGTCAGCGGCGCAGGCGTCTGCCAGCTCTTGGAACCCCTCCCGGGGCATCGCACCGTCGGGATTCTCCTCGGTGATGCACAGCGCGGGACAGATGGAGCCCGAGAGGATCGCCCCCGCCACCCTCTCGGAGCCTCGGGTCGCCAGGTAGCGGACGACCTCGCCGCCACCCATCGAGAACCCCAGCAGGACGGCATCGCTCAGGTCGAGACCATTCAGGATGGCGTCGAGGTCTCCAGTGAGAGTGTCGTAGTCATATCCACTGCGAGGTTTCCCGGAAGACCCAAAACCCCTCCGGTCGTAGGTGATGACGCGGTATCCGGCGTCGGCGAACACCGCGGCATTGTCCTCAAACGCGGCCCCGGACAGCGGCCATCCATGCACCAGAACAATGGGCTTGCCGGACCCGATGTCCGTGTAGTGCAGATTGACCTGGTCGGGTGTGGTGAGCTTCGGCATCTTTGCGCTCCTCGGTTGGGTGCGGCCCAGTGTAACGGGTGCCCCAACTCACAGGTTGTACCCGATGGCCCTCAGCTGCTCGCGTCCATCCTCGGTGATCATCTCCAGGGTCCACGGCGGCAGCCACACCCAGTTGATCGTGACGGAGTTCGCCAGGCTGTCGAGCACATATTTCGTGTCGTACTCGATGCGGTCGGTCAGGGGGCAGGTCGGCGAGGTCAGGGTCATGTCCAAGGTGACGTTCGCCTCCTCGTCCACTGTGACCCCGTACAACAAACCAAGGTCGACGACGTTGACCATGAGCTCAGGGTCAACGACATCCTTCATCGCCTCCTCAATCTCCTCCTGTGTGGGGATCGGTTTGCCGGCATCGTCAGCGGGCAGCTCGTCCTTGACGAGATCTGAGGGGCGTGGATCTGGGGTATACATCAGTTCTCCTTCGCTGAAGCCTGGCTGACAGCGTCTCGGAGGGCCGACCAGGCAAGCAGAGCGCACTTGACGCGCGCGGGAAACTTCGAAACACCGGCGAAAGCGATGGCGTCCTCGAAGCGGTCCTCGTCGGGGGTGATCTCCCCCTTCGAGTGCATCATCTCCAGGAAATCCTCATAGAGCCCGGAGAAATGGTCAATGTCCTGGCCGATCACGAGATCCCCCAGAACTGAGGTTGAGGCCTGCGAGATGGAGCAGCCCTCGCCGTCATAGGACATGTCGGCAATCAGGTCGCCTTCCAGGTGAACACGCAGAGTTAGCTCATCCCCGCAGGATGGGTTGACATGATGAACTTCAGCCTCGTAAGGCTCCCGCAGGCCGCTGTGGTGCCTCTCGCGGTAGTGGTCGAGGATGATCGTCTGGTACAGCTCGTCGAGGTTCATCGCGCTCCGAAATAGTTGCGGGTGAACACCAGGGCATCGGCGAGCGCGTCGATCTCCTCGAAGGTGGTGTAGAGATACGCGGAGGCCCGAGTGGAGCTCTGATGCCCAAGCCTTCTGTGCAGCGGTCTGGCGCAGTGGTGCCCACCCCGTATGGCGATGCCGCGTGAGTCCAGAACCTGCATGACATCGTGTGGATGGATGCCCGTGAAGTTGAAGGAGCAGGCCGAGCCCCTGTCGACGGCCTCCGTCGGACCCAGCAGAAGGAGTCCGTCAATGCTGGTCAGCTTCGCAAGCATGTACTCGGTCAGCTCGTGCTCGTAGGCGGATACGGCATCCATTCCGATCCGCCGCAGGTATCCCACGGCCGCCCCCAGGCCGGCGGCCTGCGCGATGGGCGGGGTGCCCGCCTCGAATCGGTGGGGTGGGTCGGCATATGTGGAGCGATGCATCTCGACGATCTCAATCATCTCCCCCCCGCCCAGGAAGGGCGGCAAGGACTCCAGGAGCCTCATCCTGCCCCACAGCACCCCGATCCCGGTCGGGCCGCACATCTTGTGCCCGGTGAAGGCAACCATGTCTGCTCCGAGCGCGGTGACGTCGATGGCCTGATGGGGAACGGACTGGGAGGCGTCCACCACCATGACCGCGCCAACCTGATGAGCTTTCTCCGCGATGGCGGACACCGGGTTCAGGGTGCCCAGCACGTTGCTCACGTGGACAATGGACACCACTTTGGTGCGCTCGTTGATCAAGCCTTCTCGTTCAGCCGCCTCAAGGTCAAGCCTGCCCTCGTCGGTGACGTCAAACCAGCGCAGTGTCGCCCCGCTCCGCTCGCACGCCAGCTGCCAGGGGACGATGTTCGAGTGATGCTCCATCACGGAGATGACCACCTCGTCGCCGGGACCCAACGTGGCGCCCAGAGTGCTGGACGCCAGGTTGAGAGCCTCGGAGGCGTTCTTGGTGAAGATCACCTCCCCAGGCTCCACGGCGCCGATGAAGGACGCGACGAGTTCCCGTGCGCCCTCGTATGCCTCGGTTGCCTCGGCGCCGAGCATATGCATCGCGCGCGCCACGTTGGCGTTGCGCCGCAGGTAGTGCTCGGCGATCGCATCCACGACCTCCCGCGGCTTCTGGGAGGTGTTGGCCGAGTCGAGGTACACCAACGGATGGCTCCCCACCCTGCGGTCCAGGATGGGGAAGTCCTGACGGACCGCATTGACGTCAAAGGTCATCTCGATCGTCTCCTCACCTCACCGAACACAACCGTACCCGCGAGATTCCACCGCCGGAACCCTCAGCTGCCCTCAGGCCTGGGACGCGGCCCGGACGTAGGCCTCATAACCTTCCGCCTCAAGCTTGTCGGCCAGTTCTCGTCCGCCCTGGTCGACCATGCGACCATCGACGAACACATGCACGAAGGTGGGTTCGATATACCGCAGGATCCGGGTGTAGTGGGTGATGAGCATCACAGCCCGGTCTCCCTGGGCGGAGTACTTGTTGACACCCTCGGAGACGATGCGCAGGGCATCAATGTCGAGCCCCGAGTCGGTCTCGTCAAGGATCGCGGCTTTGGGGTTGAGCAATTCAAGCTGCGCGATCTCGTGGCGCTTCTTCTCACCACCTGAGAACCCCTCATTGACGGAACGCGCGGAGAAGGACTTGTCAAGGTGCATGCGGCTCAGCGCGGTCTCGACATCCTTGACCCAGGTGCGGACCTTGGGCGCCTGTCCGTCGATGGCGGTCTTCGCAGTCCTCAGGAAATTGGAGACGGACACTCCCGGCACCTCGACGGGGTACTGCATCGCCAGGAACAGGCCCTGACGGGCCCGCTCATCGACGGTGAGATCGGTCAGCTCCACGCCGTCAAGTGTCACGGAGCCTGAGGTGATCTCGTACTTGGGATGTCCGGCAATGGCGTAGGCCAGAGTGGACTTCCCGGAGCCGTTCGGGCCCATGATGGCGTGAATCTCACCCGGTTTGATGGTCAAGTTCACGCCCTTGAGGATCGTCTTCGGCCCCTCTTCGGTCAGGACATCGGCGTGAAGGTCGGAGATGATGAGAGTGGACATGTGTTTCAGGACTCCTGGAAATCGGTGATGGGATGGTCCAGATCGACCAGTATCTGCTGATCCTCGATCTGGACCGGGTAGACGTTGACGGGCTCCGTCGCAGGCAGGCACAACGCACGACCGCTGCGCAGGTCGAACCGGGAGCCGTGGAGATAGCACTCGATCGCGCCATCCTCGACGTCCCCCTCACTCAGGGGAACATGGCCGTGACTACAGATGTTGTGGATGGCAAAGTATTCGCCCTGATGGAGCACGATGGCCAGTTCGTGTTCGTCAACGGCCAGCGGAACCTCAGGGCTCAGCTCGTCGAGTGTGGCGACGGGGACGAAGGTCACTGAGTCGCCCCCATGGCGGCAGCTGCCAGCTCCAGTTCCTTCTCCACTTGGGCGCGCAACCGCTCCTCGACTTCGGGCACCCCGATCCTTCGGATGATGTCATTGAAGAATCCATGGACGACCAGACGCCGTGCCTCAGCCTCCGGAATGCCGCGGGAACGCAGGTAGAACAGCTGGATGTCGTCGAATCGGCCGGTGGTAGAGCTGTGCCCGGCACCCTCGATCTCACCCGTCTCGATCTCCAGGTTCGGCACGGAGTCCGCGTGGCAGCCATCGGTCAGGACAAGGTTCTTGTTCGCCTCATAGGTGTCGATCCCCTCGGCGACCTTGCGGATCAGAACGTCACCGATCCACACGGAGTGGGCTCCCTCACCCTGGAGCGCGCCCCGGTAGTCCACGTTGGACCGGGTCTTCGGCATGTTGTGGTCCACGAACATGCGGTGCTCCACATGCTGACCGGATTCCACAAAATAGAGCCCAAACTGTTCAAGTTCCCCACCCGGAGCGGTGTAGGCGGCTCGCTCGACAAGACGGATGACGTTACCCCCGAGTGAGGCCTGAACGGTGCGTACACGTGCGTCACGCCCCACCTCAACGGTGATCTGCCCGGCGTGGACCGCGTCATCGTCCCAGTCATTGACACAGACCAGGTTGACCTCGGCCCCGTCACCGACACGGATGTCGTATTTGGCGGCGTATGTCCCAGAGCCGCGGAACTGGAGAACCAGTGTGACGCGGGCCCCCATCCCCACGTTGAGAACAAACGTCTCGGCCGCATGCCCGCCATTCCCGGTGCCGGTGAAGACGATCGCGTCCCCAACCTCCAGTTCTGCGGGAACCCGCATCACAAAGACCTCGGCGCTGCGAGCTGCCGCCACGGCTGCGACCCGATCAACTGGAGGCTCAACGGTCAGCTCGCGCATGCGCTCCCGTGGCTCTCTGGTGAACTCGACGCCTTCTGGAAGGTTTCCCTCCCATTCGAGGCTGGGCAGAACGTCACCCTCCTCCAGCAGGGTGCGGATCTGCTTGATCGGGGTGAAACGCCAGATCTCCTCCAAGCCCTTGGGCTTGGGGTGGTCGGCCAGATCCCACGACGGGGTGGGGTGCAGATGGGATGCCACCGTCTCGATGGCGTTTGCCACATTGGGCGCTGTGGTGGTGCTCAAATCCATTCCTTCTGGGGGTTCTTGAGTAGTTGATGGGAGCGAGGTCAGCCGACCGCGCCTTCCATCTGGAGCGCAATGAGACGGTTCAGCTCCAGGGCGTATTCCATCGGCAGTTCCTTTGCGATGGGCTCGACGAATCCACGCACGATCATGGCCATTGCCTCATCCTCCTCCATGCCGCGTGACATGAGGTAGAAAAGTTGGTCATCGGAGACCTTGGAGACCGTGGCCTCGTGGGCCATGGAGACGTCGTCCTCACGGACGTCAACGTATGGGTAGGTGTCGGAGCGGGAGACCGTGTCGACCAGCAGGGCGTCGCATTTCACGGACGAGGCGGAGTGGTGCGCTCCGGGTTCGACCTTCACCAGGCCTCGGTAGGAGGAGCGCCCGCCAGCCCTGGCCACTGACTTGGAGATGATCGAAGATGAGGTGTGGGGGGCGCAGTGCACCATCTTGGATCCCGCGTCCTGATGCTGCCCCTCCCCCGCGAAGGCGATGGAAAGGGTCTCACCCCGGGCCTGCTCACCCATCAGGTAGACGGCCGGATACTTCATCGTGACCTTGGAGCCGATGTTGCCGTCGATCCATTCCATGGTGGCGCCCTCTTCGCAGACGGCACGTTTCGTCACAAGGTTGTAGACGTTGTTCGACCAGTTCTGGATGGTGGTGTAGCGGCAGCGGGCCCCCTTCTTGACGATGATCTCCACGACCGCGGAGTGCAGCGAGTCGGAGGAGTAGATGGGCGCGGTGCAGCCCTCGACGTAGTGCACGTAGGCGTCCTCGTCGACGATGATCAGGGTCCGCTCGAACTGGCCCATGTTCTCCGTGTTGATCCGGAAGTAGGCCTGCAGCGGAATACTCACGTGAACGCCCTTGGGAACGTACACGAAAGACCCACCAGACCAGACCGCGGTGTTCAACGAGGCAAATTTGTTGTCACCGGCCGGGATGATGGTGGCGAAGTACTCCTTGAACAGATCGGGGTGCTCCTTGAGCGCAGTGTCGGTGTCGAGGAAGATCACACCCTGACGCTCCAACTCCTGGTTGATCTTGTGGTAGACGACCTCGGACTCGTACTGGGCAGCAACTCCCGCCACGAGACGGGCCTTCTCAGCCTCTGGGATGCCCAGCTTGTCGTAGGTGTTCTTGATGTCCTCAGGCAGATCCTCCCAGGTCTGGGCCTGACGCTCGGTAGAGCGGACGAAGTACTTGATGTTGTCGAAGTCGATCTCGCCGAGGTCCGCGCCCCAGGATGGCATCGGCTTCTTCCCGAAGAGCCGCAGCGCCTTGAGCCTCAGGTCCCGCATCCACTGCGGCTCGTCCTTCAGCTCTGAGATGTTGGCGACCACGGCCTCGCTCAGTCCCCGCTTCGCCGACTGGCCGGCGGCATCCGAGTCATGCCAGCCATACTGGTAGCCACTGAGGGCCTCCAGATGCTCGTCCTGCGTAGCCCCCACTCCGGGGGCATGTGGGGTAGTTGTCATGTACGTTACTTCCTGATCCTGTTAGGAATGACTGGGTTGGGGACATGGGTGGTGCACACCCCGTCTCCGTGGGCAATGGTCGCCAGACGCTGCACATGGCTGCCCAGGAGCCGCGAGAACAGCTGCGTCTCCACCTCGCAGAGCTGCGGAAACTCAGCGGCAACATGGGCCACCGGACAGTGGTGCTGACACAGCTGATCGCCGGAGTGGACCGGTTTGATCGATGGAGCGTAGTTGGCGCCAAGCGCCTCCGTCAGCAGATCAATGGGAGAACGATCCGGGTTCTCCCGGCGCAGCTCGTGGAAGCGCCGCTCGATCTCGCCGACGCGCTCCGTGGCCAGGTCGAGCATAGCCTGCGGTCCAGCGGCCTCTATCAGCCGACGGATCGCGACGATGGCCAACTCATCGTAGGCTTGGTGGAACTCTGCCCGCCCGGCGTCAGTGAGGAAGAACACCTTTGACGGCCGCCCCCGCCCTCGGGCACCATAGACACGTTGCTCACGGGAGCCTAGCGTTCCGTCGGCCAGAAGAGCGGACAGATGACGCCGGATCGCCGCGGGGGTGAGGGACAGGCGATCAGCCAGTTCTCTGGCGGTGGATGGCCCCTGCTCCAGAATGGAGCGAACCACCCGCTCCCGAGTGGAGTTGTCTGTCTCCTGCATGGCTGCGCTCATGGTATCCTCCTCCCCTGACGATTTTGCCTACGCCAGTCTTTCGGAATCAAGGAATCCTATCAAGCAAGGGCGTCCTAACAGGAGCCGGGGCATCCAGATACTCTGTCCGGAAGCCCCCGCTTAGGGGGAGAAGGCCCCCTCCCTGGCACCTACCGCGAGTACCTCAACGGGTTGGGCCGACACTGGGCCTCCGTCGCTATCCGGATCCCCGAGGACACAGCCCCCATCTCCCGAAGCTCCCGCAGCCGACTCGTCACGCGGTCCCGAAGCGAGGTGGGCGAGATCGTGTTGAGGTAGATCTTGGTGGCCCCCTCAAACCCTGCGAGAGTTGAGACCCTCCACTTCAGCAGCACCCGCCAGGGCATCGGCAGCGTCACATCAATGGGGCGATAGTGCCACTCCTCGTTGGAGGCGATGTCCGCTCCGGTTGCAGCCTGCATGGCGTGGATCATGTCAGACATGCCGCGCACCTCCTGGGCGTCCTGTTCCCAGGGATTGGAAAACTCGGAGCGGGAGTAGACCTCAATAGTCGGGTAGCGATGCCCGAAACCGGCAAAGGCGACGGCATGCTCGTTCTCCGCGATGATCAGGTTGTGCTGGGCCGCGTAGTTGGGCCCCACCTCGTTGAAGAGATTCGGGTCGCTCCGGAGCCTGGACAGCTCAACCTCATGCTGGACCCCGCGTTCATCTATCGCCACAACCTGCTTGTGCAGATGGTCGAAGGAGGCCCCAGCTGGCTTCAGCCAGTTCTGGAAGACCGTGATGTACCGGGCGTAGCGGTTGACCTCGTAGCCTCGACGGATCGCATCAATGGTGAAGGCTATGAACTGCCCATGCTCCTCAGGCGTGAGGCTGCCAGAGCCTGCCAGCTGTGACTCATCCGTTGCCCCATCAAGGAAATGTCGCCTGGCGATGATCACATCATGTCCGCCGCCGAAGAACCCCGATGCGGCCTCAATCTTGAGCTCCTCAGGCATCGCCGCGATCTCCGCGGCATCCATCCCTGAGGCGCGGAGCTTCATCTCAACCACCCGCAGCACATGCGACCGCCCCTCCGGGGAGGAGAGATAGCGGGCCTTCCGTCGGCGCACTGGCTCCGGCAACTCGAAGCCGTAGTTCGCATTCCAGTAGTCGTAGCTCAGAATCTCAAACAGGTTTGGAACGCAACGAAACTCTGCGACGGTGCCGAACAGATCTTCCGCTGGCAACTCCGTGAGGTTCTCCCACACCCCGTCTCTGCGCACCAGCCTGGCCTTCTCCGGCGGTGTCTCCAGGTAGCGCAACTCACAGAAGGCGCAGTGACGGCCCTGCTCAGCAGGGGTGAGCGGCCGCGATCCGGGATGCGACACGCTCATCGGCCGGTTCCCACGACCTGGAACAGTCCACACCTCAGTGCCGGTCAGCGGCCCAACCTGCTTGACGGTCCCATCTGCCATGCGGGAGAGAAACTCAGGCTGACGGAAATAGCGCTGCATGATACGAGACTAACGTCCACAACGGGCTTGCCCATTGCGCTTGCCGGTAGGGTCGGAGACGTGACTAGCAGCAATCCACTCAGGGATCCGAAGGACCGGCGGCTGCCTCGCATCGCCGGCCCCTGCGTCTTGGTGCTCTTCGGTGTGACGGGCGATCTGTCACGCAAGAAGCTGATGCCTGCCGTCTATGACCTGGCAAACCGGGGCCTGCTTCCCCCCGGATTCGGCCTCGTGGGCTTCGCCCGCCGGGACTGGGAGGACCAGGATTTCGCGCAGGTTGTGCACGACGCCGTGAAGGAGCACGCCAGAACGCCCTTCCGTGAGGAGGTGTGGGAGCAGCTGCTTGAGGGCATTCGATTCGTGCGTGGCACCTTCGACTCGGACGAGGCCTTCCAGCGGCTCAACGCGACGATTCAGGAACTCGACCAGGCGCGCGGAACCGGCGGCAACCACGCCTTCTACCTGTCAATCCCGCCAACGCACTTCGAGCAGGTTGTCTCGCAGCTGAAACGACACGCCATCACCTCGACGAACCCCGACACCTGGAACCGGGTCGTCATTGAGAAGCCCTTCGGCCACGATCTGAGATCGGCCAGGGAGCTGAACCGGGTCATCAGCCAGCTGTTCCAGCCTCAGGAGGTCTTCCGCATCGACCATTACCTGGGCAAGGAAACCGTCCAGAACATGCTGGCGATGAGGTTCGCCAACCAGTTATTCGAGCCAATCTGGAACCGGAACTACGTCTCCCATGTGGAGATCACCATGGCTGAGGACATCGGTATCGGAGGTCGTGCCGGATATTACGACGGCATCGGCGCCGCCCGTGACGTCATCCAGAATCACCTGTTGCAGCTGCTTGCGCTCACCGCGATGGAGGAGCCGACCAGCTTCGAGGCCCATCAGCTCCGTGCGGAGAAGACGAAGGTGCTGGCAGCGGCAAGTGTTCCCACGGACTTCGCCGCCCACACCGCGCGCGGACAGTACGCAGCCGGCTGGCAGGGCGGCGAATGGGTGCGTGGCTATCTGGAAGAGGATGGGGTTCCCCCAGATTCCAAGACCGAAACCTACGCCGCCATCCGCGTGGACATCGACAACCGGCGCTGGGCGGGGGTTCCCTTCTATCTGCGGGCGGCCAAGCGGATGCCCCGCCGCGTCACGGAGGTCGCGCTCATGCTGCGCCCCGCCCCACATCTGCCTTTCCCGCAGACGGACACATCCATCCTCGGCTCCAATGCGCTCGTGATGCGGATCCAGCCCGACGAGGGAGTGACGCTGCGTTTCGGGGCGAAAGTGCCCGGGACCCAGATGGAGATCCGGGATGTCTCCATGGACTTCGCCTACGGCGAGTCCTTCACCGAGACCTCCCCAGAGGCCTACGAACGCCTGATCCTCGACGTGCTGCTCGGCGACCCCCCGCTGTTCCCCCAGCATGAGGAGGTTGAGCTCAGCTGGAAGATCCTGGATCCGGTGCTGGACTACTGGGCCTCGCTGCCCACCCAGCCGGAACAGTACGAGGCAGGCACGTGGGGTCCGGCCTGCGCCAACGAGATGCTTGCGCGCGATGGCAACGCCTGGCGCCGCCCGTAGAGGAGATTTCCAGTGATCATCGAACTCAGCAACACCACCACCCGCGAGGTCTCCAATGCCCTGATCCGCGCCCGCCGCGAGGTGGGGCCCACCAGCGGGATGGTCTTCACCCTGTTAGTGGTCTCCGACCACGAGCATCGCGATGAGGTCCTGACCGCGGCACGCGCCTCAGCGATGGCGCATCCCTCCCGGGTGATCGTCGTCACGTATGCCTCGGGTGAGCCCCGCCTGGACGCGGAAATCCAGGTGGGTGAGGGCCTGCCGGGCGATCTACTCGCCCTGAAGCTGCATGGCGAACTGGCCCGACGCGGTGACTCCGTCGTCCTGCCCCTGCTGCTGCCAGACTCCCCCACAATCGTGTGGTGGCCGAATGGGGCTCCCGAGTCGCTGGCTGACGATCCCATCGGCCGCCTGGCGACACGTCGCATCACGGACTCATTCGGCTCCCCCGATCCGCAGGCCGCCCTGGCCATCCGAGCCAGGAATCTTCAGCCTGGCGACTCAGATCTGTCTTGGACTCGGATCACCCGGTGGCGGGCCCTGCTGGCCGCCGCTCTCGACCAGTTCCCGCACCAGGTCACCTCAGCCATGGTGCGCTCCACCCCGGACAACGCCTCGGCAACCCTGATGATGGCCTGGCTCAACCGGCAGCTTGGCATCGAGGTCACCCACGAGAACAGCACAGATCCGGGCATCTCGGAGGTTCGGCTGGCCACTGCCGAGGGAGACATCGTCATCAGCCGTGGGCCTTCCGAGACGATCGCCCTGTATCACGTTCCCGGCCAGCCGGAGCGAAAGGTCGCTTTGAAGAGGCGGCCCCTGACTGAGTTGCTGACAGAGGAGTTGCAGCGCATGGATCCTGATGAGGTCTTCGAGGCCGTGGTGAGCCTGATCGCCAGTCAGGTGGAGGCCTGATGTTCACCCGCATTGTCAGGCTGGCCTCTCCGCAGGACGTAGCCGACGTGGTCGCCCAGCGCTTCCTGACACGGGTGACAGAGCTGTTGAAGGAACAGGACGAGGCGAATGTCTGTCTGACAGGAGGCGGCACCGCCGACCTGGTCTATGAGAGGTTCGCTGAGCTCGCCCCGGCGGCTCTGGATCTCAAGCGGCTGCACCTGTGGTGGGGAGATGAGAGATTCGTCGCCGCCACCGATCCGGACCGCAACTCACTGCAGGCCATCAGCAGACTGGGGCGGGCTTTGCCCATCCAGTCAGCCAGCATCCACATGATGGCCGCGAAGGAGGGACGTGCCGATCCGCATGACTGTGCAGCAGAGTATGCCGCGGAGCTGGGAGACACCCACTTCGACATCACCTTCCTCGGTATGGGGCCGGACGGCCATGTGGCGTCGATCTTTCCCGGTCATCCCAGCATGGACCCCACAAGCCGCACAGTGATTGGGGTGACAGAATCCCCGAAACCACCGTCAGAAAGGATTTCCCTGACTCTGAACACCCTCAACCGTTCAGGGGAGATCTGGTTCATCGTGACTGGCGCGGCGAAGGCAGATGCCCTGGTCAGGGCGATTGAGGGCGACAAATCACTGCCGGCCTCCTATCCGCGCGGTGCCCAGGCAACCTACTGGTTCGTCGATGAGGCTGCCGCAGCCAAGCTGCCGCAGCGCCACACCTGCCCGGTCTAGCGATACACGGCGCGCTGCTTCTGGCGTGCGTGGCCCGCTCCTCCGATCAAAGGAGCGGGCCACGCACATGCTGATCTTCTGTCAGTAGATGATTTCGCCTGCGGCGCGGCGCGCACGCAGGGAAGCCACGGCCTCCTCCAGGATCTGCGCAGCCTCGGCCTCTGAGCGACGCTCCTTCACATAGGCCAGATGGGTCTTGTACGGGGGATTGTCCGCATCCGTGTTCGCTGGAAGACCGCACCGCGGACAATCCCAGGACTCTGGTATCACTGCGTCTGCTGCGAAGGCGGGACGAGTCTCATGTCCGCTGGCGCAGTAGTAGGAAACGTGCAGCCGGGGTGCGGAATCTCCCCTCTCTGCCTCTCCCATCGGCCCAGCGCCGACTCGGCTACCGCGGATGGCATTGCCACCTGCCACATCTACTCCTCAGGGGTTGTGTTTCACATTGCTCAAGCGCTGATGCGGTAGAGCACAAGCAGTCCGATGATCGCCAACACCCACAGCAGGGTGAGCACCATGCTGATGCGGTCGAGGCGACGCTCAGCTGTGGACACACCGCCCATCGCCGTGGACATGCCGCCTCCGAAGAGATCGGACATGCCGCCTCCACGACCCTTGTGGAGAAGCACGGACAGAGCCAGCAGGACGCTCAAGACGATCAGGATGACCGACAAGGTGAGGATAGGCCAGCTTATGAGAGGGACAATCACGCGATGTAGTTTAACGGAGGCCTTCAAATTCACCACATCCACACCCCCGAAAATGCATCCCCGCCGCCCGGGGCAACCGGACGGCGGGGGCACAGCTTGCTCAGGCGAACAGCACGATGGCCGCGAACTCCTCGGCCTTCAGGCTGGCGCCTCCGACGAGGGCACCGTCGACATCGGGCTGAGCCATGATCTCAGCCACATTCGAGGCCTTGACGGAACCGCCGTACTGGATGCGGACGGCCTCTGCGGTGGCCTCATCGTAGAGGGCGGCCGCCTCCCTGCGGATCGCACCGCACACCTCCTGCGCATCCCCGGGGGTTGCGACCTCACCGGTGCCGATAGCCCAGACAGGTTCATAGGCGATGACCAACGACGACGCCACCTGCTCGGCAGTCAGCCCCGCCAGGCAGCCCCGCACCTGCTCCAGGGTGTATTCGACGTGACGTCCGGCCTTGCGAATGTCCAAGCCCTCACCGCAACAGATGATGGGGGTCATCCCCGCAGCCAGCACCTTCTGGGCTTTGGCGTTGATCAGGGCGTCGGTCTCGCCATGGTATTCACGACGCTCCGAGTGCCCGATGACCACATAGGACACCCCGAGCTTGGCCAGCATCCCGGCGCTGATCTCACCGGTGTAGGCCCCGGCATCATGCTCGGACACATTCTGAGCGCCCAGACCCAGCGGGAACTTGTCGCCGTCGATGAGGGTCTGGACGGTACGGAGGTCTGTGAACGGCGGGATGACGACGCACTCGACGGTGCTGCCGTCGTATTCCCTGTCCGCCAGGGTCCACGCCAGCTTCTGGACCAGCCCTGTCGCCTCAACATGGTTCAGGTTCATCTTCCAGTTGCCGGCCATGATCGGCTTGCGCGCCATATCAGTTGCCCTCCTTCAGAACAGCGATGCCGGGAAGAGTCTTGCCCTCCATCAGCTCCAGGGACGCTCCGCCGCCGGTCGAGATGTGACCGAAGGCCTCATCGGCGAATCCAAGGGCACGGACTGCCGAGGCCGAGTCGCCACCACCGACGACGCTGATGCCGTCCACCTCGGTGAGAGCCTTCGCGACGGCTCGGGTTCCGGATTCCAGGCCGGGGATCTCGAACACGCCCATGGGGCCGTTCCAGAACACCGACTCAGCCTCACGGATAGCATCGGAGAACAGCTTCTCGGTGGCAGGCCCGATATCCAGGCCCATCTTGTCCGCCGGGATGGCGTCGGCAGCCACCATATCGACCTGCCCAACGGTGCGCGCCCCGAAGTCGACATCGGAGGCAACGCGGACGTCGACAGGCAGCAGGATGCGCTTGCCAGCGGCCTCGGCGGCCTTCAGATAGCCGGCGCAGGCCTCGATGGATGCGTCGTCAACCAGCGACCCACCCACCCCAAGGCCCTTGGCCTTCAGGAAGGTGAAGGCCATGCCACCGCCGATGACCAGGGTGTCGGCGACCTTGAGCAGGTTGTCGATCACAGCCAGTTTGTCAGCAACCTTCGCGCCACCGAGCACCACCACGAAAGGACGCCGCGGCTTCTCGGTGAGGCCCTCCAGCACCTCGATCTCCTTTGCAACCAGGGACCCGGCAGCGGCGGGCAGCAGCTTCGCGATGTCGTAGACGGAGGCCTCCTTGCGATGCACCACCCCAAACCCATTGGAGACGAAGTAGTCGCCGAAGGCCGCGTACTTGGCGGCGAGAGCCGCCCGAGCGGCATCATCCTTCGACTTCTCCCCCGCCTCGAACCGCACATTCTCCAGCAGGGCGACGTCCCCGTCGCCCAGGGAGGCCACGACCGCCTCAGCGGACGGGCCGACGACGTCCTCGGCAAGCTTCACGGGGACACCGAGAAGCTCACCCAGGCGGGCGGCAACGGGAGCAAGTGAGAACTGCGGGTCGGGTTCGCCCTTGGGGCGGCCGAGATGGGCGAGCACGACGATGCGGGCGCCCGCGTCACGCAACTCGTTCAGGGTGGGCAGGGCGGCACGGATGCGGCCGTCGTCGGTGATGTTCCTCGCAGTGTCCAGGGGAACGTTGAAATCGCACCGGATGACCACGCGCTTTCCTGCGAGGTCTCCGAGCTGGGAGACAGATTTCATTGGGGGATCCTTTCAGGTATGGACGAGACGGCCCCGTCCACACGAATGCAGACGGGGCCGTCGAACGTCACGATCTGGTCTTCGGAAGACTCAGAGTTTGCTGCCGACGAGGACGGTGAGGTCCACGAGGCGGTTGGAGTAGCCCCACTCGTTGTCGTACCAGCCGACGACTTTGACCTGGTTCCCGATGACCTTGGTCAGCGGGGCGTCAAAGGTGCAGGACGCGGGATCGGTCTCGATGTCCTTGGAGACGATGGGCTCCTCGGTGTAGACCAGGACCCGTCCGTCAGCGGCCTTCTTGACGATCTCGTTGACCTCCTCGACGGTGGTCTCGCGGCTGGCCTCAAAGGTGAGGTCGGTGGCAGAGCCCGTCGGGGTCGGGACGCGGAGAGCGTAGCCGTCCAGCTTGCCCTTGAGTTCAGGCAGCACGAGGGAGACCGCCTTGGCAGCGCCCGTGGTGGTGGGAACGATGCTCAGCGCGGCGGCGCGGGCGCGGCGCAGATCCTTGTGGGGGCCGTCCTGCAGGTTCTGGTCCTGGGTGTAGGCATGGATGGTCGTCATGAGGCCCTTCGTGATGCCGAGGGCGTCGTTGAGGACCTTGGCCATCGGGGCCAGGCAGTTGGTTGTGCAGGAGGCGTTGGAGATGATGTTGTGCTTCGCCGGGTCGTACTTGTCGTCGTTCACGCCCATGACGATGGTGATGTCCTCATTCTTGGCGGGCGCCGAGATCAGGACCTTCTTCGCGCCGGCATCCAGGTGGGCCTTGGCCTTCGTCGCATCGGTGAAGAAGCCGGTGGACTCGATGACGATGTCGACGCCCAGCTTGCCCCAAGGAAGGTTGGCGGGGTCCTTCTCCGCGAAGGCCTTGATCTCCTTGCCCCCGACGATGATGGCATCGTCGTCGTAGGAGACCTCCTCGTTGAAACGTCCGAGGATCGAGTCATACTTCAGGAGATGGGCCAGGGTCTTGTTGTCGGTGAGGTCATTGACGGCCACCACCTCGAGGTCAGCGCCGGATGCGACGAGAGCGCGGAAGTAGTTGCGGCCGATGCGGCCGAAGCCGTTGATTCCAACCTTGACGGTCATTTCAGATAGATCCCCTTCGAGAGATACCTGGGCACCGCAACACCGGCTCGGCGTAATCGACGCCCTTCGGACAGGCACCATCCTAGTCAGTGATTCCTCAACTTAGAAGGGTGAGGATGCCGAGATATCGCAGACGCGAGATCCAGCGGACGCCCACCGCTACTCAGGCTCGGGAAGGTCAGCGGGGATGGATGCCTCCGTGTTCGGGATGCCAGCCGCCTCTGCCGCCTTGTCGGCGGTGGCCAACAGCCGCCGAATCCGACCCGCCACCGCGTCCTTCGTCAACGGCGGATCATGCAGTTTGCCCAGTTCCTCCAGGCTGGCCTGGCGATGCTCCAGCCTTAGCCGCCCTGCCGCCGCCAGATGCTCAGGGGCCTCATCGCCCAGGATCTCCAACGCTCGCTCCACGCGGGCGCTGGCTGCGACCGCGGCACGTGCCGAGCGGCGCAGGTTGGCGTCGTCGAAGTTCGCCAGCCGGTTCGCCTGGGCCTTGACCTCACGTCGAAGGCGTCGCTCCTCCCAGATCAGGCGGGTTTCCTGGGCGCCCATACGGGTCAGCAGGTCTGCGATAGCCTCCCCGTCACGCAGGATCACACGCTCCACCCCACGGGACTCACGTGCCTTCGCAGTGAGTCCGAGCCGTCGCGCCGCACCGCACAGCGCGAGGGCCGCCTCAGAGCCCGGGCAGGTCACCTCCAGGGACATGGAGCGTCCCGGCTCGGTCAGAGAGCCGCGCGCCAGGAACGCACCCCGCCACACCGCGACGCAGTCTGCAAGGGATCCCCCCACGACGTTCGCAGGCAGGCCCCTGACGGGACGTCGTTGATTGTCGACCAGGCCGCTCAGCCTGGCGAGGGCCTCACCGTCTCGGATCACTCGGACCGCGTAGCGGGTGGTGCGGCGCAGTCCCGTCGCATTGATCACCAGCAGATCCGAGTCGAGGGAATAGAGGTCGTGGATGTAGGAGCGAAGCCGGCGGGCGGCGCCAGCCGAGTCCAACTCGGCCTCAACCACAATACGTCCGCCAACCAGATGGAGTCCGCCCCCGAACCGGAGCATGGCCACAACCTCTGCCCGCCGCACGTTCGGGTGGGGGGCCGCGACTGCCGCCAGCTCTGACTTCACCTTCTGAGTCAACGCCATGGCAGACATCATTCCACGCTCGCCCTATGGCTGCCCACCCTGGGAGCCACTTGGCGGAGCCAGTTCATTCAGCAGGCGCCCAGATCACCGGCCCCGCTCCCCAGCAGCTCGCTGTAAGCGGCTGCCAGGCGGTTGACGTCATGGCGCGGGCTTCCGTCGGAGGCCCGCACATCCGCGACCACCAGCTCCGCCCCCAGTGATGCCGCGAACGGGATGAGGTGACGGTCTGTCTCCACGAAGCCCTTGTCAGCCAGGACGTAGTCCAGCCGGAGGATCGGGGCGTGCTCCGCCAACAGTTCGATATGCCGGGAGGCGGTGAAACCGTCCGTCTCATCGGAGGCTGCGATGTTCATCACCAGAATCCGTTGCGCGCTGGTGGTGTAGATGGCGTCACGCAGCTTCGGCACCAGCAGGTGAGGGATCACGGAGGTGAACCAAGAGCCCGGCCCCAACACGATGGCATCGGCTGCATGCACGGCTGCCACCGCCTCCGGATGGGCCGGCGGGTCCTCGGGAACGAGCCTGACCGACTGGACGGTGGCACGGGTTTTGGCGACAGTGGCCTGCCCTGACAGGGTGCAGATCTCGTCAGGTGCCAGAGGATCAAGCCCGAGCACATCAGCCTCAATCCCCAGGGGAACGGAGCTCATGGGCAGGACTCGTCCGCGTGTGCGCAACAGCTCCCCCACCATGTCGAGGCCAGCCACGGGGTCATCAAGCTGCTGCCAGAGGCCTGCGATCAGGAGATTCCCTATGGCGTGTCCCGCCAGGGGACCGTCACCGGCGAACCGCGACTGCAGCACACTGGCCCAGCGCCTGCCTGCATGATCATCGCCGCAGAGCGCGGCAAGCGCCATCCGCAGGTCCCCGGGCGGCAGACAGCCGAACTCGTTGCGCAGCCTGCCTGAGGAGCCACCGTCGTCAGCGACCGTGACGACGGCGGTGAGACTATCGCTGACCCGACGCAATGCGCTCAGGGAGGTGTGCAGTCCATGCCCACCACCGAAGGCCACCACATCCGGCAACCGCCTCAGGGTGCTCATTCCTTCCCCAGATCCCGGTGGAGGACGCTCACCCCGTAGTCTCGTTCCCGCAACCGCGAGGCAAGCTCCTCCGTCATGGCGGTGGAGCGGTGCTTGCCACCGGTGCAGCCGATGGCGACGGTGACCTGCCGCTTGCCCTCTGTCAGGTAGCCGTGGGCCGCGGTCTCGATGACCCCAAGCATCTGCTCCTGGAAATCACCGGCGGCGTCCTGACTGAGGACGTAGTCCGCCACGTCCGGGGACAGCCCGGTCTTGGGGCGAAGCTCCGGAACCCAATAGGGGTTTGGGAGGAACCGGACGTCGAAGACGATGTCGGCATCGACGGGCAGGCCGTTTTTGAATCCGAAGGACATCAACGCCACGCTCAGCTTGTCAGTGGCGTCGGTTCCGAAGTGGTTGGAGATTCGGGAGGCCAGCTGCCGGGCGCTGAGCCGGGATGTGTCGACGACAATGTCGGCGCTGGCCCGCAAATCAGCCAAGAGCCTGCGTTCACGCAGGATGCCGTCAAGCAGGCGGCCATCGTATTGCAGCGGCAGCGGGCGACGGTTTGACTCCTGGCGCTGCACGATGACGTCGTCGGCGGCCTCAATGAACATCACAGTCACCTGGTATCCGCGGTCCTTCAGCTCGGCGAAGGCGGATGGTATCTCTTCGAACTCGACACGGGAGCGGACATCCACCACCACGGCAATTCGCTCGCCGACCCCGAGGTGGTCCACCAGGGCCGGCAGCAGCGCGGGCGGCAGGTTGTCCACCACATACCAGCCCAGGTCCTCCATGGTGTGCGCTGCGGTTCGCCGCCCGGCCCCGGACAGGCCGGTGATGATGACGATCTCAGCACGCCCCTGCTTCTCCATGGTGAAACCCTAGCCGGTCAGCGGCCTCTGCTCGCGCCAACCGGCCGGTTCACCGCTCCCCCAGCCCCCTGGCAGCGAGGGCATCCCCTGTGCGCTCGGCATAGGCCACCGCCCCGAGCACCACAGGGAACAGCAGGGCGACGACGTTGCGGCCTGCCCCACGAGCCCCTGCAGCATCCTTGGCCTGGCCGAACAAGCCGAGCAGATAGGGGATGGAGCGGATCATCAGCGCGATAGTCAGGGCGACCCGCTGAGGGTTCGCCCCCAGGAATCGCAGCGGAGAGCAGGCTCTGGTCAGCCCATGCAGCAGCTCCGGGGTCGGGGTGGTGAGCGTCAGGATGCGCGAGGCCAAGATGGCGAGCAGCAGGTTGCCCGGCTGAATCACGGCATTGACCGGTTGGGCAGTGATCAGGTTGTAGCCCACCAGCATCCCGATGATCACCCACATAGCCCACCCCAGCCGGAGAATCCTGGGCAGGCAGATGCCGGAGGCCAGCAGGAGCAGCGTCGCCAGCAGCAGCCCCCCGACGGTCACAGGCCAGGCTCGCAGAATCAGCGCCGGAAGGGTCAACCCCAACAGGATGAGGTACTTGCATCCGATGCCCACCCGGAAGAGCCAGCCGTCGCCGGGCTGGTACATCCCAAGCAGGCTTGCGTGCAGATTCATTCCCGGACCCCCATCGCGGCCTCGTACCAGGCGATGGCCTCCCCCGGCTCCCCGTCGGCGGCGATCTCCCCCCCATCGACCACGAGGACCCGATCGGCCCGGGAAGCCACGGTCATGTCGTGTGTGGAATAGATCAGTTGCTGCTCCAGCTGGTCGAAGGTGCGCTGCAGGGCCAGCTTGTTGCGCAGGTCGAGCAGGGTTGTGGGCTCATCAGCCACCACCACCCTGGGCTCGACCGCCAACACACTGGCCAGCGCCACCAACTGCCGTTCTCCCCCTGAGAGATCGTAGATGCTCTGATGGGCTAGATGTCCCAGTCCCCGCTCATCCAGGATCCGCTGGGCACGGGGGTTTCGCTCGCGGCGGGGAAGGTGCCCAAGGCTCAGTGTCAGGTCCTCCAGCGGCGTGGACATCAGCAGCTGGGAGAGCGGATCAGTGAAGATGAACCCCACCTCCCTGCGCACCTTCGCGGCATCCCGCACGGTGTCGAGGCCGTTGACGGTGACGGTGCCGGAGGTGGGGCGGCGCATCCCATTGAGCAGTCGCAGCAGGGTGGATTTTCCGGAGCCGTTCGCCCCGATGACCGCAACGCGCCGCTCGGCAAGCACCAGGTTGACGCCGGTCAGGAGCACCTTGGCGTCGTCACCCCGCCGGATGGGCGGAATGACGACGCCGACGTCGGCGAGCCGGATCACCGTTGGACGAGCAGCCGCGGGAAGGCCCTGTGCACGGCATAGGCCAGCAGGACGGCGACCACGGATTTGAGGGCGTCGCTGATCCAGAAGGGCATGTCGATGGCCAGCGCCTTCCCAAAGTCCGCGGGGAGTGCCCACATCAGGCCAAGCACTCCGAGGGGCAGGATGACCAGGTATCGCGCGGCCAGAGTTCCCAGGAAGAACAGCACCGGGGTTAGGCCGCTGAGGCCGCGGCGTACCGCCCAGAGCGCAACTAGTCCGGCGACTGCGGCGGCGAGGGGGAAGGAGATGAGGTATCCGCCTGTGGGACCGGCGAATGAGCCGAGGCCAGCTCCTCCCTTGGCGAAGACCGGCAGGCCTGCTGCCCCCACCACCAGATACAGCAGTATTGCCAGGAAACCCCGCAACGGCCCGAGACACAACCCGGCCAGCGAGACACCGAGGGTCTGCAGGGTGATGGGGATGGGGCCGATGTTGAAGGCCGGGACAATGGCCAATGCGGCAATCAGCGCCGCGAAGACTGCGATGTAGGCGACATCGACCGCCTGAAAGGCGCGACCAGGAGCTGTCACTGACACGATTGCCTCCCAAAGGGTTGACGGATTACTTCGGACATTGAACACCCAGGTTTGAACGGCGTTCAAGTCAGTTCCCCCACGCTGTCTCGAAACGACCCTCGCTGCGGGCATAGAATCCGCCAGTGCGCGACTTCTCCCTTCTGCTGAAAACTCCCGGCCTAGCAAGGATCGTCGCCACCCAGCTGCTGGCACGGATGCCTGCAGGCATGTTCTCGATCGGGCTACTCATGCACAGTGAGCACGTCTACGGCAACTACACCTCGGGTGGCGCCGTGCTGGCAGCGCTCTCCATCGGCATGGCGGTGGCTGGGCCCGTCATCTCACGTCAGCTCAGCCGCTGGGGAACTCTGCCGGTGCTGCTGACATGTCTGCTGTTTGCCACCGCAGCGCTGACGCCGATGATCCTGATTCCCCTGCCGCTGTGGGCCATGACGATGCTCGCTGCCATCGCAGGTGCCACGATCCCTCCAGTGCAGCCCACGGTCCGTACTCTCTACCCGAAGCTGGTCCCCCACCATCTGGTGACCCCATTGTTCGGACTGGACGCCGCGTTGCAGGAGATCATCTGGGCGCTCGGTCCAGTGGGGATCACCACGATGGTGGTGCTGCTGGGCTCTGTCACCGCATTGCTGATCGTCGTGGCCCTCCAGCTGGTCGGAGTGGTGTTGTTCATCTTCGAGCCTCCGGTGCGAGAACTCAGAATTCCCAAGGCGACGGGCGGTTTCGGCCGGGTGGCGCTGAGGCCCGCGGTACTGCTGATGACCGTGACCTCCCTGCTGCTGATCGGCTCCCTGGCCGGCATGGAGGCTGCGGTGGTCGCGTGGTTTGGCGAGGGCTCGACTCTGGGTGGCTTTGCCTTGGCCATCAGCTCGATCGGCTCCCTGATCGGGGGACTCATCATGGGGCACCGTCCCCTCGGCCCCTGGTCTCTGCCCATCAGGTTGCTGGTGGTGGCCGCGGGATTGGGGTTGGCCAGCATGGCCTCCGGCTTCTGGACGCTGTCAGCGACGCTGTTCGCAGCCGGATTCGGCATGGCTCCAGCGATCGCGGCGGTGTCGTCGGTGATCGCGGCCAGCGTGCCGTTCGCAGACACTGCGGAGGCCTACGGGTGGATCACGACGGGGCAGCTGATGGGCGCAGCCCTCGGGGCGGCGCTGGCGGGAGTCGCCATCGATGCCTCAGGCGGCGGCGCTGGCGGGATGCTGGTCTCCTTCGGGATTGGGGCGCTCGCAGCAGTGGTGGCCACCCTCTTCCGCGGGGCGCAGCCAGATCTGCGGAGGCCTCAGGGGCACCCCCACACCGATTAGCTTTAACCTTGGTGTCAAGGGGTGGGAGCAGCGAGGAGGTGTTCGAAGGTTTCTCGTGGGGTGAGGTAGTCCAGGGTGGCTCGGGGGTGTTCATTGAGTTCTTCGGTGATGGCAGTTGAGGGTTGGGCTGGTGTTGGGGAATGGGGGTGCTTTTGGGTAGGTATTCGCGAATCAGTCCATGGGTGTTCTCGTTGCTGCCTGGCTGCCATGGGCTGTGGGGATCGGTGAAGTAGACTGGCATGTCGGTGGCCATGGTCAAGGCGGCGTGGCGGGCCATTTCGCTGCCCTGGTCCCAGGTTAGGGTGCCTTTCATCACGTCTGGCAGGGTGTTGATGTGCTTGATCAGCGCGTCGCGCACCCCAGCCGAGTCCTTGCCCTTGGGCAGTGCCAGGATGATTAGGAATCGCCTAGCCCGCTCCACCAGGGTGATCGCGGCGCTGCGCCCGTGGGCCCCGATGATCAGGTCACCCTACCCCTATGACCCGGGACCCGCCGGTCAGTGACCTCCTGGGAGCGCTCATCGATGCTGATCATGCCGACGATCAGGGTGCTTGCACTGGCCCGGGCAACGGCGAGGCTGGTGCCGGGTGTGCTTGGAACGCAGCATGATCCCGTGCTCACGCAGGGTCTTGCGTGGCATCGCATAGATCCAGGTGTAGATCGCTTCATCAGACACAACCGCTCCCGTGGCCTTGGAGGGCCCCAGCATCTCATCAGCGGCCTCGGTTCGCAGCCGTCCGGTGATCTGGCGGGGCGTGCGCGAGCGCGCCACGTCAGCAAGCACCCTGGCCCCCAGCACCGGACAGGCATCGATCGTGCGGGTCTGGGGACGTGCCCTGCGCCGCTGGGCCGCTACATCCGCACTCACCGGCTGGTACCCGCAGGACCTACGATTGCGGGCGATCTCCCGCGATACCACTGAAACATCACGACCGATCTGCTCGGCAATCCTGCGCAGTGACCAACCCTGATCCACCCCCCCCCGCGCGATCCCAGACCGATCAGTCATCATCAACACACGACGCAACACAACCTCCCACCTCTCTCCCACCTCTGACCAGCACTGTTGCTACGACCCTATGACACCGCCCTGTCCGAAACGTCAGAGGAGGCTCAGAAAATAGCTTCTGACAAGAAGTTAAGCATCAAGAAAAATCAATCGTACGAAAAACCTTGCACGATACATTCATACGATCTATACTAACGAGCGTTAGGCAAGTCGACACACCTCAGAGACGCAGCCATGATGCCGAAGCATCAACCCTGGGAGGAAGCTATGCCCAATATCGAAACAAAACGCTCAAAACGAATCAAAACACTAGTAGCACTAGTAGCACTTATCGTAAGTCAGCTACTTACCGGATGCGCTGTTTCAATCGGTAAAGAATGGTGTGAAGTTTCGGCAGAAAACGTTCATCATTCAAAGGGAACACCATCCGACATGGTAGCGAAATCTAGGGCTACCTGCACTGCCCCCGTCCAGGTTAGCGGATATGTTGAGATTCAAAAGAAGGGCTTCTTTGGGAACTGGGAGACTTACACTAGGGAAGACTTCAAATCTTTCACAGTGACTCCCGGAAAGAAGGTGACGCGACAAGCTGCTGTTACGTGCGCTCAGGGAACATATCGGAACAAAACACATGTTGTCGCTACTTACGGAGGAGAGACCAAAACCGGAACAGCACATTCAACCCCAGTCACCGATCCATGCAAATAAACTCTAGCAGGAGGAGGCCACTTACTACAGGCCTCTTCCTGGCTACCTTGGCAAGTCTCTCATTAGGTTTTGCCAAACACCAAGAAGTATGCTGGACGGCAGCAGTAATTTCCATTACAACACTCCTAGCACAAAGGAAGGAGAAGATTAATTGGCAACATCTCTCCCTAGCTTCCGTTCCGATAGGAACGATTCTTACAGCATTCGGAATACCTTGGCAGATCGCCCCTATCGGCACCGTAGCATTACATCTGCTGGCTACTCGAGATAGAAGAAATCAAACAATCCTCAAAGAACACTTTAAGATCAAGAGGTTAAAACCCTCTCAAATCACAGTAGCTATCGCAATAACCATAGTCGCCTGCATTTACATGCAGGACTATCTTCAGACAAGATTCACCCTAATTCATCTAACACCATGGATCTCACCTATAATTCAATTGACAGCAGCGTCACTAACCAATGCAGCCGCAGAAGAAATCGTTTTTAGAGCAGCCATTATTTCACTCCCCATTTGGAGATCAAATTCATCTTCTATTATCTTCTCTGCCTGCATTTTTGGAATCGCACATTGGTCAATGGGGATACCCTCAGGACTAGAAGGAGCTTTAGCCTCTGGGTTATACGGCCTACCCTTAGCTTGGTTGTACCAAAAAACACAATCGATAACACTTCCCACAGCTAGCCATTTTGTAGTAAATTGCATAACTTTATTACTCCTTGAGGCTTAGTCAGAATGTGTTTCTGTAGAATTCGAGTGCGGCTACTGTGGTGATTGTTTCTGGGAATGTTGTGAAGGGTCTGCGGTAGTCGGTGTGGAGGATTCTCCAGGTTTTGAGGTTGGCGATGACTCGTTCGATCATGTAGCGTATCGCGTTTACTGACTTGTTGAACCTTTTTTCTTCTTCTGTGTGTTGTTGTTT
>ERZ773077.55-NODE-55-length-76192-cov-6.304766_pt1 | contig 76192 bp, 64 predicted proteins | sample MGYA00580612_ERZ773077 | MGnify/ENA primary metagenome ERZ773077 (study PRJEB29015, sample SAMEA2737971) | human oral metagenome | biome: human oral; feature: human-associated habitat; material: dental | place: China | collected 2021 ...
TCAGATTACTAAAAGTTGGAGGAGTTGCACAACTACCCCCTGCAATGAAAGCGCATTTTTTAACAGGAAACTACAAAGGGCATTTGGAGTGCCATATAGAACCCAATTTGCTTATTATTTGGTTGCAGTTTGATGAAGAAGAAAAAAGAATAGTGCTTACCCGTTTAGGCTCTCATTCAGAACTCTTTAATAAATAATTTGAGCATAATATTTGCCATCTATTGCTAATTATTTGTATCTTTGCCGCAAAATTATATTCGGTATCATATACCCTTTAGTAATATGAAGCAACATCTAACTATCACTATACTACTCTTTTTCAGCTTCTTATCTGCGCAAGCACAAGTAACCAATACTACTCAAACTACTTCATCTACTCAGTCCGAAACTACTATAAAAAATGGTATCGGGCGCATCGGCTTGCAGCAACCTAAGAGCATCGTGCAGCAGTATACTTATAACCCTGCCTTAGATCGCTATGTCTATACCCAAAAGCTGGGCAAATACGACCTCGCTACCCCTATGTTCCTCACTGTTAAGGAATACGAAGACTTAGTGATACGCGAGCGTATGAGTGCCTACTACCGCAATAAGTTAGATGTATTAGGCGATACCCAAAGCGATACTACCCAAAAGAAAAAAGCCCAACGCGACTTACTGCCCGACCTATATGTCAATTCTGATTTCTTCGAAAGCATTTTTGGAGGGCGCAATATAGAGTTTACCCCTACCGGAAGCGTGGGGGTAGATTTTGGCTTGCGCTATACCCGCAACGATAACCCTGCTGTCAGTCCGCGCTACCGCAGTTCGTTTGGTTTGGACTTCGAGCAGCGCATTAGCTTGGGGCTTACTGGCAAGATAGGTACCCGCCTAAATCTGAACGCTCAGTACGATACCCAAGCCTCATTCGACTTTCAGAACGTATTCAAACTAGAATACGCTCCTGATGAAGACGATATACTACAAAAAGTAGAGCTCGGTAATATCTCTATGCCTATTTCTAACTCGCTTATTACCGGTTCGCAAAGTCTTTTCGGGGTGAAAACACAACTCAAGTTTGGGCGTACCACTATCACAGGGGTTTTCTCTGAACAGAAGTCAGAGCGCAAAACCCTTACGGCACAAGGGGGTGGTACGATTACCGAATTTGAGTTTTCAGCTTTAGACTACGATGAAAATCGCAACTACTTCTTGGCGCACTTCTTCCGCGACCAATACGATAGAGCTTTAGAAAATTATCCATTTATCAATAGCAAAGTACAGATTACCCGCTTAGAGGTGTGGGTAACCAACCGCAATAGCCGTATGGGCAACATACGCAACATTTTGGCGGTACAAGACTTAGGTGAACCCCGAATGGATAGGACGCGCCTTTACGACAAGGCAGGCTCTGCATTCTACAACAGCACTACTAACAATATGCCTGCCAACCGCGCCAATAAGTACGACCCTACCCAGATAGGTACCGCCAATTCGGTGCTTACTAATGCTATCCGCGATGTAGCAACCGTGCAACAGGGTTTTGGTACGAACCAATCGTATGTAAGTCAGGGGTATGACTATGCGGTGATAGAGAATGCCCGCAAGCTCGAAGAAGGGGTTGATTATAAGGTAGATACTAAGCTGGGCTTTATCTCGCTCAGCACAGCCCTCAGTGCCGATGAAGTGCTGGCGGTAGCTTACCAATATACCTACGGTAGCCAAGTGTACCAAGTGGGCGAGTTTGCTAACGATGGTATTTCGGCTACTACTAACAACAGCTTTTACGGAGGCAATAACGCTATCACTAATAACCTATTGGTGCTGAAGATGCTTAAGAGCAACCGCCTGAATGTGAAAGACCCTATTTGGGATTTGATGATGAAAAACGTCTATTCGGTGGGTACAGCACAATTGTCGGCTGAAGATTTCCGTATGAATATCTTCTATTCTAATCCTTCACCTGTCAATTATATAGATAAAGTAGATAATGTAGGCTGGCCAACAGGCTTAGAAGACCGCATACTACTGAATCTTTTCAACTTCGACCGCCTCAATAAGTACAACGACCCACAACCAGGGGGCGATGGCTTCTTCGACTTTTTACCGGGTATTACCGTTGATGAGCAGTACGGCAAAATATTCTTTACCAAAGTAGAACCTTTTGGTAACTTCTTGCATACCACTTTAGGGGGGGGGACTTATAATGACCCTGCTACCTATAACAATAACCAGAAGAAGTACGTCTACACTTCGCTGTATAAAAATACCAAGACCAAAGCCCAAATGGACGGTGAGAAAAACAAGTTCGTGATGAAAGGGCGCTACAAAGCCTCAAGCAGACGCGGTATTTCGTTAGGGGCTTTCAACGTACCACGTGGTTCGGTTAGGGTAACAGCCGGCGGACGCCTATTAGTAGAGGGGCTCGACTATTTGGTTGATTACCAATCGGGTACTGTAGAAATAATTAACCCCAGCTTAGAGGCTAGCAATATGCCTATACAAGTGTCAATGGAGAATAACCTCATTTTTGGCGGACAAACCACCCGATTTATGGGGGTAAATGTAGAGCATAAGTTCAGCGATAAGTTTATACTAAATGGGGCTATTGTAAATCTGCGCGAACGACCCTTTACGCAGAAAACCAGCTACGGACAAGAGAATGTAAACAATACTATTTTTGGCTTAGCCGGTACTTATTCTACCGAAATGCCATTCCTTACCCGCTGGGTAAGTCGCATTCCTACTATCAAGAGCGATGCGCCTTCTAACCTTTCGTTGCGAGGTGAGTTCGCTTACCTGTTGGCAAGCACTCCTAAGGCAGACGATTTTGATGGTGAAACCACCGTGTACTTAGACGATTTTGAGGCAGCACAAAGCACTATTGATATGCGTTCGCCTTTGGCGTGGAAGTTAGCTAGTACGCCTTTAGAGTTTGGGGCAGCAGGTGGCAGGAACAACAGTTCGGTGCCGCAAACCCTATACGGCAACGCCCCTGATGATGCTAACAACCTAAAGAACGGCTATGGGCGTGCTAAAATGGCGTGGTATACCATAGACCCTGTGTTCTATTCTACTCAGAAACCATCGAGCATCAGCAGTAACGAAATATCTAAGAACAGCACCCGCCGTATCTTTATAGAAGAGATATTCCCTCAGCAGCAGTTGGCACAAGGGCAGTCGTTAGTGCAAGCTACCCTCGACTTAGCCTATTATCCTAACGCCAAAGGCGCTTATAATAACGACCCTAATTTCGCCACTAAAACCAAAGACGAAAAATGGGGGGGTATAATGCGGGGTATGAGCTATTCTGATTTTCAAGAAAGCAATATAGAGTTTTTGCAGTTCTGGGTGATGGACCCTTATTACTCAGGCGAATACAGCGGTTCGGGTGAATTGGTGTTCAACTTAGGAAACATCTCAGAAGACGTGCTAAAAGACGGGCGCAAGCAATACGAAAACGGATTGCCAGGTCTTTCCTCTACCTCAAGTATCAATACTTCGTCTTGGGGTAAAGTGCCTGCTGCCCAATCGTTAGTATATGCTTTCGACGAAAGTTCGTCTAACCGCAGGCTGCAAGATATAGGTTTAGATGGTCTGAATGATGCTGATGAAGCCCGTATATATAGCAACAACGTAGCGACTTCGCCTAACGACCCTGCGATGGATAACTACGAGTATTTCTTGGCGCGCAGTGGGGGCATCTTAAATCGTTATTACAATTACAACGGTACACAAGGCAACTCGCCTGTATCGGTGTCAGATAACGACAGAGGCTCTACTACCGTACCTGATAATGAGGATATCAATGGCGACTTCACGATGAATACCACCAATAACTATTTGGAGTATAGGGTGCGTATCAAACCTAATATCAGTACTGCCGACCCTTATGTAAACGATATTCGCACCGTATCGGTAGAAGCGCCTAACGGACATCGTGTGGCTACCCGCTGGATACAGTTTAAAATACCGATTGAAAGCGGAGCTATGTGGCGCGAAGGTTATACCTTCCCCCTAAATAGCAATGATAAGATGGACATCATCAACTCGATGACCCATATGCGTATGTACCTAACGGGCTTCCCTCAAGAGATGCTCTTGCGTTTTGCTACCCTCGATTTGGTGCGCGGCGACTGGCGTTATTATAACTATACCCTTAGCACCGACCAAGATGACCCTTCAGACGATGGTACTAAGGTAGAAATCAATTCAGTAAACCTAATTGAAAACGAAACCCGCCAGCCTATACCTTATCGTATGCCACCAGGGGTAAACCGCGAGCGCATCAATACTAACAATACCTTAGTAGAGCAGAACGAACAAGCCCTATCTTACATAGTAGATAATCTCGAAAATAAAGATAGTAGGGCGGTGTATAAAGCCTTGCGCTTTGACCTGCGGCAGTATAAGTATATCAAGATGTTTGTACACGCCGAAGCCTATAAGAATAAGCCTCTGCACGACAATCAGGCGGTAGCCTTTATAAGGCTTGGTACCGACTTTAGCGATAACTACTATCAGGTAGAAATACCGCTGAAGGTTACCCAACCGGGTAGCTCGTCAGAGTACGCTATATGGCCTAAAGAAAACCAGTTCTCTATACCAATGGAAGTGCTTACCAAGCTCAAAGCGATAAGCATCAGAAACCAAACCCTCGATAGGGTAACTTATTACGATGCCAATTACAATGTAGTGAGCGAAAATGCCCCTTACCACGCAGGCGAAAACCGCTATGTGATAAAAGGAAATCCGTCATTGGGTAGCGTACGCGCTATGATGGTAGGTATTAAGAACGTATCGGGCAATAACGGACTGAGTGGTGAATTCTGGTTTAACGAATTGCGTGTGGCTGAACTCGAAAACCACGGTGGTTGGGCAGCAGTAGGTTCCCTCGATGCGAATGCCTCTGAACTGCTGAATATATCGGCTACAGGGCGTATGCACACTGTAGGCTTTGGTTCGGTAGACCAAACCCCTAAACAACGCGCGTTAGAGAGCACCCAAGAGTACGATGTGATGATGAATGTAAATGCCGGTAAGCTGTTGCCGCCTAAGTGGAATATGCAAATACCGGTGGGATTAAGTCACTCGCAAAAACGCTCTACTCCAGAGTACGACCCCGTGTATCAGGATATTAAGCTGAAAGACCGCTTAGACGTAGCCCAAAGCAGCTCGGAGCGCGACGTCATAAGAGAGCAGGCTGAAGACTTTACCCTAAGGCGAGGCATTAACTTAATAGGGGTGAAGAAGAACCTATCGGAAGGACAAAAGCCACGTGTATATAATATAGAAAACTTCACATTCAACTATGCTTATAACGAGAAGAACCACCGCGACTATGAACTTAAGTATGAAGATGAGCAGCAGGTACGCGCTGGCTTTATGTATAATTACGCCTTTAAGCCTACTGCGTTCGAGCCTTTTAAGAAGGTAGCCAAATTCAAAGGCAAAAAGTATTGGCAATGGCTTAGCGATGTTAATCTGAACTTATTGCCTACTAGCGTAATGTTTACAGCCGATGTAAATCGCTCATTTACCAAGCAGTTATTCCGCGATGTGTATTTCGAGGGCGTTAATACCAGTCTGCAGAAAGCATTGCCAGAGCTACAGCAGCGCAACTATCTGATGAACCATCAGTACGCTATCAATTATAACCTTACTAAGTCGCTGAAGTTTAGTTTTAATGCTACTAATAATAGCGTTATCCGCAATTACTATACTTATGATGCTTTCGGAGATATTTCGGGCGTGAATAAAGAAAAATCATTGTGGAGCGATTTCTGGGATATGGGTACCCCTGACCACTTCTTCTCTAAATTCCAATTGAATTACGACTTGCCGTTTAGCAAGTTCCCTTTCTTTGAGTTTATGAGGGCTAACTATACTTATTCAGGTGATTTCGACTATCAGCGCGGTTCGCAAACGCTCTTACAGTTGGCACATCAGGATATTAACACCCTGCAAAATGGCAATACCCACAACCTAACAGCCAACTTTACTTTCGAGCAACTTTATCGCTATTTAGGGGTGAAACCTACTCCGCGAGGAGAGAAAACCAGTGTAGGAAAATCGCTGATGACAATGCTTAAAACTGCTGGGGTAAACTATTCGGTTACCAATGCGCGCACTATACCTGGTTATACCCAGCAAATAGGCTTTCTCGGTACGCTCAAACCATCAGCAGGCTTTATGTTTGGCGACCAAACCGACTTGCGCTATGAGATGGCTAAGAAAGGCTACCTAACAGAGTTTGCTGATTTCAACGACCAATATATCAGTTCAAAAGAAAAGCAACTTATCATTACTGCTAACTTGCAACCTATACCCGATTTGCAAATCAACTTGAAAGCAAATAGGCAATACACCGAGAATTACACCGAAACTTTTGAGGTGCGCAACTTTGTGTATAACAAATTGGTAGGCAATCAGGTAGGAAGTTTTAATATCTCTACTAACTTATTGGCTTCAAGCTTTAATAAGATAGATGAATACAATTCGGCAGCCTTTGATAAGTTTAAAAACAACCGCCTAACCATAGCGCGCCGTTTGGCAGAGGAACGGGGGCTTAACCCTGCTAATGTAGATGCTGAGGGCTATCCGGTAGGTTATAGCAAGAAGAGCCAAGCGGTGATGATACCTGCCTTTGTAGCGGCTTATTCGGGTAGTAGCGCCAGCGGTGTATCGCTTGATGCTTTCAAGAGTATTCCTATTCCTGAGTGGAATGTACGCTATACAGGGCTTATGAGGGTCGATTTCATCAAGAATATTTTCAAACGCTTCTCATTAGCACACGGCTACCGCGCAAGCTATTCGCTTAGTGAGTTCCGTACTAATTTAGAGTACGAGCCCGCTAACCCCAATAAGACCAACGTAGCAGGCGATTTCCTCAATGATAAATTGTACTCGACTGTTACTCTTGCTGAGCAGTTCAACCCATTGCTACGCGCTGATATGGAGCTTAAGAATTCTATGAGCTTATTGGCAGAGTTCAACCGCGACCGCACTATCTCTATCAGTCTCGATAATGATTATCTGACCGAGATACTCAAGCGCGAATACAAATTCGGTATGGGCTATCGTTTTAAAGACTTGGCATTTGTTACCCAATTGGCAGGTACGCCTACTACTGTAAAAAGCGATTTGGTGCTCAAAGGTACACTGTCTTATCTAAGAGAGTTCACCGTGATACGCAATATGGAGATATTTAATAACCAAGTGACTGCAGGACAGACCTCGTGGATAGGTAACTTTAGTGCTGAATACGCGCTAAGTCGCAATTTGTTAGCGTCTTACTATTTGCAGTACAATTTTTCGAAATCGGCTATTTCTACCTCCTTCCCGATGACGACCTTCAGAACAGGCGTATCAGTGAAGTATACCTTTCAATAAGTAGCCCAATAAGCTAATTCACAACCTTATAAATTGGATACCTACAAAACCATAGCAGCCCCTGTAGAAGAGGTGATATTTAAAGAGAAAAGCAGTAAGTTTTTAGGCTATGCTTTTCCCGTCACTTCTGAAGAGGAGATAAAAGCGCACCTCGAGGCGGTCAAGAAGGCACACTTCTCGGCACGCCATTGGTGCTATGCGTGGCAACTGGGCTATGGTAGGCATCTGCGTTATCGCGCGAATGACGATGGCGAGCCTAATAACACGGCTGGCATACCTATCTATGGGCAAATACAATCGTTTGAGCTTACTAACGTACTGGTGATAGTAGTGCGCTATTTCGGGGGTATCAAATTAGGAGTAGGCGGATTGGTGCAAGCCTATAAAACTACTGCCCAACTTACCCTGCAAGAAACAAAAATAGAGGAAAAGCTCATCACTGAAGAATTGGTAATTAACTTTGACTATCCGTTAATGAACAAAGTGATGCGCGTAGTAAAAGAACAAAACCTGACGGTTACTGCCCAACACCTCACTGAAAGTTGTGAGCTGCATTTGGCTATTCGCCAAAGCGATTATGCTAAAGTTGAAGAGATTTTTAATAACCTTTACGGAGTAGTATTAGTCGTTAGAGATTAGTCGTTAGGGATTACTCGTTAGTCGTTAGAAAGCGACTAACATACTATTGACTAACATACTAACGTACTAACGACTAGTAACTAACGACTAACGACTAACAACTAACAACTAACGACTAACAACTAACAATGAACATTGCTCTTAGTAGTTTTGGAATGAGCGGGCGTGTATTTCACGCACCTTTTATAGCGCAGCACCCACACTTGCACCTTTATGCGGTAGTAGAGCGTCATCGCGAGGACTCGCGTGCGCTTTATCCGGATAGTGTATTATACCGCTCGGTAGAAGAGATGCTACAAGACCCTGAAATAGAGGTAGTAGTGGTTAATACCCCTGTGCAGACGCATTATCAGTACGCTAAAGATGCCCTTTTGGCAGGCAAACACGTATTAGTAGAAAAGCCTTTTACCCTTACGGCAGAAGAGGCACAAGGCCTTGACCTTTTGGCAAGAGAAAAAGGCAAACTGCTGACCGTTTACCAAAATAGGCGTTATGACGGTGATTATCTAAAGGTGAAAGAGGTAATAGAAAGTGGGGTATTGGGCGAGCTGAAAGAAGTAGAAATACGCTTCGATCGTTTTCGCACCGAGATTAGCAGTAAAGCCCATAAAGAAACAGCTGAACGTGGGGGAGGGGCACTCTACGACCTTGGGGCTCACCTCATAGACCAAGCCCTACAGCTTTTTGGGCAGCCTAAGGCTATATATGCCGATAAGGGTTATCTGCGCCCTCATACTCAAGCTGATGATTATTTTGAACTGCTCCTTTTTTACGACCACCAGCTGCGGGTGCGCCTAAAATCGACTACTTATGCGCTTGAACGCCAATGGGAATACACCCTACACGGTACTCGTGGCTCTTTCTTGCAGCAGCGTTTCGACGGACAAGAAGCTGCCCTTGTAGCCGGAGCCATACCGACCGCTACCCCTTGGATGCCTAAAATAGAGCAACCTAATGGGATACTTCATACCCTCGAAAGACGTGTGCTTACTACTGCCCAGCACGGCAATTACTGGCAGTTTTACGAAGATTTCTATCAAGCCCTTATAGGCAAGAAAGAAAACCCCGTACCCGCTGCCCAAGCCATAGCAACGATGAAGATAATTTGCCGATAAGCCAATTTGTCGATTAGTCGATGAGCCGATTTGTCGATTTGTCGATTTGCCAATTTGTCGATGAGATGATTGACAAATTAGCAAATCGACTAATTGACAAATTATAACCTTCCTTGTAAAAACTTCTTTACTTTTTTAGTATCATAGCCTTTGCCCGACTCTAAGTCCTCACTTTTTTGGGTGAAGAGCACTTCTCCTTTGGCATTGAGAATCAAGAATGCGGGATAACCAAACTGTGCACCAGGGTTGCCGTATTTGGCAAAAGCCTTTTCGTTTTTGTTTTCAGGTGAAAAATTGAGGTGATAAAACACGTATTTCTTGTCTAAAATAGTCTTTAACTCAGGGTTAGTGGTTACTAAATGGTTGAAGCGCAAACACCAAATACACCAATTGCCCCCAATCTGTACGAGCACCTTTTTGCGTTCCTTTTTAGCTTGTTTTAGCAATTCGCTGATGCGCTTATCGCCGTCTTCTTCAGGATGATAAGGCTGTTCATAGCCCGCACGCTCTTTGTTAGTTTCTTCGCTACTTTGCGCCCAAGCTGTCATTCCGCCCCAGCAAAGTAGGGCTATAAAAATAAGGTTTTTCATAAAAACAATTTATTTGATACTGCAAAGATACAAAATTCATACCACAAAGTGCTATAAAGTACCGTTTTTCATTTGTAATAAAGTGTTTTGTAGGCTGTCTAAAAGTTTTTTCTTGTCCTTTTCTTGCGCCGCTTGCACGGCTTTTTCTTCTATTTTTATGGCTTCGTCTTTCTGGTTGGTGGCATATAATAAGCAGGCATAAGTATCGAGGTAATAAGGGTCGTTCTCTCTGAAATCGCAGATAGCCTCCATCCAGCGTGTGGCTTTAGAGAGTAAGGCAGCATCATTGCGACGCGTTTCAAAGATGTAATAAGCGATGCTGTTAGCCTGATTTGCCCATACATTGCCATAAGAATACCAATCGGAATAATACCCATTCTTAGGAAATACCTTGTTGATACCTTGCACAAAATTGCCTTTCCCCTGCGCGATAACTCCCTCTATATAAGGCACGTAATAATCGATAGCCGCTTGCTTATCTCGGTCTAACAAATAGTCTATATAACCCAATGCCGAAGTCATCTTTTTAGCAACTGCCTCTTCGTAAATAGGTCTAATCTCTTCAAGAGGCAGTACTTTTTCTTTTTCTAAGTCATTAATAGCCTCTTGTACAGTAGAATCGTATAGCTCTATTTTCTTTTTAGAGCTGATATTCACGTCTTTATCAATAGCTTCGTTATAGGCTTTAATGGCTTGGCTGAACTTCATCAGGTAGGCAATGGTTTGTAGTTTGTCTTTAGCAGCGACTTTTTTATCCTCTATCAGATAATTTCTGTAGCTATAAAGGTTTCTGACGGTCATTCTGGCAAATAAGGGGTCTAAAACTGTATCGTTTTGATGACTTGCCGCCACTCTGCGCCATTGGTAAGTCAGTTGGGCGGGGGTGGTTTTCAGTTGGTAAATAAGTTTTTTATTTTTGAAGTCGAGTGCGTAATACTCTTGCTCAAATTTTTTGCGGTCGGTAAGCAAATACAAGCTCAAATCATAGTTTTTGAGGTAGGTGTAAAAGAGCGCTTCCACTTCTTTTATAGGAGCCTGAGGGTTAGCAAATAGCTGGTCGATGTGGCGCGCTACTATGATGCTGTTGAAAAGGGTAGGTGCCGTATTTTTTCCGAAGAAATCATCGCGCTGGGCTTCGGCTATGGTACTTTCTTGATAGTAAAGCACGTGTCCCTCGTAATCTACAAAAATCACTTGGTTTTTATCAGTGGCAATACCGTGTTTTTTCAGCCACTGCTCATCGTCTTTAGAAGTGATATAAAACTGATAAGTAAAAGGTAGTTTATCGCTTTTCTCTATCTTGTAAGATAGTTTTAGCAGCTCAAACTCTTTGTCGGCTTTGGGGTTCTGCGGTTGGTGAAGGATAGCGAGCAACTGCTCAGTGGGTTTTACGCGTTGTATCGCTTTTTCAATATTCTTGCTATCGCTCACCACTAAGGTGGCGTTTATCTTTGCTTCCTCTTCTTCCTCTTTATAATCTTCGAGTATATCGTCATAATCATCCATTATACAACCCAGTTTCCTATTCGTTTTAACTTCTTTAAAAGACAGATGTTCCCAGTTCTTTACACGTGTTATCTCGTTGGGGTAGAGGGGGGTAGGGATGAGCTTCTGGTATATATCAGGTCTTTTATTGCCTGTTTTCATAAGTGATAGCTCGCCTGTTGAAGCCTCATATACGCCTATAAATTCACTCCTTAAAGCACTGTTCTCTCCCAAGAAAACAACTTCTAAGGCATTGGTGTTTTTGCCTATATAAAAAGTGTTGATAGTTACCTTGTCGTTATTTTCGCGGTATTCGGCAGCAAAGCTGTTTACCAAATAGAGCTTTTCGGTACGCGGAATTTCGATATGAAGGGTATCATTAGCGAACTGGTCTTTCGCCTCCTTATACAGATGCAGATAAGTGACGCCCCCTTGTTCGTTTTCGTAGCCTACATAGATAAACGGGGTAGAAGCCTCCCAAATCATTCCTTTGGAACGTATGAATGAGAGTTGCAGCTGCTCGGAGTTGCCCTGCCGTTTGTGTAGCATAAAAGAGCGGTCGGCGTTTAGTATCACGAGGTTGCCATCGCGTCTGTAGCTACCCGAGTATCTTATCACATCGAAAGTATTATCAGCATTGAGCCGGATACTTTCCCTTTCTCTATCGTTTTTATAAATCCCGATAAGGCTATCGACTTGAGCATATAGCCCACTGGCAAAGAGGGTGAAAAGTAGGAGGAGGTTTTTCATAGAACACTTTTTTTGCTTAATAAGAGTACAATATTCATACCAATTATGAGGGCTGGGAGTGCGAGCCGCGCGGGCAGAAAATGAGAAGGCTGGGACAGGTGGGACGAGTGGGACAGGTGAGACAGGTGGGACAAGTGGGACAAGTGAGATAAGTGGGAAGAATGGGAGGGCTGGGTGGAGTAAGCTGCGGCTTAGGTGAAAGCAGTATGTTTTTCTAATTTTAATTTGGTTAGTAGGTGTTTATACTTCGATAATGGTTCGCTTATCCTTCGCTCTTCCTGTATCGTTCCTATATCGTTTGTAAAGGGTAAGTGGGGAGAGAAAAAAATTCTACTAATAGGCAAATTTGCTAATTGATAAATTATTTGTACCTTTGTGCCTTTGATTGCTGACCGCATTAAACATTTATGATGAAAAAACAACTTACCAATACTGTACTAATGGTACGCCCTGTGCGCTTCCGTATGAATGAAGAAACGGTAGTTAATAACTATTTCCAAGAGGAAATGGATTTGAAAAATGAGGAAATCAATCGTCAGGCTCAGCAAGAGTTTGATGCTTTGGTGCATAAACTGCGCGAAGTAGGGGTGAAAGTGATAGTGGTAGATGATATCTACGAACAAAATACTCCTGATTCGGTGTTTCCTAACAACTGGATTACCTTTCACCAAAACGGTGATGTGGCTATATACCCTATGTTTGCTGAAAATCGTCGTCGTGAACGTCGCGAGGATATTTTGGATAGGGTGGAAGCTGAGGGTTTCGCCATAGAAAATGTGTATGACTATACCGAAGCTGAAAAAGAAAATGTGTTTTTGGAAGGTACTGGGGCTATGATACTCGATAGGGTAAATCGGAAAGCTTATTGTGCGCTCTCGCCTCGTGCTGATGAAGAACTTTTTATTGAGTTTTGTGAGGATTTTGAGTATACCCCTGTGATATTTAGGGCTTATCAGCAGGTTGATAATAAGCAAGTGCCTATCTATCACACAAATGTGATGATGGCTTTGGGTGAGGATTTTGCAATAGTGTGTTTGGATACTATCACTGACAAAAGCGAACGCAAAAATGTGTTGCACCACCTAAAAGAAGACCACAAAGAGATTATCAGTATCACTGCAGAACAGATGTACCAATACGCGGGCAATATGCTGCAAGTGCAAGGAACTGACAGATCGTATTTGGTGATGAGTGATGCTGCCTACAACTGTCTGACAGCCGCACAGCGACAAGCCATTGAGAAGCATTGCCCTATTATTCACAGCAATTTAGAGACCATAGAAACTTGTGGCGGCGGTAGTGCCCGCTGTATGATGGCAGAAGTATTTAACCCTATAGCTAACGATTAATAACTAAAAAAATGGATAAAAAAGAATATATTCAGAGCAAAATACGCGACATTAAAGACTTTCCTAAAGAAGGAATTATTTTTAAAGATATTACCCCTCTGCTGATGGATGTGAAAGGGGTGGAGTACGTTATTGACCTATTGGTGGAAAACCTTGGGGGTCAGAAAGTTGATAAAGTGGTAGGAATGGAAAGCCGTGGTTTTTTCTTCGGTATGCTACTAGCGCAACGCTTGGGTGCTGGCTTTGTACCGGTACGCAAAAAAGGGAAATTGCCCTATAAAACGCTTTCGCAAACCTATGATTTGGAATATGGGCAAGATGTACTTGAAATTCACGAAGATGCCATCGCTAAAGGTGAAAAGGTGCTTATACACGATGATATACTCGCTACAGGAGGTACTGCTGAAGCCGTGGTAAAGTTAGTGGAACGACTTGGAGGCGATATAGTACAACTCGACTTTTTGATGGAGTTGCACTTCCTTAACGGGCGTGAAAAACTAAAGGGACTCTCCGTATACAGTATTCTTTAGAGGCTTAATGCAAGTAATAATCGGAAAAACTACTGTCTTAAAAGAAAAATTACGAAAATAGGATTTTTGTTTTTGTTGATTGTCAGTGCTTTATAAAATAGTATTGTAAAAAGTTTCTTAAAAATTTCGTCACTTAAATAAAAACTTCTATATTTGCACGAATAAAAATAAATAGCAATGGCACTAAAAGGTTATATCGCATATATCGCTTTATTTTTAGTTTCTCTATTCCCATTACAAGGATTTGCTTCTGCAAATGAGGCAGAAGAAGAACCTTTTCAAATTAATAAGCTAATAGATGAGCACGTTAATGACTCTCACGACTTTCACGTGATGGATTTTAATCATCACGCGTATGCTATTCCGCTGCCTGTTATCCTGTGGACGGACAACGGTTTAGTGATGTTTATGTCTAACGCTTTTGAGCACGACAATGAGGGTAAAGTAGTGGTAGAACGCGGTGGACAGAAATTCGTGCGTTATCACGAAGATATTTATTACGCAAATGCTGAAAATACAGTTTCTTTAGACGAAAAAGGACAAGTAACTAATGCGCGTCCGCTTAACTTTTCTATTACAAAGAATGTGTTTTCGATGCTTTTAGCCTCAGCGTTATTGCTATGTCTGTTTATCGGTATGGCACGCTCTTATAAGAAGAACGACAAGGCGCCTAAAGGGCTTGCGGGCTTCTTAGAACCCTTAGTGTTATTTGTACGCGATGATATAGCTATCCCTAATATAGGTGAAAAGCACTACGCTCGGTATATGCCTTATCTGCTTACGGTATTTTTCTTGATATGGGTAGGTAACCTTTTTGGGCTTATACCTTTCTTCCCCTTTGCAGGTACAATGACTAATAATATACTTTTTACAGGTATATTGGCTGTCTTTACCCTGCTTATCACTTTATTTAGCAGCAAACGAAACTATTGGAAACATATTTTTGCACCACCAGGGGTACCTACGTGGATATTGCCTATAATGATACCTATAGAAGTATTGAGTATATTCACTAAGCCTTTTGCGCTGATGATACGTTTGTTTGCTAATATTACCGCAGGGCACATTATCATACTTAGCTTGATATCGCTGATATTTATCTTTGGTACTATAGCTATATCGCCTGTTTCGGTGCTCTTTACGCTGTTTATGAGTACGTTGGAGCTATTGGTAGCAGCGCTGCAAGCCTATGTGTTTACCTTATTATCGGCACTATTTATAGGGCAAGCAGTAGAAGAAGAACATCACTAATAATTAGAATTAAAAAGTAACTTATTTTAAATTTTTTATATATGGTTTTAGCAGGAATTGGGGCTGGATTAGCAGCCATTGGAGCCGGTATCGGTATTGGTAAAATTGGTGGTTCTGCCGTTGAGGGAATCGCTCGCCAACCAGAAGTAGCTTCAAAAATCCAAACCGCGATGATTATCGCTGCCGCTCTTATAGAAGGGGTTGCCCTTTTTGCGGTGGTAGTAGCTTTTATCGCGAAGTAAAACACCTAAAACCGTTGTGTAACGGTTGGTTGCACAACGGTTTTACTAATGACTAATGACTAACGACTAATAACTAAATAAAATGAATTTAGCACATCCTGAAAGTTTATTATTTTGGAATACCCTCATTTTTTTGATATTGCTCTTTCTGTTAGGTAAATATGCTTGGAAACCTATTATGGGAGCAGTAAAACAGCGCGAAGAGTCTATCAATAAAGCCTTAGAAAGTGCTGAGGAAGCACGTGCCCAAATGGCAAACCTAAAGGCTGATAACGAACGACTACTGGCTGAAGCACGCGCAGAAAGAGACGCTATGCTAAAAGAGGCACGTGAGATAAAAGATAAAATAGTAGCTGAAGCTAAAGAAGAAGCTGGACGCGAAGGCGAAAAGCTCATTAAACAAGCTAAACAAGTAATAGAGAGCGAAAAGAAAGTAGCCTTAGCACAGCTGAAAGACCAAGTAGCCTCACTTTCTATACAAATGGCACAGAAGGTGATGAAGAATGAACTTTCTGATGAGAAAAGGCAAACAGCCCTTATCAATGACTATTTAAAAAGTGTCACTTTAAACTAAAGGAAAGGTATGTACGGATTTAGAGCTGCTAATAGATATGCTAAAGCACTCTTGGAATACGCTCTACAGCAGAACGCTTTGGAGGCTGTATATCAAGATATGTTGCTGATTGATAAAACCGTGAAAGGTAGTAAGGATTTGGAGCGGATGCTTATTTCGCCCATCGTTAAGACTATCGTAAAAAAGGAGGTACTCAATAGAGTATTTACTTCTATCACTCCTGAAGTGCATCGCCTATTCGACCTGCTGATAGCTAATAGGCGTTTGCCTATGCTTGGGGTTATAGCAGAGAAGTTTATATGGCAATACAATGAGTATAAGCACCACAAAATAGCTGTAGTTACCACCGCTATACCTTTAGATGAACGCACCCAGCGCGAGGTGCTACAAAAGGTGATTAGCCTTACTAATAATAGCAATATCACCCTTGAAAATAAGGTAGATGCCAATATTATAGGAGGGTTTATATTGCGCGTAGGCGATATTCAGTACAACGATAGTGTAGCCTATAAACTGAACAAGCTACAACAAGATTTTCAAGAGAAACTGTTTGTATAAATAGCTAATAATAAGGAATAAAGACAACGACTCATAACTAAAAACTGAAAAAGATGGCAGAAATTAAAGCCGCTGAAATTTCAGCAATTTTAAAAGAACAATTAGCACACTTTGATGCCAATGCATCCTTAGAAGAAGTAGGAACTGTATTGCAGGTGGGCGATGGTATTGCGCGTATCTTCGGGCTATCGAATGCGCAGTACGGTGAATTAGTAAAATTTGATAACGGACTGAAAGGTATCGTCCTCAACCTTGAGGAAGATAACGTTGGTATTACCCTTTTAGGTCCGTCTACTGATATAAAAGAAGGTGATATTGTAAAACGCACTGGACTTATTGCCTCTATTAATGTGGGTGAAGGTATCGTAGGGCGTGTGGTTAATACGTTAGGACAGCCTATAGATGGCAAAGGGCCTCTTACTGGGCAACTATATGAAATGCCATTAGAGCGTAAAGCGCCTGGGGTTATCTTCCGTCAGCCAGTGAACGAGCCACTACAGACAGGTGTTAAAGCGATTGACGCGATGATACCAATAGGACGCGGGCAACGTGAGTTAGTGATAGGCGACCGTCAGACAGGTAAAACTACGGTATGTATAGATACTATTCTAAACCAAAAAGAGTTTTATGATGCAGGCAAACCAGTATACTGTATTTATGTGGCTATCGGTCAGAAGGCTTCAACAGTAGCAGGTATTACCAAGACTTTGGAAGATGCAGGTGCTTTAGCCTATACGACTATTGTAGCAGCAAACGCTTCAGACCCAGCGCCAATGCAGGTATATGCTCCTTTTGCTGGTGCCGCTATAGGTGAGTACTTCCGCGATACAGGTAGACCAGCCCTTATTATCTATGATGACCTTTCTAAACAAGCAGTAGCTTATCGTGAGGTGTCATTGCTATTACGCCGCCCACCTGGACGTGAGGCTTACCCTGGTGACGTGTTCTACTTGCACTCTCGCCTCTTAGAGCGTGCAGCTAAAGTGATTGGTGATGATGCGATAGCGCGCCAAATGAATGACTTGCCAGAAAGTATTGCTCCTTTAGTAAAAGGAGGAGGTTCGCTAACAGCCTTGCCAATTATCGAAACTCAAGCAGGAGACGTATCGGCTTATATCCCTACTAACGTAATTTCGATTACTGACGGGCAGATATTCTTAGAGTCAGACCTTTTCAACTCAGGGGTACGTCCGGCTATTAACGTAGGTATCTCGGTATCGCGTGTGGGAGGTTCGGCACAGATTAAATCGATGAAGAAAGTAGCAGGTACACTTAAGTTAGACCAAGCGCAATACCGCGAACTTGAAGCTTTTGCTAAGTTTGGTTCTGACCTTGATGCGGCTACTATGGGAGTTATAGAAAAAGGTAAGCGCAATGTGGAAATCTTGAAACAGCCACAAAGCGACCCTTATCCGGTAGAAAATCAAATTGCGATTATCTATGCAGGTTCTAAAAACCTATTGCGCCAAGTGCCCGTAAATAAAGTAAAAGAGTTTGAAAGAGAATACTTAGAGTTCTTGAATGTATCGCATCGCGATGTGTTAGACGAGCTTAAAGCAGGTAAACTAACCGATGAGATTACTGCTACACTCGAAAAAGTAGCTAAAGAATTGGCTGAAAAATACGCAGCATAGTAAATATAAATCCTTTTAAATATTTTAATTGTTATGTCAACTACTTTATATGTAATTATTGGGGCTGTTCTTTTAGTAATACTCCAGTTTTTTGTAACTAGAGCCTATGCAAAGAAACGTTTGCAAGGACAAATAGGACATATCAATCAAACTCCTTTGACTGAGGAGCAAAAACGATTGCTTACTTATGGAGCGATATTGGCTTATTATCGCGGTGAGAGCCTCACAAGCCTTATGCCTAAAGAGGTGTTAGATAGGTATCAGTTTGGTTTGCGCCAGCAGTGGGAAATAACTGATACAGCTTCAGCAAAAGAAACTATTGGTGACCTATTGGCACAGAAACGTTCGTTGCAGTTTAGGCATTTGCTAACAGAAACCTCGCCTGAGCTTAGCAAAATTCAGAAGCAAATAGCTAAAGGGTTAGGGATAGAAGTAGCAGAAGTAGAGGCTGTAAAGTCGGCTTACGCTTGGGATTTATGTAGAGCGGCTTCTTTGGCTAAATGGTGCTATTGGTGTAAGTATCTCACAGAAGCTGAAATGTGGGAAGTTTTAAATCAAGTATCAGCTATTGCAAAAGAACAAGGCAAAAATTGGCATGAATATACTATTTCATTCCTTTTAGGGCGTACTATTCAAGGTTTTGATTTGGAAGACCTTATAATTCTAACCTCACAGTTATTTCACAGCAAGTCGCCTTCATTAAGGAAGATAGAAGATATAGATGTTTATCAGAAATACCCTTTTTAACAGCAATGGTAAATTGCTAATTGTTAATTGATAAAATGGCAAATTTAAAAGAAATACGAAGCAGGATTTCATCAGTAAGCTCAACGATGCAAATCACAGGGGCTATGAAAATGGTGTCGGCAGCTAAGCTAAAAAAGGCGCAAGATGCTATTATAGCGATGAAACCTTATGCATACAAGCTCAAGCAGCTATTGGAACACTTGAGTTCGGCATTAGGCAGCGAGAACGTTTACAACCCTCGCAAAGGTGCTGTAAAGCGTGTGCTATTGGTGGCAATCACCTCTAACAGAGGTCTCTGCGGTGCCTTTAATGCTAACGTAGTGAAAAAAGTAATTGAACTTACACAAACTACCTACAAGGATAAGGAGGTACAATACTACACTATTGGCAAAAAAGGGAATGATGTGCTTAAAAAGACCGATAAGGTGCTTGATAATAATAATCATATCTTTGATAAGCTCACTTTTGCTAATGCTGCTTCATTGGCAGAAACACTGATGACACGCTATACCAATGGCGAGTTTGACCAGATTGTGTTGGTGTATAACAGCTTTAAAAATGCTGCTACCCAAATACTTACTGAAGAAACTTTCTTGCCTATACAGCCCGTAGTAACCGATAAGAAGACCACTACTGACTACCTTTATGAGCCATCAAAACAAGAGATAGTAACACAACTTATACCGCGCTCGCTCAAAACACAGCTTTTTAAGGCTCTACGCGATTCGGTAGCTGCTGAACACGGAGCTCGTATGACGGCTATGCACAAAGCTACGGACAATGCACAAGACCTTAAAAATGAACTTATACTCACCTACAACAAAGCTCGCCAAGCCACTATTACGGGTGAGATTATAGAGATAGTAGGAGGTTCAGAAGCGCTGTCATAAAAGAGAATAGGAAAGGCCGAGAGGCGATTTATAAAAAAGAGATAAAATAGAGAGAATTAATTTGTATGGAAAACAAAAGAAACTACAGAGAGAACAATAATAGCTTCTCACAAAAAAATAATAATTATAAGAAAAACAATTATTCTGAAAAAAACGAGAGAGGCACTTATACCCCTAATCGCTATAATAATAATCGCTATAACAATAGCAATAGAGACCAAAACGACTCTTCCTTAGAAAACAGAAAATCGTATACTCCTAACTTTAAAAGAAATGACAACTTTAAAAGTGAGGAAGGTTTTAAACGAAATGAAGGCTACAAGCGCAATGATGATTTTAAAAAGAATGATGGATTTAGAAAGAATGACGGATTTAAGAAAGATAATGGGTACAAACGCAATGATAACTACAACAGGAATGAAGGCTATAGAAAACCCTACAAAAAGCCTTATGGCAACTACCAAAGTAATACCCCTTCAGTAGAATACGCGCCTACTCCTGTTACCGAGATACGCTTAAACAAATATATAGCTGATGCAGGTATCTGTTCACGCCGCAATGCTGATATGTATATATCAGCGGGCAATGTAACGGTAAATGGCGAGGTAATGACCACTTTGGGCTATAGAGTAAAGCCTATAGACGAGGTGCGTTTTGATGGAAAGCTGCTCTCTTCAGAGAAGAAAGAATACATCTTGTTAAACAAACCTAAAGGCTTTATCACCACTACTAATGATGAAAAAGGACGTAAAACAGTAATGGACTTAGTTGCTAACGCTACTAATGCGCGCATCTTGCCAGTAGGGCGCTTAGATAGAGCCACTACAGGTTTGCTACTCTTAACAAATGACGGTGAGCTGACTAAGAAGCTAACTCACCCTACTCACGGAGTGCGCAAGATATACCACGTAATCCTTGACCGCAAGCTTGAGTATAAAGACTTTATAGCTATCGAACAAGGCTTAGAGTTAGAAGACGGCTTTATTCAGGTAGATGAAATTAGCTATGTAGATCAAAAGCCTAAAAACGAAATCGGAATAAAGATACATAGTGGCAGAAATCGTATAGTACGTCGTATCTTTGAACACTTGGGCTATCAGGTAGATAAACTTGACCGTGTAGTATTTGCAGGGCTTACTAAAAAAGACTTGCCTCGCGGACATTGGCGCAGACTCACACAGCAAGAGGTTATTAATCTTAGAAATATGAGATAATTAGCCATTAGCAAATTTGTAATGAATAAGAACTTAGACCCTAATAAAGAAAACTACTCGGCGCAGGAGCTTGATATTGAGCGAGCCCTGCGCCCTTTGTCTTTTGATGATTTTGCGGGACAAGAAGCGGTATTAGAGAATCTCAAAGTATTCGTAAAAGCCGCTAATATGCGCAACGAAGCCCTTGACCATACACTCTTTCACGGGCCTCCAGGATTGGGCAAGACTACATTGGCTCATATCTTGGCTAATGAGCTCGGGGTAGGTATTAAGATAACCTCAGGCCCTGTGCTTGATAAACCTGGTGATTTGGCAGGATTGCTCACAAATCTTCAAGAGCGCGATGTACTTTTTATAGACGAAATACACCGCTTGAGTCCAGTGGTAGAAGAGTATCTTTATTCAGCTATGGAAGACTATAAGATTGATATAATGATAGAGTCAGGCCCTAATGCTCGCACAGTACAAATCAATCTGAACCCTTTTACACTGATAGGAGCCACAACCCGTTCTGGTTTGCTCACAGCCCCTATGCGGGCACGTTTCGGTATACAAAGCCGACTACAGTATTATTCTACTGAGCTTTTAGCTGACATTATACAGCGCAGTGCTTCTATCCTAAAGATGCCCATCTCTATGGAAGCAGCTATCGAGTTAGCAAGCAGGAGCAGAGGTACTCCGCGTATCGCCAATGCCCTTTTGCGCCGCATTCGCGATTTTGCTCAGATAAAAGGCAATGGCAAGATAGATATTGAAATCACAAGATTCGGACTCAAAGCCCTAAATGTCGATGCTCACGGCTTAGATGAGATGGACAACAGAATACTCAGTACCCTCATCGATAAGTTTAAAGGAGGCCCTGTTGGGATTACAACCCTTGCTACGGCTGTCTCTGAAAGTGCTGAAACTATAGAAGAGGTGTATGAGCCTTTCCTTATCCAACAAGGCTTTATAGTGCGTACCCCTCGTGGGCGCGAGGTTACGGAGTTAGCCTACAAACACTTAGGGCGTAGCTATCAACTATCGATGATGAACTTCGAATAAGGTATATTGTAGATTAAAAAACTTTGCCAAAGTACTAAATCAGTACTTTGGCAAAGTTTTTTTTGTGTTGTATTATGGGTTATACTTGTATTACACCTAAGTTAAAAGGTTTTTCTATAGGCGCGTGGTTCGCTGCTTCTATACCCATCGAAATCCATTGGCGGGTTTGTAGAGGGTCGATAATAGCATCTGTCCATAGACGGGCAGCCGCATAGTAAGGCGAAATCTGCTCGTCATACTTATCTTTGATGTGCTTAAAGAGCGCCGCTTCTTTTTCAGCTGTTATCTCCTCTCCTTTCTTCTTTAGGGTAGCAGTTTCTATCTGTAGCAGTACTTTAGCCGCCTGAGCTCCCCCCATCACGGCTATATTGCCACTATGCCAAGAAACGATAAGGCGAGGGTCATAGGCTTTGCCGCACATAGCGTAATTGCCCGCCCCATAAGAGTTTCCTACTACTACGGTAAACTTAGGCACAACCGAGTTAGCAACCGCATTTACTAATTTAGCACCGTCTTTTATAATACCTCCGTGTTCTGATTTTGAGCCTACCATAAAACCGGTAACATCTTGCAGAAATACAAGCGGAATTTTCTTTTGATTGCAGTTAGCAATGAAACGAGTAGCCTTGTCAGCACTATCAGAATAGATAACGCCTCCAAACTGCATTTCTCCCTTTTTGCTTTTTACCACCTTGCGTTGGTTGGCAACAATGCCTACCGCCCAGCCATCTATGCGTGCATAGCCGGTGAGGAGCGTCTGTCCATACCCTTCTTTATACTCGTCAAATTCTGAATTATCTACTAAGCGGAGGATAATCTCCCTCATATCATACGGCTCGCTGCGCAGTTTAGGCAGAATACCGTATATTTCGTTCGGGTCTTTTATAGGGGCGTGAGGTTCAGAGCGATTAAAGCCAGCCTTTTCGTAGTCAGCAAGTTTTGCCATAGTGCGACGTACGCGGTCTAAGGCATCGCGGTCGTCAGTAGCTTTGTAATCGGTTACCCCACTAATTTCACAGTGAGTGGTAGCCCCGCCTAATGTTTCATTGTCGATATTTTCACCTATAGCAGCTTTTACTAAGTAACTGCCTGCCAAGAAGATAGAACCAGTTTTATCTACAATTAGGGCTTCATCGCTCATTATAGGCAGATAAGCACCTCCAGCCACACAGCTACCCATCACTACGGCTATTTGGGTGATACCTTTGCTACTCATCAGGGCATTATTTCTGAAAATACGTCCAAAATGCTCTTTATCAGGGAAAATCTCATCTTGCAAGGGCAAGAAAACGCCTGCACTATCAACTAAATAGATGATAGGCAAATTATTTTCGATAGCTATTTCTTGGGCGCGTAGGTTTTTTTTGGCAGTAATGGGGAACCACGCACCGGCTTTTACGGTAGCGTCATTAGCTACTATTATGCACTGTTTTCCAGATACATAGCCTATTACTACTACCACACCTGCTGAAGGGCAACCTCCATGTTCGGCATACATACCATCGCCGGCAAAAGCACCGATTTCTATAGAGGGAGTGTTTTTGTCTAACAAATAGTCAATGCGCTCGCGGGCAGAGAGTTTACCTTGAGCGTGTAGTTTTTCTAAGTTTTTAGCTCCGCCACCTTCTTTTACTTTTTTCAGGCGTTTGCGCAATTCGCTCAGAGCTAATTTATTAAAATCTTCGTTGCTGTTAAATTCGATATCCATTTACTAAACTTAATGAGGGCACAAAGGTAGTGCATAATTTGCCAATTAGCAAATTTGCCAATTAGCAGAAAATTTTTCTCTTACTATTTACACTATACAAACGATATAGAAACAATATAGGAAGAGCGAAGGATAAGCGAAAAATTAGCGAAGTATAATCGTCTAATAAACCTCCTAAAAATAGAAAAATATCATATCTATCTCTTTAAATTTACTATAACCAATATTTTTTTAAACTTTTTTTTGCGATAAACCAAAATAATTATGTATTTTTGCCCCAAATTTGTGTGCTATACTAAAATACAATAATTGAATAACAATAACTTGACATTTACAATGGAGAAAATATCTGCTGCCATTACCGCTATCGGTGGCTATGTACCAGAGGATGTACTCAGCAATGCTATGCTCGAGAAAATGGTAGAAACAAATGATGAGTGGATTTACACTCGTACAGGTATCAGAGAACGCCGTATCTTGAAAGACCCTCAAAAAGGTACCTCTTTCTTGGCTATAGAGGCTGCTAAAGACCTCCTCAATAAGAAAGGTTTAGACCCTAAAGAGATAGACCTGCTTATCCTTGCTACAGCTACTCCCGATATGCCCGTAGCACTTACAGGGCCTTATGTAGCTTCGCAAATAGGGGCAACCAATGCCTTTGCTTTCGACCTACAAGCAGCTTGCTCAAGTTTCTTATTTGGCGTGTCAGCAGCTGCCAAATACATAGAGTCAGGGCGTTATAAAAAAGTATTGTTAGTAGGTGCTGACAAAATGTCGTCTATTATTGATTATACCGACCGCGCTACTTGTATCCTCTTTGGCGATGGAGGAGGGGCAGCGCTTTTCGAGCCTAACTACGAAGGATTAGGGGTCAAAGACGAAATACTAAAAAGTGATGGTATAGGGCGTAACCACTTGTATATCAAGGCAGGAGGCTCTCTCTGTCCTACCACCGCTCAAACAGTAGCCGAAAAGCAACACTTTGTGTTTCAAGATGGTAAAACCGTTTTCAAATACGCAGTAACCGGTATGGCCGATGTGGCTGAAGAGGTGCTAAAACGCAACAACCTAACTAATAATGATGTACAATGGCTCACCCCGCATCAGGCTAACAAGCGCATCATCGATGCCACAGCCGAGCGTATGGGGCTACCTGCCGAAAAAGTGATGCTAAACATTCACAAATACGGCAATACCACTTCAGCTACTATCATTCTCGCCCTTAATGACTACGAGCAACAGCTCAAAAAAGGCGATAACATAGTATTGGCAGCCTTTGGTGGTGGTTTCACTTGGGGGGCTATATACCTAAAATGGGCATACGACGGCGCCCAAGTAAAAAAATAAACAACAATTGAGCAAACATATATTCGTATGGATTTAAGAGACATTCAAAACTTAATTAAATTTGTTGCCAAGTCGGGCGCAAGTGAGGTAAAATTGGAGATGGAGGATGTAAAAATCACTATCAAAACCAATCCCGATGAGAGTGGCAGAGAGCAAGTCTATGTGCAGCAACTACCTATAGCACAGCAGCTCCCTCAGTTGCCTATTCAGCAACCCCTACCTACCCAGACCCTTCCGGTGGCGGCACCAGAGGCTACTGAAAACAAATCTGCACCTAGTGAAGATAGCAAATATATCACTATCAAATCACCGATGATAGGCACTTTCTATCGCCGCCCTGGTCCAGATAAACCTTTGTTTGTCGAAGTAGGTTCAACTATTTCTAAAGGAAGCGTTATCTGTATCATCGAAGCGATGAAACTTTTCAACGAGATTGAATCAGAAGTATCTGGTAAAATCGTAAAAATATTGGTAGACGACTCTTCTCCTGTAGAGTTCGATCAACCATTATATTTGGTAGACCCCTCATAGATGAGACCCAAAACCTTTATTTTTAAAAAGGAATACTATGTTTAAAAAAATATTAATAGCTAACCGCGGAGAGATAGCCTTGCGAGTAATACGTACTTGTAGGGAAATGGGTATCAAGTCGGTAGCAGTATATTCTACTGCCGATGCTGATAGTTTGCACGTTCGTTTTGCTGACGAAGCCGTGTGTATAGGCCCTCCAGCGAGCAAAGATTCATACTTAAAAATACCTAATATTATAGCAGCTGCCGAAATCACCAATGCCGATGCTATCCACCCAGGATATGGGTTTCTTTCAGAAAATGCCAAGTTTTCAAAGATTTGTGCCGAACACGGTATCAAATTCATCGGGGCATCACCTGAAATGATAGAGCGTATGGGCGACAAGGCTTCAGCCAAAGCTACTATGAAAGAGGCGGGCGTACCTACAGTGCCTGGTTCTGACGGATTAGTACAATCGCTCGAGCACGCTAAGAAAATAGCGGCCGAGATAGGTTACCCTGTAATGCTGAAGGCTACTGCCGGAGGCGGGGGGCGTGGTATGCGCGATGTGTGGAAAGAGGAAGACCTCGAAAAAGCCCTCGATAGCGCAATGCAAGAAGCCGGAGCTGCCTTTGGCAACGATGCTATGTATATGGAAAAACTTATCGTAGACCCTCGCCACATCGAAATTCAGATAGTAGGCGACCAATACGGTAAGGCTTGCCACCTATCAGAGCGCGACTGCTCTATCCAGCGCCGCCACCAGAAGCTAACCGAAGAAACACCTTCGCCTTTTATGACCGAAGACCTTCGCAAGCGTATGGGTGAGGCAGCCGTAAAAGCAGCCGAGTACATCAAGTACGAGGGAGCAGGTACGGTAGAGTTTTTGGTAGACAAAGACCGCAATTTCTACTTTATGGAGATGAACACCCGTATACAAGTAGAACACCCTATTACCGAGCAAGTAATTGATTACGACCTTATTAGAGAGCAAATATTAGTAGCTGCAGGAGTGCCTATTTCTGGCAAGAACTACACCCCTAAACTCCACGCTATAGAGTGTCGTATCAATGCTGAAGACCCTTATAATGACTTCAGACCCTCACCAGGCAAAATCACTACCCTACACGCACCGGGCGGACACGGAGTGCGTCTCGATACCCACGTGTATAGCGGTTATGTGATTCCTCCTAACTACGACTCTATGATAGCGAAGCTCATCACCACAGCGCAAACGCGCGAAGAGGCGATAGCCAAGATGCGCCGTGCGTTAGATGAGTTTGTGGTAGAGGGTGTAAAGACCACGATACCATTCCATTTGCAGTTGATGGATGACCCCGACTATTTGGCGGGCAATTACACCACTAAGTTTATGGAAGATTTTAAGATGAAACCCCAAGCGGGAGAATAATGAAGTATTAATATAAAGGGACTATTCAAAAAAAACGTTGTTTTTTTAATAGTCCCTTATTATTGGTTAATTGTTAAAAAAATATGAAAGTAATAGCAATGATACCAGCGCGTTATGGCGCGACGCGTTTTCCAGCCAAACTGATGCAAGACCTCTGTGGTAAGCCTGTAATTGTGCATACTTACCAGCGCGTTAAGGATACGCAATTGTTTGATGAGGTGTATGTAGTAACTGATGATGACCGTATTGAAAAAGCTATCAGCGAAGTAGGAGGTAGGGTTATCAGAAGTAAAAAAGAACACAATAGCGGTAGCGATCGTTTAGCAGAGGCTTCACAAGACCTGCCAGTCGATATTATTGTCAATGTGCAGGGTGATGAACCTTTCACCAATAAAGAAAATCTGGAAAAGGTAATCGATATTTTCGCTAAAGATGTTGATAAGACTGTAGATGTAGCGAGCCTAATGGAGGTAATCACCGAGCCTGAAGAGATAGCCAATCCTAATAATGTGAAGGTAGTGGTAAACCGCCAGAATGAAGCGCTTTACTTTTCGAGGTCAGTAATTCCTTATCAGCGTGCCGATGTAGGAGTTCCTTATTACAAGCACATCGGTATCTATGCCTACCGGAAAGCAGCCCTACAACGCTTCACCGAGTTGCTCCCTTCTGTTTTAGAAGAAACAGAGAAGTTGGAGCAATTGCGTTACTTAGAAAACGGATATAAAATACGCTTAGCGTTAACAAATATACCCACCATAGGGATTGATACCCCCGATGATTTGGAAAAAGCACGGATACGACTCTCGAAAAAAGGGAGCTAAAAAGAGGGATACATATAAAAATAAAAAATATTTTTTTTGCTTTTGTGTGACAATCAATAGTTTATAAAATTGTTGATAACTTCTTGATAAAAAAATACTGAAAGATTTTATTTTTTTATTATCTTTGCTACGTCTAATACAACACTAAAATACACACTATACATAAAACTACTTAATTCTTTAAGAATATTGTTATAAAATAAATAAAAAAGAGAGACTACATCTGTAAGAAGTAGAGAAACGTGTAAAAAAATGAAATATAAGGAATACTTCGTAGGGTTAGATATCGGTACTACCAAGATTGTAACTATGGTAGGGACGAAAAACGAATACGGGAAGATAAAAATTTTAGGATACGGTCAGGCTAAGAGTGAAGGCATCAATAAGGGAGTAGTGAATAACATAGCGCAGGCTACCCAGTCGATTATGAATGCTATTCAAGATGCTAAAGAGAAAACTGGTCTCGACATAGAAAATGTAGTAGCAGGTATTGCGGGGCAAAACATAAAAAGCCGTTCGCACAGCGACTATATTACCAGAACCGACCCTGAAAAACTGATAGATTTTGAAGACTTAGAGCGCTTGAAAGAGCAAGTGTTCTCTATTTCTTTGGCTCCTGGTGAAAAAATCATTCACGCCCTTCCACAAGATTATAAAGTAGATAATGTAGGCGAAATAAAAGAGCCTATAGGTATGATGGGCAAGCGTTTAGACGCTACTTTTCATTTGGTAATCGGTCAGGTAAATGCTATTAAGGGTATCACTCGCTGTATACAGACCGCTAATCTAAAACCTGTAGGGCTAACACTCGAACCTATCGCTTCGGCTGAAGCAGTGTTAAGCGAAGAAGAGAAAGATGCAGGGGTAGTATTAGTCGATATAGGGGGCGGTACTACCGATGTGGCTATCTTCAAAGATGGCATTATCAGACATACAGCTGTAGTACCTTTAGGAGGGAATATCATTACAGACGATATTAAAAATGGCTGTGGTATTTTGGCACGTCAGGCCGAGATGCTAAAAGTGCAATATGGGTCGGCTTGGCCTGGTGAAAACCGCGATAATGAAATCGTTTCTATACCTGGGATAAAAGGAAAAGAACCTAAAGAAATAACCCTTAAAAACCTTTCAAAGATTATCCATTCTCGTGTGAGTGAGATTATCAATTTGGTGCTTAAGGTGATAGAAAACTACGGCTACCAAGAGGCTAAGAAGAAACTTTTTGCAGGTATCGTACTTACAGGAGGAGGCAGCCAACTAAAGCACATAGTGCAGTTGGTAGAATACATTACCGGTATGGACACCCGTATAGGTTACCCCGATGAACATTTAGCTGACAATTCAGATCCTAAGCTAACGTCACCTATATATGCTACCGCTATAGGATTGGTGATGAATGCTATAGAAAATCAGGCTGAAGAGCAGTTCAAAAAACGTTTAGAAGAGCTTAAAGCACAAGAAGTAACTGAGGCTGATCACCAAGCAGAAATCCCTGCTGAACAGCCTGTTAATAAAACAGAAAAAGTAATAACTACTATTATAGACGATGACTCAACTGCTGGGGTCAGCCGAAAAATAGAAGAAGATGAGGAAGATGATGAACCTAAGAGTAGCAAAGGTTTTTGGGCAAAAGTCGGCAAGAGAATAAAAGATCTCATAGGCGAGACTGAAGAAGAAGTATAGAACAAATAATTATGATTTAGATATGGAACAAACACAAGATGTCCAATTTAATTTTCCAAAGAATAACAGTAACTATATAAAAGTTATTGGAGTAGGCGGAGGAGGGGGTAACGCCGTCAATTTTATGTACGATAATGGCATCAATGGGGTAGATTACCTTATTTGCAACACTGATGCACAAGCACTTGAGAGCAGCAACATTCCTAACAAAATACAGTTAGGAGTAACACTTACCGAGGGGTTAGGAGCAGGGAATAATCCTGAAATAGGAGAGAAAGCAGCTATAGAGAGTGAAAACAACATCCAGAAAGCCCTTGAAGGGAATACCCAAATGATATTTATCACAGCGGGTATGGGGGGCGGTACCGGTACAGGGGCAGTGCCTATCATAGCTAAAAAGGCTAAAGAGATGGGCATATTAACGGTAGCTATCGTTACCACTCCGTTCAACTTCGAAGGCTTAAAACGCAGTCGTCAGGCACAAGCCGGTATAAAGAAACTCCGCGATTCTGTAGATTCGCTTATCGTTATCAATAACAATAAGATAAACGAAATGTATGGCGAACTGACTATCAGCGAAAGTTTTGGTAAAGCCAATGAGATATTGCTAAAAGCTGCCAAAGGAATGGCTGAGGTAATCAGTAAGCACTATATGGTAAACATCGACTTGCGCGATGCCCGTACAGTACTCGAAAACGGAGGTACTGCTATTATGGGTTCAGCAATAGGTGAGGGCGAAAACAGAGCAAGCGATGCCGTAACAGGGGCATTAAACTCTCCACTGCTAAACGATAACAAAATAGTGGGAGCTAAAAATGTCTTGGTACTGATTACTTACGGCTCTAAAGAGGCTACTCAGCGCGAAGTGACTGAAATTAACAACTACATTCAGGAGCAAGCAGGCGACAATATGGCTGACCTTATCTATGGTATTGGTGAAGATGAGTCGTTAGGCGAGGCTATTTCGGTAGTAGTAGTAGCTACAGGTTTTGATGTAGAGCAGCAAAAAGAAATCGTAAATGCTGAGCCACGTCGTGTAATACACGTCCTTGATGACAATCAAACTGTTACTCGCGATTTAACAGAGCCTAAAGGGGTGGTAGTCAATACTGCTATTAATGCTACAGAGGTTTACCCTGTGCCATCAGTACCTGAGGTAAAAAAAGAACCTGCGCTTACTGACCTACTCAATATCTGGACAGACTGCGAATTGGTAACTACAGAAGATAGTTTTATAATAGTAGATAAAACAGCTCCTAAGTGGGAAAAACCTAAGAAAGAAGAGGTAGTGCAAGAAGTGCCTCGCCAGCAAAAAGTCTATGCTGCTGCTGAAGTAGCTGCACCTATTGTACACCAATTGCGTGAGGAAGATTATGAGCCACAACCATCGCAGCCTAAAAACCGTTATACCTCAGCTCCTATAGTGAATGAAGCAGGCGAAATACGTTATACTTTAGAGGAATATACTGAGTTAGAGCGCACCTTTCGCGATGCCAAACCGACCTCGTTTGTAGAAGATAAAACGGTGAATAAGAATGAGTTTGTATTATATAATACAGAAGAGAAGATGGCTGCACCAGTAAAACCTAATAATGCTCCTGTACAAATGAGAATGTTTGAAGATGAAGAAACTGAAATAAAGCTAACCCCTATGGATGCGCGAATTTCAGATGTAATGAACAAACGTTCTAATCGTTTGCAAGATTATAACTACAAATTTAGTTCGTCAGCTAACGCTCAATCGCGTACTACAGTAGGAAAGGATTCTTCAGGAGAGTTTCAGATACGAAAAAACAATTCGTACCTACACGATAATGTAGATTAACAATTGTATCTTTTTGATAAGAGAAAACAAAAAAGGCTGTCTGTAAAAGTTTTAACAGGCTGATTGTTAATAAAGAATAAAAAGAGGCTATCTTTCAAGAGAGATAGCTTCTTTTTTTATTGTGGTGTTTGATGCTGCTTAATTTAATGAAGGAAGACAATATCGTGGGCTGCTCTCTCTAAGGCTTCGCGGTGGTCGGGGTGGGCGATAGCGATAAGGGCTTTGGCTCGCTCTTGTAGGCTCTTGCTGAACAGCTCGGCTACCCCATATTCGGTTACGATATATTGTACGTGGGCACGGGTGGTTACCACTCCAGCTCCCTGCTTTAAGAAAGGTACAATCTTGCTTTCCCCTTTATTGGTAACCGATGGAAATGCAATGATAGACTTACCGCCCTCGCTGAGCATTGCTCCTCGTACGAAATCTATTTGACCGCCAAAGCCAGAAAAGATAGTTGTACCTATAGAGTCAGCACATACTTGTCCGGTAATATCCACTTCGATAGCAGAGTTAATAGAAATCATTTTAGGGTTTTGCCTAATCACTGAAACTTCATTAGAATACGAGGCTTCTGTCATTTCAACAGAAGGGTTATGGTCGATAAAGTCATATAACTCTTGTGTACCCATAGCAAAAGAGGCTATGATTTTTCCTTTGTCTATCTTCTTTTCGTAGCCGTTGATAACTCCTTTTTTCACCAAATCGAGTACCCCTTCGGTTAGTAGCTCGGTGTGGATACCTAAGTTTTTGAGGTGCCCCATTTCCGCCAATGTGGCATTGGGGATATTGCCAATACCCAGCTGTAGGGTACTACCGTCTTCGATAAGCGGCACTATATGGCGGGCTATTTGGGTTTCGATAGAGTTGGGTTCGGTGAGGTGTAGCGAGAAAATAGGTGCATCGTGCTCTACGAGAAAGTCTATTTCATCTACGTGCAAAAGGGCATCACCATAGGTGCGCGGCATCTGCCTATTGACTTTGGCAATTACGTATTTGGCGTTTCGGATAGCAGATTTTGAAGCCTCGACACTTACGCCCATAGAGCAAAAACCGAATTTATCAGGGGGAGAAACTTGTATGAGAACAACATCTACTTTTATGTGTTTTCTATCAAAAAGCAAAGGCATATCGCTCAAGAAAATAGGGGTATACGAACCGTTGCCCGCCTTGATGATATGCCGTACATTGCGCGAAAGGAAGAAGGAATTGACATAGAAACTATCTTTGTATTTGGGGTCGGCGAAAGGGGCATCACCCTCGATATGGATATGCCCTATGGTAACATTGCGGAGCTCAGGAGCCCGTTTAACAAGGGCATCTACTAATATTTCGGGAACTGCAGCTCCCCCCTGTATATAGACAAAATCGCCACTTTTGACTACTTTTAAAGCCTCTTCAGCCGTTGTAATTTTTGTCATTATATTATCAATTTCAGTTAGCGGCTCAAAGATACTACATAAAAACCAATTGACAAAATGTTTCGTAATATAAATTTTTTTTACTACCTTTGCCGCAAATTAAAAAAGCGAAATATTATGTATCCACCAGAATTGGTAAAACCTATGATAGAAGAACTGACTTCGGTTGGTTTTGAAGAATTAAAAACGGCAGCAGCTGTAAAACAAGCTATTGAGCAAGAAGGCACTACCTTAGTAGTAGTGAACTCGGTATGCGGTTGCGCTGCGCGTAATGCCCGTCCGGCGGTAATCTACAGTTTGCAAAACGCAAAGAAACCAGACCATCTGACCACTGTATTTGCAGGGGTAGATAGAGAGGCTACTGAAGAAGCGCGCCAATATATGTTGCCTTTTCCGCCATCATCGCCTAGTATTGCCCTTTTCAAAGACGGCGAATTGGTGCATATGTTAGAGCGCCATCACATAGAAGGACGTATGGCTGAAGTCATAGCAGAAAATCTTCAGCAGGCTTATAACGAATATTGTTAATAACTTTTTTTTACATTACACTTTGCTAAGGTATAGCTACTTTGGCAAAGTTTTTTATTTCAATACTTTTATGATGAAAATACTATCTTATCCCCTTAGTGTACTTCATTATTTGCTTTATGGCTCTTTATTGCTTATTTTTCACCCTATACAATGGGTGTGTATTCACTTTATAGGTCGTAAAGCCCACAAAGTAGTGGTTGATATTTTGACCTTTATGCTTACTAAAATACTATTGATAAGTGGTAACAAGGTACGCTTTTCTATAGAAGCTCCTTTACCTAAGAATGCTCCTATCATATTTGTGCCTAATCACCAAAGTGTGTACGACATTCCGCCGCTAATATGGTATTTGCGCGATTATAGTGTGCGTTTTGTAGGTAAGAAAGAGTTAGGAGGAGGGATACCGAGCATTACTATCAACCTACGCAATAATGGTTCGGTACTGATAGACCGTAGTCGTCCGCAAGATGCCGTACCGCAGTTGGAGGCTTTTGGTAAGGATTTAGCAGCAAAGAAACAAGCAGGGCTTATCTTCCCAGAAGGCACTCGCAGTCGTAATGGGGTGCCGCGCCCCTTTAAAACGAAAGGCTTGCATACTATTATGGAGCAGATGCCAGAGGGTTATGTAGTGCCTATTACTATTAATAACTCGTGGAAAATATTGCGTTATGGGCATTTTCCTTTGGGTATCTTCAATACGGTGAGTTTTTCTGTACACAAAGCTATCAAGATAGACCCTAACAGGATAGAGGAACAGATAGCAGAGGTGGAAGCTATTGTAAAGGCAGGAATTAAGGAATAATAAGGAGAGTGTGTTAAATATTTGTTAAAGTATTTGGCGGTTATGATATTTCTTCTTTACTTTGCGTCACAAAGTGCTTCGGTATGCAAGATAACAAATATTTAGACGACCTACACGAGATACGCCAGATGATGCGTAAGTCTACGTTATTTCTTTCGCTCAGCGGTCTTTCGGGGGTGTTAGCAGGGGTTTATGCCCTAATAGGGGCGGCAGTGGTATATAAGTTACTGCAACATCATTACCTCTATTATCCTTATGTGATTATAGAAAGTAAGACTTTTAAAGCTATTATAGCTGTTGCGCTATTAGTACTCGTAGCCTCTGTGCTGACTGCTTATCTGTTTTCGATGCGCAAAGCCAAACGCAATGGCGAAAAATTAATAACCCCTACTGCTAAAAGAGCATTTTATAACTTTGCCTTGCCGCTGCTTACTGGTGGAGCACTGTGTATACTGCTTATCAATAATGGGCACTATGGTTTGCTTGCGCCAATGACGCTTATTTTTTATGGATTGGCGTGTGTGAATGTGAGCAAATACACTTTTGGCGATGTGCATTACCTCGGTATTACTGAGATAATATTAGGGCTGTTGGCAGTGCAGTTTTCGGGCTATGGTCTGTTGTTCTGGGTTTTAGGATTTGGCGTTTGCCATATTCTTTACGGTGGCGTAATGCATTTTAAATACGAACGGAAGTAATATTGTTTGATACCATGAAGACAAAGATTTTTATTATAATGCTATTTCTCCTAATGGGAGGGACTGCTTTAAGGGCTCAAGACAAAGAAGCTGATACAGAAAAGGCTATTGCTATGCTGAAAGAATTTTATGCCGTAGCATACGATGATGCTTCTGATGGGAAAAGTAATATATTTGAAAAGTATTTATCTAAGGAGCTTTTCTTAAAAGTATTTGAAGTATCACCAGACTATCAAGACGATTCATTAGGCTATGACCCTTTTATACAAGCTCAAGACTATGAAGGAGCGGCTATCAATCGCAGTTTAAAAATAACATCTTTAGGTAAAGATAAGTATAGAGCGTGTTTTTTGTTATCAGACTGGGAAAAGAAGGCAACTTGTGTAGATTATCAATTGAAGAAAGATAATCAGGGGAATTATATGATTACGAACATTTTAAGCGATAAGAATTTTTATAACCCTAAAAAACAAAGTAAGAAAAGGTAGTTTTGTAGTTGCCTATAATAATCTTGAAGTCTCTTTTAGAAAATATTAATAAAGCCTTTGATCACCGCATTCGCTTGGCGATAATGTCGGTGCTAATGGTCAATGAAAGTGCTGACTTTAATACACTTAAAGAACTTTTAGGAGTAACTGATGGTAATCTGGCAAGTCATACTCGTGCACTTGAAGCAGAAGAATATATCGTTATAGAAAAATCGTTTGTAGGACGGAAAACAAATACTTCGTATAAGGCTACTAAAAAAGGACGAGAAGCGTTTCAAGAGCATTTAAATGCATTGGAGAAATTAGCAAATTTGTCGATTAGCCGATGAGTAGGTTTATTAATTAGCCAATAAGAAGGGAGTTCCCTTTTCTTTTTTAGCTATACACTTTGAAATACAAAGTGCTTTTGTTAGTTATTAATTGTAAATTGTTATATTATGTATTCACAAAAATCATCAACATCTAATCTATTTCAGTCAAACACATTTCGTTTGATGCTTATTGGGGCACTTACTTTAATATTGCTCATTCCGTTGTTATTGGTACAGAACCTTATTGAGGAACGCAAAGATAGGCAGCAGTCGGTTATAGACGAAATCGACAGTAAATGGGGACGAGAAGTCTTCTTTTATGGTCCTATTCTCAAAATTCCTTATAAAGTTTATACTAATAAAGAGAAAAACGCATATGAGACTCAGTATGCTTATTTCTTCCCAGAGGAGCTTAAGAATACTTCGAATGTAAAAACAGAAGTAAAAAAGCGTAATAATTACGAATCGGTGGTATTTAATGCTACAATGGACTTTAATGGTAGCTATATAACTCCTGATTTCTCGCAAAAAGGGATTGCTAATGACGATATAGAGTGGGGGAGAGCTACTATTCTTATTCGCACTACTAATCTTGCGAGTATTAAGAACAGTGTAGCTATTAAGATAGGCGGTAAAAGCTATAATTTTGAGCCAATCTATGAGCAATCTGCTGATAGTGCTAACTATTATGACGGCAATAGTAGCACATCTATAGAGGTAGCATCGCTTGAGACAGGTTTTATCAATTATCAGGAATTTCTAGCAGACCCTTCTTTTCAACTGTCAGTACAGTATGACGGTAGTAGGAAAATAGCGATAGTACCTATCGGTAAGACTACTGAAAGCATACTGACCTCTAATTGGGCTAATCCTAGTTTTATGGGTAACTTTTTGCCTTACGAAAAACAGATTAATACTAGTGGGTTTAACGCATCGTGGCGTGTGCTACACATTAACCGTCCGTTTTCTCAACAGTCGTTTGGAGCATTGCCTAATATCTCGCAATACACTTATGATGTAGATTTTATTATCCCTGTAGATGAATATCAACAGAATGAGCGTGCTGCCAAGTATGGTTTTTTGGTTATAGGGCTTACTTTCTTAATATTCTTCCTTATCCAAAGTATTAGCAAGATAAAAATACATATATTCCAATATACAATGATAGGTTTAGCTCTTGTATTGTTTTACACTTTGCTTATTTCTATCACTGAGCATAGTAGTTTTTCATTTGCCTATTTTATAGCTTCGCTGATGACGGTAGGGCTTATTAGTCTATACTCTATTTCAATACTGAAAAACAAGAAGTTCCCAGCCTTTATCTGTGCTTCTTTGGCTGCTCTATACGGTTTTATATATGTGATTATTCAGCTTGAGAATTATGCTCTTTTAGTAGGAAGCATTGGCCTGTTTGCTATATTGGCAGTAGTGATGTACGTTTCGCGCAAGGTAGAATGGTCGGCTACTGAAGTGGAAAGGGTAGAAGAGCCTAAAGATGAAAATTGATAGAGAAAAAGTTTTTACTTTTAGAAATTTTTATTACTTTTGCTTTTCTAAACACTAATTAAGAAAAAAATGTCAGAAAAAAAAGAACTATCTTTTGATGTATTGATAGAAATTCCTAAAGGGAGTCGTAACAAGTATGAGTATGATTTTATTTTGCGCAAGGTGCGTTACGATCGTATGATTTTCTCTTCGATGATGTATCCTGCTGATTATGGATTTGTACCAGAATCATTAGCATTAGACTCAGACCCTTTAGATGTGTTGGTATTGGTTACTGAACCTACTTTCCCAGGTTGCGTAATGGAAGTAAAACCTATAGGGGTTTTCCATATGGCTGATGAAAAAGGTCCTGATGAAAAAGTGATTTGCGTACCTGTATCAGACCCTGTTTGGAATAAAATGAATGACCTAAGCGACCTAAACCCACACCTTATCAAAGAAATTGAACACTTCTTTAGCGTATATAAGGACTTAGAGAAGAAAAAGGTAGCTATTAATGGTTGGGGCAATGTAGAGGAAGCGGTGAGAATATACCACGAATGCAAAGAGCGTTATATAGGAAGCCGTAAGAATTTTTCTATCAACTAACGAACAAAATTTGCCAATGAGTCAATTAGTTATAAGCTTAATTGATTCATTGGCATTTTTATTAACTTACTAATGATACTTGACCAATGGCTTTATTTAAAAAAGACCCTTTCGGACATACCCTTTTCGTCAAACGTTGGCTTATCCGCGTATTTGGACTTATCACGCACAGTCGTTATGACGGTTTTAATCAGTTGAAGATTGAGGGCTCGAATATTATACGCTCCTTGCCACCTCAGAATGTGTTGTTTATCTCTAACCACCAAACGTATTTTGCTGATGTTACGGCTATGTATCACGTGTTTAATGCTAGCCTAAAAGGGCGTAAGGATACCCTAGACAATGTGGGGTATCTTTGGAACCCTAAACTGAATATTTACTACGTAGCTGCTTCAGAGACGATGAAATCAGGTATATTACCTAAAATATTAGGCTATGCAGGGGCTATACCTGTGAATAGAACGTGGCGTGAGAAAGGAAAGGAAATACACCGAGAGGTGCGCCAAAGTGATGTAGAAAATATAGGTATTGCACTTGCTGATGGTTGGGTAATTACCTTCCCTCAGGGCACTACCTCACCTTGGAAGCCTATTCGAAAAGGTACGGCTCACCTTATCAAGCAATATAAACCGATAGTGGTGCCTATAGTGATAGACGGTTTTAGGCGCTCGTTTGATAAGAAGGGTATCAATATTAAAAAGAAAGGGGTTCAACAATCGATGATTATTAAACCTCCTTTGCAGATAGATTATGAGAATGATACTGTAGAACAAATTGTTGCCCAAATAGAAATGGCTATTGAGCAGCACGAATCGTTCTTAAAGGTAAGAAAATTAGAATCTGATAATGTGCTTCAAGTAGAAAGTAAGCAGTAACCCCATAAAGGCTAATCCTGCTCCCATTAGTGAAGGATAGTTAGTACTGAGTCCATAGAGCAAAGGTAAGCCACCTACATAGGCTCCGATAGAATTAGCAGTATTAAAGCCCGCCTGCATAAAAGCAGCTCCCATCATCTCCGATTGCGGTGCACAACGGAAAATAAGCATATTAAGGGGTGAACCTAATGACATTGACATAGCACCACATATAAACGTTAGTACCCACGCTATAGGTTGAATGTGCGAGAAAAAGAAGACTAACAGCAATACACTGATAAGAGATAGCGAGATACAAATAGTAGCTTTAATGGGTGATAAACGGTCTGTAAGCCATCCTCCTAAGAGGTTGCCTACTACCATTCCAGCTCCTGCTACTATCATTACAGCCGATTTCATATCGGGGTTTATATGAGCTGTTTCTAACATCAAAGGCTGTATATAGCTAAACCACGCAAAAAGTCCGCCGCAACCTAAAGCGGTGATAGCCAATACTAATAAAGATCTCGGATTGAAGAATAAACGCACTTCGCGCTTCACACCGAGGTCTCTTTTATTTTCTACATTGGGCAGGAAAAAGAATATGGATAGCATCGTTAGTAACCCTAATGCCGACACGCAGCCCATTGCAATACGCCAACCTACTAAGGCACCTACGTAGGTGAGAAGAGGTATCATTACCAAATTAGCAACGGTAAGCCCTGCAAACATAATTGAGATAGCAAAGGCTTCTTTGCCTTTAGGAGCTAACTGTTTAGCTACAATGGCACCTACTCCAAAGAAAGCACCGTGAGGCAATCCTGAAAAGAAACGAGCTAATAATAGGGTCGTGTAATCTGGCGAAAAAGCAGAAAGTCCATTGAAGAGAGTGAAGAGTAACATAAAAAATAAAAGTATCTTCTTCGGGTTGTATTCGGCAGCCAATGCAATGAGAGTAGGAGCTCCTACTACTACACCTATAGCATAAGCTGAAATAAACCTACCAGTGATGGCATCGGTTAATCCCATATCTTCACCTATAACACGCAATAGACCCATTATTAGGAACTCAGTAGCCCCTAACGCCAAGCCTCCTATAGCCAGAGGCCAGAGTTTTTTTATCATAGTTTTTATTTTTAAGCGTGCAAAGGTACGAAAAATTACTGATGATGATAAGGTTCATTCCTCAAAATTGTAAAAGCACGATAAAGCTGCTCCACAAAAAAGAGTCTTATCATCTGGTGAGAGAAGGTGAGTTTAGATAGTGACAGCTTGCTGTTAGCCCGTTGATATACTGCTTGTGAAAAACCATAAGGACCACCAATAACAAAGGTCAGCTGCTTAATACCAGTGTTCATTTTCTTTTGAAGTTCATCAGCAAAAGCAATAGAAGTATATTCTTTACCTCGTTCATCTAAAAGGATAAGGTGATGAGAGGGTTCTACATAGCTGAGTATAAGCTCGCCTTCTTTTATCTTTTGCTGTTCTTCAGACAGCGATTTGCTATTCTTTATGTCAGGTAGTAATTGCAGCTCAAAGTTGATATAATATGAAAGCCTTTTTTCATAAGTACTAATAAGTTGTTGTAGAGCTGGGTTATCAGTCTTTCCTACAGCGATAAGTTTTATATTCACAGGAAGAGTTTTATGAATTTTGAATTATGAAGTAATAAAAACTTTGTCAGAGTCCTAGAACTCTGACAAAGTCTATTAATTATTAAAAGAAAAGTCTTTCTTTTTCTCCTTTATCATTCAGTATTTCTAATGAATTACGGTCGCGTGCCGAAAGTCCTGCCATTATGCTTTTCAGTTCATCTACATCTTTGATAGCTTTACCGTTGATAGATAGTAATACTTTGCCAACGATATTGATATTATTATATTCGTAGAATTGTCCAGCCCCAGTTACTTTTACGCCTGCTTTGGTTTTAAATTGTTTATGGTCAGCCTCTGATAGATTTTTTACCTCTAAGCCTAACGACTGTATGATGTAAGTATTGTTTTTCTTCAAGGTGATATCGGCAGTTTTCTCTTTACCATCGCGTATGTAGGTAGCTTTTAGTACATCACCAGGACGTTTAGAAGCTATATAACCACTGAGGTCAGAATATGTGTGTATCTTCACATTGTCAAGCTGTTTAATGATGTCGCCCTTCTTAAGTCCAGCAGCACCAGCTCCAGAATCTTCTTCTACACTAGCCACATAGAAACCTTCCGTTTCTTTCACATTAAGAGTTTTAGCCACTTCAGAGTCTAATCCTTGTCCACGTACGCCCATTACTCCGCGTTGTACATTTCCATATTCAATTAGGTCTTCTACTACTTTCTTAGCAATATTGCTTGGTACGGCAAAAGAATAGCCCATATACACGCCCGTAGTAGATGAGATAGCAGTATTAATACCTATAAGGTCACCATTTAGGTTTACTAAGGCACCACCACTATTACCCATATTCACGGCAGCATCCGTTTGGATAAATGATTCTATCTTATCGCTACCGCGCTCACTAATATTGCGTGCTTTAGCACTGATAATACCTGCTGTTACAGTCGAGTTAAGATTGAAAGGGTTCCCCACTGCCAATACCCATTCTCCTAATTGAGTGTTGTCAGAGTTAGCAAAGGTAAGAAAGGGCAACTTCTCTTCAGCTTCTATTTTTAGTAGAGCTATGTCGGTTGAGGTATCTGTACCTATCAGTTTGGCAGGATAAGTTTTGTTGTTGTTTAGGGTTACTTCTAGCGTAGTAGCATTAGCGATTACGTGGTTGTTAGTCACTATATAGCCATCAGGAGTAATAATCACACCAGAGCCAGTACCTACTTGCGTCTGCTCGCCTCCGCCGTTACCATAGAAAAGGTCAAAGATAGAGGTAATCCCTTGCGATTTCACAGTGTTTTTTACGTGCACCACGCTATTCACTGTTTTATTAGCTGCTTCTATAAAGCTATCTTCTTTTAACTCAAACTTCCCGTTAGCAGCGTTGTAATTAGTTTGCACCACAGCTGGGCGCGATAGCAGTTCAAGGGCTTCTTGTTTAGCATCGTGTTTGTCTATAAATAATTTGTAACCTCCTAAAGTCATAGCACCACCCAAAATAGCAGTAGCTACCATACTTGCATAATTCTTTATCATATTCTTTTGTTTTAGTATTTTGTTATTTCATACTACCATTAGGCAACAATTGTGCCAAATTCATAAATGTTCAGAATTGATGATTTGAATCGGTTTACACATAAAGACAATAAAAAAGTAGAAATTGAGCTTTTACTAATGTCAATTGGTCATAATTTTATAAAATTAGTATCCAACAGGAATAAAACTGTCCATACTGAATTGAAAATCAACAAAAAACACTGTAAAAATACGTCAAAATACTACTTTTTTATTTTATTACTTTTGCAAGCTGCCTAAGAAGCTAAAATATTGAATATTTTAAAGGGTACGGTTCATATCCCATTTTTCGAGATATTGAGCTACGCGCTGTACGAACATACCGCCTAAAGCCCCATTTACTACACGGTGGTCATAGCTGTGCGAGAGCATCATTTTATAGCGGATACCTATCACATCACCTTCAGGCGTTTCTATAACAGCAGGTACTTTCTGTATAGCACCTATTGCCAAGATACCAACTTGCGGCTGATTGATAATAGGTGTACCAAATACGTTGCCAAAAGAACCTATATTGGTAACTGTATAAGTACCGTCTTTTACTTCATCAGGTTTTAACTGATTAGCACGTGCGCGATTAGCAAGGTCGTTTACTACCTTAGCCATACCTCTTAGGTTAAGCTCATCAGCATTTTTGATAACAGGTACTATTAAGTTGCCATCAGGTAGGGCAGTAGCCATTCCTATATTGATGTTTTTCTTCTTAATAATAGTGGTTCCTTCTACTGATATATTCATCATCGGGAAGTCAATGAGAGCCTTAGCTACAGCTTCAATAAAAATAGGAGTAAAGGTAAATTTCTCGCCTTCATTAGCCTCGAATGCTTTCTTCACCTTGTTGCGCCACTGCCATATACGGGTTACATCTACTTCAGTAAAGCTTTGTACGTGTGCAGATGTTTGCTTGCTAAGAGTCATATGCTCAGCTATAATCTTGCCCATACGGCTCATCTCTATGCGTTCCTCGCCGTGCTTAGTATAGCTTCTCTGATCAATAGGGCTTGCTGTTGCAGGGGCTGCTGGAGTAGGAGCTACAGTAGTAGCCTTAGGCTGGGTTCTGTGGGCTATATAAGCTAGGATATCATCTTTAGTTACCCTATTGTTTAGTCCGGTGCCTTCTATATGGGCTAATTCATCAAGGCTAATGCCTTCTTGCTTAGCGATATTCTTCACCAAAGGAGAGTAGAAACGCTCAGCGCCACTAAAGTCTATTTGAGGGCTAAGGGTAGTCTCTTTTATATCGCTTATGTTTTGCATCAGTATTTCAGCAGTTTGTTGAGGAGGAGCCGAGGCGTCTGCTGACTCTTGGGTTTCGATGATAGCCATCACCTGACCTATTTTTACTACCTCATCTACTTTGAAGAGGATTTCAGAAACTATGCCACTTACTTCGCTGGGCACTTCTGAGTCTACTTTATCGGTAGCGACTTCTACAATAGCTTCTTCGGCTTCGATAGGGTCGCCTACCTTTTTGAGCCAGTTGGTAACCACAGCTTCAGCCACACTTTCACCCATAGAGGGTAATTTCAATTCGTATCTTGCCATTTCTGTACTACTTTATATCTTTTATTTCTTGTGGAAGGTTCATATTCTTAGTTAAAACACCTAATTTGCTAAGGTCGATGTCGCCGGTAAGCGATAGGATAACCATTTGCGTAGTGTTTGTAGAGGGTTCTACCACCATTAGCAGTTCAGATACTTTGTTAGCATCTTTACCGCCTTTGGTATAGAACTTCACGTTTTGGTTTTTGTCTTTTACGCGCATCAGTTCAGAGAGAGCTGCACTTTTAACATATTGTTGCACTTCAGTTTTCATCACCGAAGCAGCTTTAGCATTCTCGGTCGAGAATACCTTCATACTCTTGAGTTTATTAGCAATATCCATAAACTCTTTGGCATCAGCATCCTTACTATCGATTTTAGAAAGCATTTGAAACATCTTTTGCGAGACCACTAATGTAGTGATGTCATTATTAGCTTCTAATCTATCAAAAGCGGGTTGCCCACAGACGCTCATTGCTACGAGTAGTGCGGGCAATATAAATAACTTATTTATCTTCATAATGAGCGTTTATTTGGTTTGACAATCTTTTTATTTTATTTCCGCAGGAATATAGAAAGGTCGAAATCAAGGAAATAGAGTGATAATAGCACTAAGATAATCAGTACAATCCAGAAAGTTTTATTGAATTGTGCGTTTTTCTTATTTCTACTTTCGCTGCGGATACTGCGCCATTGCTCAGTAAAATGGTTAGAAACGGTTTCGCGGTCTTTGCGAATGCGAGACCCGATCTCGAAAGCGTTGCCTTCTTCTTTCCCCTCATAATAGCGAGGGGTATAATTAAAACGTTTGTTTTTAGGTAATCGAAATAACTTTAGCTTCATAATCTGCAAAGATAATAAATAAATAATAATTAGCAAGTAACAAGTTGCAAAATTTATTCCAAAAGAGTATTCATATTCGAAATAATTTCTTTGATAAAATTCTGCTCGCCTATAATATCATCAGCAAGGTCAGTTTTGGCTTTTTGCAGCCGAATGATTTTTTCTTCAACGGTATCTTTGCTGACAAAGCGCACTACGTTTACTTTGTTTTTCTGTCCTAAGCGGTGCGCCCTTGCAATGGCTTGTTTTTCAGAAAACGGATTCCACCAAGGGTCTAACAACAGCACGTATGACGCCTGAGTAAGATTGAGCCCTACCTCGCCTGCCTTAAGCGATATAAAAAAGAAGGTAACCTCTGGGTTTTGCTGAAAAGCCTCTACTTCATTTTTGCGTTCGGCAGTAGGGGTACTACCGGTAAGTTTGGCGTATTTCACTCCGTTTTCTTTACACCATTGCTCATAAATGCTTAAGTGAGACACAAAACTGCTAAAAATAAGAGCTTTGTGCGATGCTTGTACCAACTCTTGCATACAATTCACGACCTCTTCGTATTTTCCTGAAGGAATAAGGCTGTCTTTATCAGCCAACATAGGGTGATTGCTGATTTGTCGGAGCTTAGTAAGCATATTCAGTGCGTTAAACTCTGTGATAGGCGCTGCAATCTGTAGCAATTGGTTGCGCACTTTTGATTTTTCGCTCTCGTACCACTTAGCCTGTTCTTCGGTAAGAGGGCAATAGATTATTTGGGCTTCCATTTCGGGCAAGTCATCGAGTACCTGCTCTTTGGTGCGCCTAAGCAAGAAAGGACTAATGATAGTTTTGAGCTCTTCTAACGCCTGAAGGTTTTTCTTCTTGCTGATTTCTATCTCATAGTTTTTGTGAAAAGAAGGGTAACTCTTCAGTATATTGGGGTTGATAAACTGCATCTGCGACCATAAATCGCTCAGGGAATTTTCTATAGGGGTACCACTCAGTGCTATGCGATGAGGGGCTTTCAGACTGTTAATAGCCTTAAAAGTCTTAGAGTTTTTGTTCTTTATACGCTGACTTTCATCGAGGATAATATAGCGAAAATCGAGCTGCTGTAGCTCTTTGATGTCGCGCTCTACGATGGAGTAACTGGTAAAAACGAGGTCGTAATTGGTGAGCCGCCTTACTTTTCGCTTGCGCTCTATGCCCGTGCCAACATATTGGGTGCATTTTAGGTGAGGGGCAAAGCGCTTAGTTTCGTCATACCAATTGAAAATGAGCGATGAAGGCAAAATAACGAGTACTTTTAGGGCTTCTTTTTGCACCTCTACCCCCGAAAATAGGTCGCTGCTGTCAATAGATTTTTCAGGTAGGCTATCGTGTATATTTACTAATAAAGCTATCGTCTGTAGGGTTTTCCCGAGCCCCATATCATCAGCCAAGCAAGCGCCTACCCCGTTGTGATAGTGCTGTAGTAACCACTCAACTCCCTCTATTTGGTAGGGTCGTAGAGTTGCTTTTAGCTTATCAGAAGGGGTGTAACTCACTTTTTCTACTAACGACTGTGGTTTTATTTCGGGTATGGCCTCTAATAAAGCGTAATTACTCTTAGCAAGCTGTAGTTTTTCTTTTTGTACCTTAGCATATTTGGCGATAGATTGAAATTTGCTGAACCATTCTTGGGGTATAATGAATATTTTACCGTTGGGGAGTGGGTATATAGGGTTATTTTCTTTGATATTTTTGATTAAATCTTTAAAATCGAATAAAGAATCGCCTTGTTTTACTTTTATGGATAGGTCAAACCAGTCATTTTCGGTATGTGTATGGTTGAAAATCAGTTCAGGAGGAGCTATAGTTACCTCTTTACCGCCGTCTATTACGAAAGGGTGAAAGCTAAAACCTGCTGCAGTTAGGGCTTCGCGGTGATGCAATAGATGAAAATACGAAGCAAAAGGGTCTGTACTCTCTAAAAAGAAAGTACCTGATTGATTAGTAAAGCCCATTTGCTCTAAAATAGCGTATTTTTTAGCTTCTTCAGTAGTATTTCTTCGGTAATTATAGATAAAAATACGTTTATTATCATCTATTTGGAGGTCAGACTGTATAGTTTTGTGCTGATGACTGCTAAAAGCATAGTCATTATAGTGGAATAGCAGGTGTATTTTATAATGATTAGCAAAAAAGTCGAAAAAGATTTCTATAGCGGTATCAGTAAGCTCATTCCTCTCGATGATGTCAAAGCCTATGGGCAATACTTTTGCATTGCGAAGTATTTTCTTAAGGAATTTCTCAAAATACTCAGGGAAACTTCTCTCAGGTATAATAGTCGTTTCTTTGTTTAAAAAAGGGGTAAGGTGCGATGTTTTGATATGGGCTATTCTCACCACTTTCTTGTTTAAGATAACCCAAGCGTGATGGTTGTTCAGAAACTCTATATGGCTCTGGCAGGGCAATAAGGTTTGCTTGCCATCGTCTAATAGCAGTCGGTAGCGTATGCCCTCTTCTGTTTTTTTCAATTCTAATATAGGTTCGAGTACCTGAGTGGTAGTGAGGACTTGTTTCTTTACTAATTCGTCTTTATGAGTGTAATTGGTAGTGATAAAAAGTTCATTCTTACAGATAAGCGTTAGTAGTTTATCTGTTTTATCCTCTATTTGCTCCTGAATATGCTTCTTAGTTTGTGCGTTTTGGTATATTTTAGAGAAAGAATCACCTTTTTTTAGGTATTTTTGGTATAATTCGTTAGGTTGTAGGCTGTTAATAATTGAAAGCGCTTCCTTTTCAGCCGAGGAGAGCTCCCAATTGGGCAAACTGCGCAATACTTCATCAGAAGCTTTCTTGTAAAATACACAGTAGCCATTGCGCTGTTCGGCAATATAAGCGTTGGGCAGCACAAGCTCTATAATAGGGTGAAAAGTGAAATCGATGAAAAGAAACATATAATAGGCAAAGTATTATTGAGTAAAAATCCCTGCATATTCAGATATACAGGGATTTTAAACTATGAAATAAGAACATTAAACTTTATGAGAATAAACGCTCAAAGAAGTTTTTACGTTTTTCGTTCATTGAGTGATCTACGTGGTAGATATTGTCAGAAACGCTTACATTGCTATTATCAATAGAATTAACAGTTTCTGCTGTGAAAGCATTTTGGTTCTCAGACATAATGCTAATCACAAAGTCGATATAGTCTTTACCTTGTTTTGTCAAATAGTTTTTGAAGAAGCGGCTACTAAGTTCAACGCCTCCTATTTTCTCCATTTTCAAAAGAGATTCGTAAAAAGGAGCCAAATAGTTATTGATAGCAGCTTCAGGTACAGATTTACGTCTGCCGATGTAGTGAGTAATGTTGCCCATAGCATCGCGGCGCATTTCAAAATCGGTTACTACCCAATAGTATTCGCCTGTTTTAGCTAAGTTTTTAATCACACCTACGAAGTTATTGCCTACTTTTAAGTTATCCCAAAGGAGTTTGAAGATAAGTTTAGGCATATCGGGGTGGCGTATAAGGTTATGAGGCTGCCCGATAAGTTCGCTTGCAGAGTAGTGAGCTACAGCGCAGAATACATCGTTTACATTGGTAATAGTACCTTTTACGTCTGTTTCGCTAATAAGGGTTTTGGTCTTGTCCCATTGTACTTCGCGGTCAATAGGGGTAGGTCTTTCAATAGTAGGGATAGGATTTGTAAAATCTGACATACTGTTTACTTTTTTTAATGATTATTATTTTATAGTTCCATCGCCTGATTATGAAAACAATCTGCCAAAGAAACTCTTGCGTTTTTCGTTCATAGCATCGCTTACCGTTACGATGTCATCTGATATTACTTTGTTAGAATCCATTGGAGCCATAGGTATATCTTGGAAGGCCACATCTTCGCGGTTTTCGTTCATCACATCAATGATAAAGTCGATATAGTCTTTACCTTGTTTATCCAAATAGTTTTTAAAGAAACGAGCACTTAGGTCCATACCTCCTACTTTTTCAAGTTTTACGAGGGTTTGGTAAAGAGGAGCTACGTAATTATCGATTACCCCTTTAGGCACTGATTTACGGCGAGCGATGTAGTGAGTGATGTTGCCTGCACTGTCGCGACGCATTTCAAAGTCGGTGATTACCCAATAATACTCTCCTGATTTAGCCAAGTTTTTCACTACCCCAGCAAAGTTATTCCCTAATTTAAGGTTATCCCAAAGGAGTTTAAAGGTGATTTTAGGCATATCAGGGTGACGGATAATGCTGTGGGGCTGCCCAATCATTTCAGCAGCGGTATAACCACAAACGGTGCAAAATACGTCATTTACGTTAGTAATGCGCCCATAAACATCGGTTTCACTGATAATTACTTTTGATTTATCCCATACCACTTCTTTATCAATAGGGGTAGGGCGTTCTACGGTGAGCTCAATGTCTCTATAATCTCTAATCATTGCAAAATTTTATTTTGGTTATTATCGCACAAAGATAAATCTTTTTATTAATAAAGCCATACTTTTTTATCATAAACTTTTCATAAAAGTTTTAATACTGACTTTTTTATTCTTTTATAAAGTTGATTATCAGTTGTTTGATTTCTCTTCTACAGAAGGCTCTTCTTCTGGTTTTTCCTCTGTTTTTTCTTCTTTATCCTTATCAATTTCTTTGGTGTACTTGTTGTACAAGAAAGAAGCTATTAGCATCAATACCCCTAACGATACGAATACTATCGTTTTGCGCAGCGTATCTAAGTGGGTAATGTCGTAGAAAAATAATTTCAACACACTAAAACTGATAAGTACAATACCCGAAACACGTAGGTATTTCTTCTTTTTGAAAAGCCCTAATACTAACAATAGTACCGCATAGGCTCCCCATAGTATGGTGAGACCTAATTTGTAGTTAGAGCTTGATTCATACAATTCCGTCCAATGCAATAGCTCGCTGCTGCTTACCCATAAGGCTACTAAGTGTAGCAATAACTCTAATTTTAGCTTAGATTTTGCCGATAAGTTGAGGAACTTTTGCAATTGCCAGATAGTATAACACAAACCGGCAAATGCTATTATACCCAAATATCTGATGTTTAAGAACCACAACGAAAGCTGATAACCTCTAGCCGCCTCGCTTATATAACGTTCGCGCAACTCGCTAAAGTAGTACAAGCCTATGGTCATAAATAAGGCCCCCAGAATAAAATTGATGCCCATTTGTACTTCAGCCAGCGTTTTTTGTTTGTTGTATTTGAGGTTCAGCATACTGTAGCCCGATGCAAATAGCAAGCAGTAGATAAGTAGCCAGATATTTTTGAACAGCGATAAATCTTCCATTAACATAGCATTGTCTAACGCATTAGGGTATTGCAAAATGCGCATATCGCATAACACGATAATTTCGCGGAAGAAGGTACAAAACAGCGAACCTACTGAGAATATATTCAAAAAGAAAGTAATCGAATTGGCATACTCTCCTCCGCCTTTCACTTTCTGATGTATATAAGCCATAAAAGAGGTGGCAGCCGCATACAATAGGGCGTTTACAAATAATGAATTGGCAAACGGAGTAACGTAATCGGCAGTAGAGAGTAGGTAGATGTTGTAAGAACCTTTATACCAGTCTATTAATAGGCTTCCGGTAGCCAACACCAGTACCCCGTAGCTGATGCGCTCGTATACTGCCAAGGCTTTGGTGCGCCCTAACCAGAATAATAGAGCCGCTTCAGCACTCCAGAATAGCGTAATCCACGAACCTTTAAATTGTATAGGGATTACTAAGGTGGCGAACGAAAGCGCTGATACTAACACCAAATATTTCAGTTGCGTAGAAGGTACTTTTTTCAGATGGAAATAAGCCGCTACGCCAAAGTGCAACAACGCATTGCACAAGGTGAAAAGAGCTACCCACGTATTGTCGTGGTAATGGTTGTTGATGAGCCAAGCTCCTAAGCCATAGAACGTTAAGCTGTTGATAAGGAATAGCGCCACATCTACGGTGCTAAGTTCAGGCTCTTGGTGCAACTTCTGCGCTATAAACGAGAGGTAGAAAGTAGCAAAAGTAACAAAATTAAAGGTTAGGAAGGCACTGAAATACACTTCGTTATCAGCTAGTTCCCAAGTCGAAAGCAGTAATACCCACGTGAATAAGAATGCGGAAATGAGCAAGGAGTTCCACCGCTTGTAGAACGATAGCACCAGCACCCCTATATTGATGATAGCCGTGTAGGCAAAGAGGATATCTACCCGCCCAGAGTTATTGCTCAGCAAGAAAGGCACAGCATAGCTGCCCACTAAGCCAATAAGGGCTATCACCACCTGATTATAGCTAAGCGATGCCAATACCGTAAAGGCGGTAAAGAGAAACATCAGTATAAAGGTGAGCGACTGCGGGAAAAAGTCGAAGACTGAATACGCTATAAAGGTAACGAAATAGAAAATAGCCATAGCACCGCTGACTAACACAGCGCTAAAATTCTCGTATTTCTTCTTGAGCACGGCTCCGGTTACAAATAGAGCAACCCCCGTTAGGTAACCCAAAACTAAGCGCATAGCAGGGCTGATAAGGTTGTGGTCGATAGAATATTTCACCCCGATAAATACCCCAATTAGGATAATACCAATCCCTATTTTGCTAAATAAATTCTCTCCGATAAAGCGCTCCCAATCTCGGTTTTTATTCTTTCCTAATAGGTCATCGAATGATTTTTCAAACGCAGGCTCTTTTTCCTTTTTATTATAAAAAGAAGCGGCAGGAGCAGCTTCAGCTACAGGAGCAGTAGGCGCCTGAGCCTCTTCAGCTATAGGCTCGGCTACAGATTCTACTTCCTCAGTAATAGGTTCAGTTGAGGTCTCTTCAATAATAGGTTGTTCAGCAGTAATTTCCTCAACAATAGGTTCAGCAGTAACTTCCTCAACAATAGGTTCAGCAGTAACTTCCTCAACAATAGGTTGTTCAGCAGCAGCCTCTTCAACAATAGGTTCAACTACGGTTTCTGAAGCAGTAGGCATTGTAGCCATTTCAGCTTTCATTTTCCATATAGTTTCTTTGATGCCTTTTACTTCTTTGATAAAGTCGTATTGTCTATCTACTACGTTATCTACTTTGTCGATTAAGGTATCTAAATCTTTATCTATGCGCATAGGTTTCTTGATTGAAGCGGATTGTTCGCTTTCGATTTCAGAGTACAAAAGTAATGAATAATTTTTAGAAAGCAAATAAAAGAAGAAAAAAAATCTTTTATACCTATCTTCTTTTTACTTTTGATATACGTACCCTTTAGGACGAGCGAAGGATAAGCGAACTCCAGCCCCTGCTATTAAACTAAATAATTTGCTAATTGATAAATAATTCTTACCTTTGCCCCACTAATTAATTCACTAACAAATGGATTTAACAGCCTACCATTATGTTTCTCTCTTTCGTGAGAACATTCACAAGTACCCTAAGAAAGAGGCACTGATGAGGAAAATTGACGCTCATTGGCAACCGATTTCTTGGGAAAAATTGGGCACCATCACTACTCAGCTTTCTAAGGCATTGCTACAGCAAGGGGTTGCCCCACAACAAACGGTGGGTATCCTCTCTCAGAATACCCCCCAATGGACACTTACCGACCTTGCGTGTTTGCAAATACGCGCCGTAACCGTACCTATCTACACTTCTAACACTGCTGAACAAGCCCTCTACGTGATGAATCACGCTGAGATAAAATTCCTCTTTGTAGGAGATGAAAAACAATATCTCAAGGCTTTAGAAGTAGCCGACCAATGCCCTTCTCTACAGAAAATAATCCTTTTTGACGACCATATACAGCTAAAAGAACAAAAATACTCTATCCACTGGACGGACTTTTTGGCGTTTGGCAATAATGATGCGTTAGGTGAGGAGTTACAACAGCGTATAGATAGTAGAGATTTATCTGACCTTTTTACGGTTATCTACACTTCGGGTACTACGGGCGAGCCTAAGGGGGTGATGCTTACTTACGAAAATCTGGCTTATCAGATGCTCGGTCACTCGCAAAGGCTTGAGGTAGATGACACCGATTCTTCGTTGTCGTTCTTGCCGCTAACGCACGTATATGAGCGCGCTTGGACGTCCTTCTGTCTTTACAAAGCGATTGTGGTTTATTATTTAGAAGATACTAATTTGGTACGCGAAGCCCTTGCTGAGGTGCGTCCTACGCTGATGTGTGCTGTGCCGCGCTTTTATGAGAAAATATTCGCTACCGTGCACGATAAGGCTGATGCTTCGTCTTTTGCAAAGCGAATGCTCTTCAAATTGGCGGTTAAAACAGGTCGCAGGGTATTAACCCTCAAAGAGCAAAATCGCAAGCCTTCATTTTTATTGAAAAAGGCGTATAACTTTTTTGATAAAATGGTCTATACCAAGCTGAAAGCGGTTTTGGGCGGACGTATTAAGTTTATGCCTTGCGGGGGTGCTAATCTTGAGCCGAGTATAGGGCGTTTTTTCCAATCGATAGGCATCAATGTTAAATTGGGCTACGGAATGACCGAAACTACGGCTACTGTATCTTGTTGGGGTGATAATCGTTTCAATTTACAGTCAGTAGGTACACTAATGCCCAATGTGCAAGTGCGCATAGGCGAGGATAATGAGATATTAGTAAAAGGAGGTATGGTGATGAAGGGGTATTATAAGAACCCTGAAGAAACGGCTAAGGCTTTTACTCCTGATGGCTTTTTGCGTACGGGTGATGCAGGTAAAATAGACGAGAATAATAATCTTTTCATCACCGAGCGCATTAAAGAATTGATGAAGACTTCTAATGGGAAATATATAGCTCCTCAACTGATAGAAGGTAAGGTGGGCAAGTATAACCTTATTGAGCAAATAGCGGTGATAGCCGATGGTAAGAAGTTTGTATCAGCTTTGATAGTGCCTAATTATGAGATGCTTACTCAGGCATTCAAAGACCTCAATATCAAGTATAAAAACACAGCAGACCTCATTAAGCACAGTCAAGTAATAGAGTATATAGGCAAACAGTTGCAGAAGTTCCAAAGTGATTTACCTGATTATGAGCAGATAAAGAAATTCACCCTGCTGCCTACTGCTTTTTCTATTGAGCGCAATGAGATTACTCCTACGCTTAAGCTTCGCCGCAAGGTGATTTATGCTAATTATAGTCGCGAGATAGAAGCGATGTATCGCTAATTAGCTACTTACTTAATTGCCAATTAGGGGCTACTTCAATACTGATGACTTCTTTCTTCACAGGGTGCTCAAAAGTGAGTTTATAGGCGTGCAAACAGATGCCCCCATCGGGGTTAGAGCGTTTAGCACCGTATTTTAGGTCGCCTTTTATGTGTAGTCCTATAGCGGCTAATTGCGCTCTTATCTGGTGATGCCTACCTGTGATAAGGTCTATTTCTAATAGGTGATAATGGTCAAAAGACTTCAATAATTTATAGTGCAGTACGGCTTTTTTGCTTTGCTGCACTTCTTTATTATGCGCTACTGATTTGTTTTGTTTTTCATTGCGCACTAACCAGTGGGTAAGAGTGCCTTCTGTAGCAGGGGGCATTGCATCTACTAATGCCCAATAGGTTTTCTGTACCTGCGCTTTGTCGGCAAACATAGCATTTAGCCTACTGAGGGCTTTGGAGGTTTTAGCAAAAAGAACTACCCCAGTGGTAGGACGGTCTAACCGATGTACTACGCCGAGGTATGCTTCGCCAGGTTTGTTGTATTTCTTTTTCAGGTAAGCCTTTAGGTGTTCGCTAAGGGGGATGTCGCCGGTTTTGTCACCCTGCACGATGTCACCCACGCGCTTGTTTATACCTATTACGTGATTGTCTTCGTATAGCACGTCTACGTTTTCGGCGTTTGTTGTAAGTTTCATAATGTCGTTTATTTCTAAAGTAAAAGAAGCGCATTCCGTCATAGAAGAGCCCTAATAATAAGATAGCAACGGAGAGTAGTAAAGTATAGAGTTGCCATTGTTGGGCTATGTAGAAATAGCCTGCGCAGAAGCCTCCTAAGAAGAAAAAGGTAATGATAAATAGCCGCAGCCGTATGCGGTTGCGTAGTTCTATCAAATATGTCTCATAGTGATTTTTGTGAAGGTAAAGCAGTTGCGATAGTTCGATACCAAGGTCGGTGAAGAGTCCTGTTAGGTGGGTGGTACGTACTACCGAATTAGATATTTTGGTAACGAAGGCATTTTGCAACCCCATAGCGAAAAGTAGCATACAAGCAGTTAAATTTTGGGGTATACCACCTATTGAGAAAGTATTTAACCCCCATACCGATAATAACAAAAAGCATTCTAATAGGGTAGGGGCGAGGTATTTATTGTGTTTTCGGTGATAATTAGCGTACTCTATCAGTAGTCCAGAGCAGAAAGAACCTGCTAAGAAAGCAAAGATATAAAGGAAGTAGATAAGCCCTTTCCAAAACTCGGCTACAGATACATCGTAGATGAAGTAAGCAAAATGCCCAGTAACATTGGTGGTGAGTTTACCCATAAACAAAAAGCCGGTAACGTTCACCATTCCTGCAACGAATGAGAGCACTACGGCTATTTGTAAATTATGTTTGGCAGTCCGACTTTTTCCTTGATGTCTAAACATTTTCTCTAATAACTTTCATTTTCATTAGGAAAGTCAACGCTTTTAACATCGGCTATATAGTGGGTTACTGCTTCGTTGATAACTTCTTGTAGGTTAGCGTATTTTCGCAAAAACTTAGGATGAAACTCATTGCTCATTCCTAGCATATCGTGCATTACTAATACCTGTCCATCAACACCATTGCCAGCCCCGATACCTATGATAGGTATGCGTATGCTCTTAGCTACCTCTTCAGCCAAAGCAGCAGGTATTTTCTCTAATACTATTGCAAAACAGCCTAACTGTTCTAATAACTTAGCATCTTCTTTTAGTTTTTGAGCTTCAGCTTCTTCTTTTGCGCGCAGACCAAAACCACCAAATTGATGTATGGATTGCGGAGTGAGTCCTAAGTGTCCCATTACGGGTATGCCAGCATTTACTATTCGTCTGATGCTCTCTGCTTCCTCTTTACCCCCTTCTAATTTGATAGCGTGAGCCCCGCTCTCTTTCATTATACGGGTAGCCGAACGCAATGCTTTCTTAGGGTCAGACTGATAAGTACCAAAAGGCAAGTCTACTACTACCAAAGCACGCGTAACGCCTCTTATCACAGAAGAAGCGTGATAAATCATCTGGTCTAAGGTGATAGGTAGGGTAGTTTCGTGCCCTGCCATTACGTTACTGGCAGAGTCACCTACTAATAGCACATCAATACCTGCACTGTCTAATAATTTAGCAAAAGTATAATCGTAGGCAGTAAGCATTGATATCTTCTCGCCATTGGCTTTCATTTCTACTACCGATTTGGTAGTTACGCGTTTGTATTCTTTTCTAACAGCTGACATTTTCTTATGTTTTTATAAAATTAATTACACTCTCTTATCTTCTCTATGATAAGTTCATAATGGTTATAATGCTTTACAAAATCGAGGTCAGTAACATCGATAATGAGTGAGTTGATAGCGGTATTCTTCTGTATGAAATCTAAATATCCGTAATGTATTTTCTTCAGATAATCAGGCGATATATTCTGTTCATACGCTCTCCCGCGCTTTTTGATGTTCTCAATCAGGCGGTCAGTATTCTGGTATAAGAATACGTACAAATCAGGCTTAATAATTTGGTTGTAGAGTAGGTAGAAGAGTTTTCGGTATAGTACAAACTCATCTTCACTAAGAGTAACTTTAGAAAAGATAAGCGATTTAAATATATCGTAATCTGATACTACAAACTCCTTAAACAAATCCATTTGGGCAAGCTGCTCTCGCATCTGTTGGTAGCGCTCTGTTAAGAACGACATTTCTAAAGTAAAACCGTATTGTTTAGGATTTTCGTAGAATTTAGGCAAGAAAGGATTATCAGAAAACTGCTCTAAGATGAGCTTTGCATTAAAGTCTTCAGCTATCTTAGTTGCCAATGTAGTCTTTCCAGAGCCTATATTACCTTCTATAGCTATGTATTTATAGTTCAGAAAAGGTGATTTCTGAGCAGGGAATGTCAGTTGGTCAGATAGGCGTTGCACAGGCGATGGGTCATCGGTAGTACGTAGCAGTTCGCCTATTGTTTTCTGTAGTATAGGGTGTACTTTCTGTTCATCGAGGGCTGCTAAGGGGCGCAGTACGAACTTGCGTCTGTGTAGCAGAGGATGTGGTATTGTCAGTAGTTCACTATTGATAACTTCATCGTCATAAAACAATATGTCAAGGTCGATAGTGCGTGATTGATACCCCTTTTGGTTGGGTACGCGCTCTCTTCCTAAATCGTGTTCTATCTGTAGTAATTGCGATAACACTTCCTCTGGCGATAAAAAGGACTTACATAACAAACAAGTATTTAGGAATGCCTCGCCTGCAAAACCCCACGAAGGTGTTTCGTAAATAGGGGCAATATCAACGATAGTACCCACCCGCATGGCAATTCCTTCAATAGCCTGCTGCAAGTATGCTTTCCGGTTCCCCAGATTGCTCCCCAATGATATGTATATATCGTGATTCAAAATTGTACCCTATAAATTTGCATACCCTTAAAATGATTATCCATAAATACTCAAAAAAGTATTTATAGTAATGATACTTGTTTCTTCAAAAGGGTTTAAAACTAATAAATCGTTATCTCCTGTGAGAATAAAATCGGCTTTAGCATCTTTGGCAAGAGAAAGTAAAAAATTATCTTTATAATCTCTACAAACTGCAACCTCGCTAATTACTTCTACAAAAATAGCTTTTCTTTGAATAATTTCTAAAAGGTCATATACACTTTGCAAACTAAAAAATCTTTGAAACTTAGGGCGTTGTGCTACCTCTAAAAACTCTTCTAAAAGTTCATTGCTAAAAACTAAAACAACTTCTTCATTTAAAAGGTGATCGAAAGCTGAAAAATCTTTGCTTATAAGAAAGTGAATCCATAGATTAGTATCTATAATAACTTTTTTATACGGTTTTTTCATAGCGTTTTCTTCTTACCGCTTCTACTTCCTCAGTAATTTCCTCTAATGAAGGGGCATTATTAGCTTGTTTTCGAAATTTTTCAAGAATAGCCGAAAACCCTTTTTGCTCTCTTACGGCTATTAAGTTTCTACTTGCCAATTCATTTAGAGCTGTTTCTGCACTAGGGTCTAATATGTCAATGGTAAGTGTATTCATTTTTTTAGTGATTTTTTTAACTCTTCAAATATTTCTCTACATTTTCATAGATACGCCCTTCTATATCAGAAGTATCACCTGGTATAAATTTCTCGCCCATTATGTTCTCGTAGAGCTCTATATAGCGGTCTGAAACCGATTGCACATAAGCATCACTCATTTCAGGCACTTTTTGTCCTTTTTCACCTTGGAAACCTTGCGAGATAAGCCATTGGCGTACAAATTCTTTTGATAGTTGTATTTGGGGTTCTCCTTTTTCTTGGCGTTCGTCATATCCTTCTTTGTAGAAGTAACGAGAAGAATCCGGAGTGTGAATTTCGTCTATAAGCACTATTTCGCCATCGCGTGTCTTGCCAAATTCGTATTTAGTATCTACTAATATAAGTCCGTGTTTTGAGGCTATTTCGCTACCACGAGCAAAAAGAGCATAAGTGTATTTCTCCATCAGGCGATAGTCTTCTTCACTTACGATACCTCTCCTGATAATCTCCTCGCGCGATATATCTTCATCGTGTAGCCCTTGTTCTGCCTTAGTAGCAGGGGTGATGATAGGATGCTGAGGGAAAATATCAAACTCTCTCAATCCTTCAGGTAGCGCTACCCCCGATAGCATACGCTTGCCGTTTTTGTACAGACGAGCAGCGTGTCCGGCCAAGTAGCCACGTATTACCATTTCCACTTTTAGCGGTTCGCATACTTGCCCAATAGATACGTTAGGGTCGGGCGAGGCAGTTAGCCAGTTGGGTACTATATCTTCAGTTTGCTCTAAGAAGCGTACAGCCATTTGGTTGAGTATTTGTCCTTTGTAGGGTATCCCTTTAGGAAGGATAACGTCAAAAGCTGAAATACGGTCGGTAGCAATCATTATGAGGGTATCATCTTTCAGCTGATACACATCGCGTACTTTCCCTCTGTATACTGATTTTTGTTTGGGAAATTTAAAGTTAGTTTTTGTTATGGTATTCATCATTCTAAAAATTTAGATAATATTCATTTTCGCGGCAAAAGTACAAAATAATTGTCAATTAGCAACAAACATTTGTCATTTGTCATTAGCTAAGGCGCTACCTGTATAGCTTTCTTTGCATTTGGCTATCTCTTCAGGGGTGCCTTTTGCTATTATAGAACCTCCTTTTTCGCCTCCTTCTAAGCCCAAATCTATTACGTAGTCGGCACATTTTATCATCTCTAAGTTGTGCTCAATTACTATCACCGAATGCCCTTTTTCTATCAGTGCTTGTAGTGAGTCTAAGAGCTTGCGTATATCGTGAAAATGCAAGCCAGTAGTGGGTTCGTCAAAGATGAAAAGCACCTTTTCTTTGCTCTCCGATTTTGATAAAAATGAGGCTAATTTAATGCGTTGCGCTTCCCCACCCGATAGGGTAGAAGATGATTGCCCTAAGGTTACGTACCCCAAGCCTACATCTTGTAGGGGTTTGAGTTTCTCTGCTATTTTTGTTTGCTTATGAGCAGCAAAGAAAGCTACGGCATCGTCAATAGTAGTGTTCAGTAGGTCATCTATGTTTTTCCCTTCGTAAGTTATTTCTAACACTTCTTTTTTGAAACGCTTACCGCCACAGGCTTCGCAGGTTAGGTGCACATCTGCCATAAACTGCATTTCTATGGTCACCTCTCCTTCGCCTTTGCACACCTCGCAGCGTCCTCCATCTACGTTGAAAGAAAAGTGCTTAGCCGAAAAGTTACGCATCTTAGCCAATTTTTGGTTGGCGTAGAGGTTGCGAATGTCGTCATATACTTTTAGGTAGGTGATAGGGTTAGAGCGACTCGATTTGCCTATAGGGTTTTGGTCTACAAACTCTACGCTTTGCAGTTGTTTGTATTTGCCTTCTATGCGGGTGAATTGCCCTATTTTTTCGTTGCTGGCATTTAGCTCTTTTTGCATAGCAGGATAGAGCAGCTTCTTTATCAAGGTCGATTTGCCACTACCCGATACCCCTGTTACTACGGTCAGCATGTCCAGAGGGAAAGTTACGTCTATATTCTTCAAGTTGTTCTCGCGACAACCGATTAAACTGATGTAGTGGGGCGAGGTGCGCCTTTTCTTAGGCGGTTCAATGCTTAAGCGTCCGCTGAGGTATTTCCCTGTTAGGGTATCAGCTTTTAGCAGTTGTTCATAAGTGCCAGCAGCTACTACCTCCCCTCCGTGGGTACCCGCTTCAGGACCTATGTCTATAATGTAGTCAGCGGCTTTCATTATGTCGGCATCGTGTTCTACTACTATCACCGTATTGCCTAAGTCGCGTAGCGATTTCAGCACTTTTATAAGCCTATGAGTGTCGCGTGGGTGTAGCCCTATACTCGGCTCGTCGAGTATGTACATCGAGCCGACCAAACTACTGCCTAATGAGGTTGCTAAGTTAATACGCTGACTCTCGCCTCCCGATAGTGTGTTCGATTTGCGGTTTAGCGTTAAGTACCCCAAGCCTACATCGCTTAAGAACTGTAGCCTGCTGTTAATTTCTATCAGTAGCCGTTTAGCTACCTCTTGCTCGTAGGGCGAAAGGGTTAATTCTCTAAAAAACGCTTGTAGCTTTTCTATAGAAATTTCTACCAAATCCGAGATGCTTTTTCCTTGTATTTTCACGTAGTTAGCCTCCTTCCGAAGTCGTCTGCCGTGGCAGCTGTGGCAACGTGTTTTTCCGCGATAGCGCGCTAATAATACTCGGTTTTGTATCTTGTAGCTCTTTTCTTCTAATTCTTTAAAAAAGCCTGTCAGCCCTGTGAAGTATTTATTGCCGTCCCATACTAATTGTCGTTGTTCGGCACTCAGTTCATACCAAGGTTTGTGTATCGGGAAGTCGAATTTATAGGCGTTGTTTACCAACTGGTCGCGAAACCAACTCATTGTTTCACCACGCCAAGGGTAGATAGCGTTTTCGTATACCGATAGCCCTGTGTTGGGTACGATAAGGTCTTCGTCGAGCCCTATCGTATCACCATAGCCATCGCATTCGGGACAAGCCCCGTAAGGATTGTTAAAGCTAAAAAGATGCACATTGGGTTCTAAGAAAGTGATACCGTCCATCTCAAAGCGGTTGCTGAAGTGTTTTAGTACTTCCGATTCCACTTCTTGTAGCATACATTCGCCTTTTCCTTCAAAGAAAGCGGTTTCTACAGCATCTGCTAAGCGGTGCTGAAAATCCTCGTTGTGCTGCACCACTATGCGGTCGACTACTAACTGAAATTTACCTAATTTCTTAGGTAGATTATCTTCCTCCAATCGTATCACTTCTCCTTGGTGCAATATACGCGCGTAGCCCTGCTGTAGCAGCAATTTTAGCACTTGTTCTACAGTGCGGTCTTTAGGGATACTAATAGGCGCTAATAGTAGCAGCTTAGTGCCGTCAGGGTAGGCAAGGGCGGCCTCTACCACATCAGTTACAGTGTGTTTTTTTACTTCGTTGCCCGATATGGGGGAGTAGGTCTTGCCGATACGGGCAAAGAGTAATTTTAGGTAGTCGTATATTTCTGTTGAAGTACCTACCGTAGAGCGTGGGTTAGAAGTATTGACTTTTTGCTCAATAGCGATAGCGGGTGCAATCCCGATGATATTATCTACTTTAGGTTTGTCAAGCCGTCCTAAAAACTGACGTGCGTATGATGATAGGCTTTCTACATAGCGGCGTTGCCCTTCAGCGTAGAGGGTATCAAAAGCTAAGCTCGATTTGCCAGACCCCGATAGCCCTGTTATTACTACCAATTGGTTGCGAGGGATACCTACCGTTATATCTTTAAGGTTATGTAGTTTGGCTCCTTTTATAAGTATTTCTTTGCTCTTCATTGTCATCGTAATGATTCGGGCGACAAAGGTACGGATAATTTGCTAATTCACAATTTATAATTAGCACAAAAAATAAAAGCTCTCCTTACAAAGGAAAGCTTTCATTGGTTTACTATAAACCCGTGTAAAAATATTTACACAAAACAACACAACTAAATCTTATGAAGCGGTCTGGACGGGACTCGAACCCGCGACCCCATGCGTGACAGGCATGTATTCTAACCAGCTGAACTACCAGACCTTTAGTGATGTGCAATTCATTTCTTCATTGCGGTTGCAAAAGTACAACAATTTTCATTACCTGCAAATTTTTCGGCAAAAAAATTACAACTTTTTTTTGATTTTATTTTATTGATGCTGATTATCAGTGTTTTATAAATTATATATTTTTAGCGCTACTCGCCGTTTTTAGGTGCAATTCTACCGCTTTACTGTCTGTCAAACTCGCTATATAGCAGGTGATGCCCATCACTTTGTCGTAAATACTGCCTTTTTTCTGATACTTTTCGGGCAACTTTTTTAGCAATAATTTATCAAAAGAGGTCTCTCTACCGTTTTCAAAGTTGATAATAGCAGTAAAAAAGATGTCTAAAAGATGCTGCAAAATCACATATCCTTGCACTTCTTTCTCTACTACCTCGTCCGATTGGTAGATATGCTCCACACTGCAGTCTATCACATCGGTTATTTGGTGGCGGTATTTGCTGAGCCTCAATAGCGATTGGTGGAAGTTGCCGTTTAGTATAGCGTCTTCATTTTCTATAAAAATCTCGGTAGCATCTTGCACTAAAGCACCGATAGCCACAGCTCTCAGATAGGCTATGCGCTCTTCTTTGGTCTGTAGTTTAGCGTATTTGTCGCGGTGTATTCTATCCGATATGATGCCCCCCATATATTCTAAGGCTACCTCTTCGCTGATAAGTCCTAGATTGATACCATCTTCAAAGTCGATAATGGTATAGCATATATCATCAGCAGCCTCTACTAAGAAAGCCAGTGGGTGTCGTGCATATCGCAATTCACCTTGTTGGCTGTTAGAGATAAGCCCTAAAGTATCGGCTACTTCCTTAAAAAATGCTTTATCACCCTGAAAAAAGCCGTATTTCTTGTCAGCTATATTATTAGTAGGTCGGATAGGTAGCGATTCTTTAGGATATTTGGTAAAAGCCCCCAGCGTAGCATAGGTCAGGCGCAGTCCTCCTTCAACCCCTAACCGCGATTCGTTTACAATTCTAAAACCATTGGCATTTCCCTCAAAATTGCATAGGTCGGCATACTCAGCCTCTGTGAGCAGATGTTTAATAGCGGTGCCTTTTTTGAATTGAAAAAACTCACCTATAGCCTTTTCACCACTATGTCCAAAGGGCGGATTGCCGATGTCGTGTGCTACCGAAGCGGCTGCTATAATAGCTCCAAAATCGTTAGTTTGGTAACCCAAATCACGCAGATGAGGGTACTTTGTTAGCAGGTGCTTTCCTACGGCACGTCCTAAGCTGCGCCCTACTACCGATACCTCTATACTATGGGTCAGACGCGTGTGTACAAAGCCTGTTTTAGAAAGCGGAATCACCTGTGTTTTGTCTTGCAGACTCCTAAAGGCACTCGAAAAGACCACGCGGTCGTAGTCCATATCAAAGCTCAAGCGCGTTTCATCTTCATTGATGCGTAGTCTTGTAGTAGTATCGCCGTATTTATTAAGCGAAAGTAGTTTTTCCCAAATCATATTTTTTTATTTATAAAGATAAAGGCTGAATCTATAAAGACTCAGCCCTAATTTTTTTAAAGTCTAACAGACAGTATCTATTAGAAGTATGCGTTAACAGTTGCAGAAAGAACTCCTAAACCATTGCTGTTTCCGATGTTAAAGCTCATTTTGTTGTTGCTGTCGTTGCTAGCATATTCTAAACCTACACCATAAGTGTATTGAGCACCAAGCGCAACTTTAGGGAAAATAAAGTATTCAACTCCTGCAAAACCTTGTGCACCAATTCCAAATCCGAATTGTTTTTTAGCAGGAGAAACTAAACCTACTAAACCATCTACACCGTAGTAACCTTGTAGGCGAGTAGTACCTTTTCTCCACTCTTTACCATAGCCAGCTACTAAACCAAAACTGCTAGTACCATCAACGTCTTTTTGTTTTTCGAAGTTGAAGTTAAAGCTTGCTGTGTAGCGAGTTGCGGTGTTGTCAGTATCAAACTTTTTACCTACAAAAGTAATTACTGAAGCAGTAGAAGAAAATACACCTTGACCGAAGTTAACAACTCTTTGTCCTTCAAAAAGATCTGCAGAGCTATTGTTTTGATTGCCATTGAAAGCATTACCAACATATCTCAAAGCATTACCTGCATTGAAACCAATAGACCAATCTCCTTGTTTTGGAAGGTATTGTTCTCCCTTAGAAGATACTAAATTTTGTGCTGATGCAGCACCAAAAGCAAAAACTGCCACTAATGATAAAATAATTTTTTTCATCGTAATTATGTTTTTTTAATTATTACAAGGCAAAGGTATGCTTTTTTAGCATAACTACCAAATTTTTTAGTACTTTTTTTCTCTTTTAATAGGCTTTCGCAAACAGAACTCTTTTCTTTGAAGGCTTTCCAGAGTACATACACACGCCGCTTTCTTCTTTGGCATCTAAAGGAATACATCTGATAGTAGCCTTAGTTTCTTCTTTTATTTTAGCTTCTGTTTCAGCAGTGCCGTCCCAGTGAGCTGCAAAAAAGCCGCCTTTGGTTTCTAACAGTTCTTTAAACTCTTCGTATGAGTTCACTTCTGTTATGTGGCTGTCGCGGTAGGTTAAAGCTCTTTTGTACAAATTCTCTTGTATCTCTTTTAATAATTGAGCTATGTGTGCTATGATGTCATCTCCACTTACAGTCTCTTTGGTTAGGGTGTCGCGTCTTGCTACTTCAAAGGTATTGTTTTCTAAATCGCGTTGCCCTACAGCTAAGCGTACAGGTACACCTTTTAGTTCGTATTCGTGAAACTTAAACCCTGGCGATTGAGTATCGCGGTCGTCAAACTTCACACTAATACCTTGCTTTCTGAGTGCCTCCATTAGCGGACTGATGCGCTCTCTTACGCTTTCTAATTGTGCGGCTCCTTTGTAGATAGGTACGATTACTACCTGTATAGGGGCTAAGTTAGGAGGCAATACCAAACCGTTGTCATCGCTGTGGGTCATAATCAGGGCACCCATCAGGCGGGTTGATACTCCCCAAGAGCTTGCCCATACGTATTCTTGCTTACCGTCTTTGGTAGCGTATTTCACATCAAAAGCCTTAGCGAAGTTTTGTCCTAAGAAGTGCGAAGTGCCGGCTTGTAGGGCTTTGCCGTCTTGCATCATCGCTTCTATACAATAGGTTTCGTCAGCACCGGCAAAACGCTCGGTTTCTGTTTTAAATCCTCTGATTACAGGCACTGCCATAAAGTTTTCTACAAAGTTGGCATATACATTCATCATTCTTTCCGATTCTTCTATAGCCTCTTCCTTAGTAGCGTGGGCAGTGTGCCCTTCTTGCCATAAAAACTCTGCTGTGCGAAGGAATAGGCGCGTACGCATTTCCCAGCGTACTACGTTTGCCCATTGGTTGATAAGGATAGGTAGGTCGCGGTATGACTGTATCCAGTTTTTATAGGTACTCCAGATGATAGATTCTGAGGTAGGGCGCACTATTAGCTCCTCTTCCAATTTTGCTTCAGGGTCTACTATTAGCTTTCCTTTCTCATTGGGGTCAGTTTTTAGTCGGTAGTGGGTTACTACCGCACATTCTTTAGCAAAACCTTCAGCGTTCTTTTCTTCTGCCTCAAAGTAGCTTTTAGGTATAAATATAGGGAAATAAGCATTCGTATGCCCTGTTTCTTTAAACATTCTGTCGAGTTCGGCTTGCATTTTTTCCCATATAGCATAGCCGTAAGGCTTAATTACCATACAGCCGCGCACGCCAGAACTCTCTGCCAAATCGGCTTTTACTACCAATTCGTTATACCATTTCGAATAGTCTTCACTTCTTGATGTTAGATTCTTACTCATATATTATTTTGTACTCTTTTTATTAGTTTTTGTAGCTTGCTTCTTCACTGCTTTCTTAGTAGCAGAGGTGCTTTTGTGGTGGTAGTAGTGCAGGCATTCATCTATGTAAAAATCGTGCTGATTTCTAATAAGCCCCGCTACATTGTTGTTAAACCATATTTCAGCCAAGCTCGCCTTCAGGTGTTTAGCTATCTCATTGCTGTTCTTGCCAAAATTTAGGTTGATGCGCCTGTTTCTTAAGAATTTTGCAAAGGCCATTAGCATCTCTTTCGGCACTTTATAGTCAGTTATAAAGTATGCCTTGTGGGGCTTGCTATTTAGCGATGGGTGACTGTCTAAATACTCAAACAGAAAGAAATTGGTGAGTCCTGAGCGCAGCACTTCATTTACCAAATAGCTTTCGGGCTTCATATCTATAGGCACATATACATCGGGGTAAATACCGCCACCGCCATATACTACTTTTCCCTTAGGGGTCGTAAATTTCAGCGAGTCAGGCACGGTAGCATTGTCTATCTGAAAGCTGCCTCGCTGGTGTCCCAAACCGTAAGGCTTCTGTATAGACCGCCCTGTAGGGGTGTAATAGCGCGCAGTGGTTAGCCGTACTGCCGACCCATCAGGTAAGGGCATTTCGCTCTGTACTAATCCTTTACCAAAGGTGCGTCTACCTACTATCACGCCTCGGTCGTTGTCTTGTAGCGCTCCTGCTACTATCTCGCTGGCTGAGGCAGTGTTTTCATTTACCAATATAAACACGGGCTTATCTTCAAATAGCCCCCCTTCAGTAGAGTAGGTTTCTTCTATCTCTTTGCGGTTGTTTTTGGTAAACACTATCATTTTGTTTTTAGGCAAAAACTCATCGGCTATTTGTATGCCTACATTTAAGAAACCTCCGCTATTGTTGCGCAAGTCAAGTATAAGGCTGTTTACCCCCTCTTTTTCAAGAGCTTTAAGGGCTGTCGAAAATTCGTTGTAGGTAGTCTCGGCAAATCGGTTCATTCGTATATACCCCAGCGTATCGTTCACTTTGTAGAAGCAATCTATACTTTTTATAGGTATAAATTTCCGCTCAATAGGAATTCTGAAAATACTGTCTTTGCTCTTTCGGTATATGGTCAAGTCTACTTTCGAGTCCATTTCCCCCTTCAGTATATTCTTTATCTTATCGGTGCTTAGCCGTTTCTTAAAGAGGGTATCTTTGTTAGCCATCAGTATGCGGTCGCCAAAACGGATACCTTTCTTCATAGCATCACTTCCTTCTATAGGTCTAATAACGGCAATTGTATCTTTATACATATAGAAACTGATGCCCACCCCTACAAATTTGCCACTCATCGTCTCGGCTACTTCTTGTATATCTGTTTTCGAGATGTAGGTAGAGTGGGGGTCTAACTTTCGCAATATACTATTGATGGTCAGATCTACTATACTATCGGTATTTACATTATCCACATAATCCTCCTCTATATAGTCTATCAGCCGCCCGAGTTTTACCTTATAAGGGTTTTCGGGCACGGTGTCTATATCGCTGATAGGGAAGGGGAGGGGTGGTGGCGGTTTCGGAATATAAAAATTAGCTAACTGCCGTCCCAAGATAATCCCTATCGCCAAGGTTATGCCGATAATAGTAGGGAGTATGTAGAGTCTGTTTTTCATTTAAATGCTATTATTTGCCAAAGGCGGTGATACCTTTTCTGAGCCATTTGTAAAACTCATCAGCATCATCGGTATCGGGGGTATACCCTATAGGGGCTACTAAATTTTCGCCCTCGTGGTTCATCAGCACATAAAAAGGCTGTGTGTTAGCTTTGTATTTTAGAGTCTGAAACTCACTCCATTTCTGACCTATAGTCTTAATGAGTTTGCCTTCTCTTATTTGTGAAGGTTTTATTTCACTCTCCGGTAGCGGACGTTTGTCATCTACGTATAGCGAGATAAGTACTACTTCGTTTTTGAGTATATCTAACACTTGCGGCTTAGGCCATACGTTTTGCTCCATACGGCGGCAGTTTACGCACGACCAGCCTGTGAAATCTAATAGTACCGGCTTATTTTGTTGTTTAGCATAAGCCAATCCTTTCTCGTAATCGTCAAAGGTTATGATGTTATGAGGCTTAAATAGGTGAGCTCCTTCAGGTAGCGCGCCTTCATCTACCCCAACGGCTCCTTTCCCTACTCCATATGGCGATTCGCTATAGTGTTGTGGAGGTGGAAAAGCGTTGATAAGGTTCAGAGGGGCACCCCATAACCCTGGTATCATATAGATAGTGAAACTCAAAGTCAGCAGCCCTAAAATAAGTCGCCCTACTGATATGCGGTCAGAAGCATCATCGTGTGGCAAACGTATTTTCCCGAATAAGTATAAGGAAAGGGCGCCAAAAATAGCTATCCAAATAGCGATAAATACTTCGCGTTCTATCCAGTGGTATTGTACCACTAAGTCAGCATTCGATAAGAATTTAAATGCCAATGCCAATTCCAAAAAGCCTAATACTACTTTCACAGTGTTCATCCAACCACCTGATTTGGGGAGTGATTGCAACCACCCAGGGAAAGCCGCAAATAGTGCAAAAGGCAAGGCTATAGCTAATGAAAAACCAAACATTCCCATAATAGGGGCGATACCCCCTTGCGAAGCAGCTTGTACTAATAAAGAACCTACTATAGGCCCTGTGCACGAGAAAGATACAATCGCTAAGGCCAGTGCCATAAAGAAGATACCTACAAAACCACTGCGGTCGGCTTGGGCATCAATCTTAGTACTCCACGAGCTGGGTAGGGTGATTTCAAAAGCTCCTAAAAATGAGATAGAAAAAACTACTAAAATAAAGAAGAATATAAGGTTAAACAAAAAGCTACTTGAAAATGCGTTTAGCACATCAGCTCCAAAAATAGCAGTTACTACCGTGCCTAATAATACGTAAATCACGATAATAGAAATACCATAAGTTATCGCATTTCTGATGCCCTTAGCCTTTGTTTTGCTTTGTTTAGTAAAGTAGCTCACTGTCATCGGTATCATCGGGAATACGCAAGGGGTCAGTAGAGCTGCAAAACCAGCTAAAAACGATAAAAAGAATATTGTCCAAATACCCTGATTGTGAATAGGGGTAGGGTTTATTGCCTCTGTTTTAGTTTCGCTTACAGTAGTAGCAGGCGCTGCGTTATTGTCTGCTAGCGGATTGTTAAAGGTGAATTGTGGGGTAACACCTGCGGGGGCAGCAGCAGTATCGGTTAGTTCAAATACCAAATCTACTGTATCTGGGGGCGAGCAGTTGTTGTCATTACAACTCATAAATTCTACGCTCCCTTTAATGCTTGTAGCCGCCTTATTAAGCAATTTTATGTGTTGTTTAAATACCGCTTGGTTGTGGAAATAAGAAATCTCCATATTAAACACCTTGTCGTGCTTCAGTATAGGGGTCGATTCTTCGGTCTTTCCTACAAGCTCAAAATCAGTATTTTTTTCAAATTCAAAAGTAGTCGGAATAGGTCCATTGGGTGGGATATTCTGTCCGTACAGCTTCCAACCAGCCTCTATAGTAGCCTTAGCCACCAAGTGATATTCAGTATCATTGATTTTCTCAACGCTGGTAGACCACTTTACAGGGGTATAAATTTGTGCCTTTGCTATCGCAACAAAAGCAATAAATAGTAATGTAATGAGTTTTTTCATTGGTCGTTCGTTATATTTAAGGGTGCAAAATTACAATAAAATAATGATTTGTACAATTTTTAAAGTTACTTCTATGTAAGGTGTATTTTTCCATTATAAAGCTCGTGTATGAGCTCCCCCTTCGGAGGAAGTCCGCGAGCTGGTGCAGCGGAGTATGTGAAGGGGGGGAGGTTTCTATTAACCATTATTAATGAGCCTCGCCATATAGAAACCGTCATAACCCGATTGATGCGCAAAAATCACCTCTTCAGCCTCTAATTTAAAATTCTTGCCAGCTTCCGAAGCTAAGAAAGTCGCTACTTGCTGATGATTTTCTGACGGCAATACCGAGCAAGTCGCATATACCAGCTTACCGCCTTTTTTGAGTAATTTACTATACTGTTGCAAGATTTCTTGTTGGGTAGTGCGTATCTGGTCTAAAAACTCAGGTTGCAATTTCCATTTAGCATCAGGGTTGCGGCGCAGTACACCTAATCCACTGCAAGGAGCATCTATCAGCACACGGTCAGCACTGCCTTGCATACGTTTCAGTTGCTTAGGGTCTATCAGCTTAGTTTCTATGTTGAAAGCCCCATTGCGGCGTGCTCTTCGTTTGAGTTCTTGCAGCTTTTGTTCATAAATGTCCATTGCTATAATCTGACCTTTGTTTTGCAAGAGGGTTGCCAGATGAAGCGTTTTACCACCAGCTCCAGCACAAGTGTCAATAATGCGTTTTACGCTATTGTCTATTTGCATAAACGGCGCTACTTTCTGCGAAGAGGCATCTTGCACCTCAAACAATCCGTCTTTAAAAGATTGACTTTTGAAGATGTTGCTGCGCTCTACCAATTGCAAAGCATCAGGATATTGCTGTAGCGGATAGCTTTCTACCCCTTCCTCGCGGAGGAGTTGCTGCAGTCTATCACGACTTATTTTCAGGGTATTTACGCGCAATACTACGGGGGCTAAACTGTTCAGGCTGTGCAGTTCATCTGTCCAAAGAGCCTCTCCTAATTCTTGTTCTCCCAAAGCGTCTAACCAGTCAGGCACCGATTCGCGGTATTTGCGTATTTTAGAGAGCTCGTCAAATTTCCCTTTGATGCGTCTGGTAGGGGTATCTTCAAAGTAGTTTCCCCAGTCAGGCAGTGCAACACCTTTCAGGGTAGCCCATACTGCAAAAAGGCGACGTAGGTTATGTATGCTGAAGGGTTCATATACTTCAGCTATTTCCGCATAAAGGCGTTTCCAGCGCACTATATCGTAAATTGTTTCAGCCACAAAAGCCCTATCGCGAGCCCCCCAGCGCTTATCTTTTTTCAGCAGTTTTTCTACTACCTTATCGGCATACTGATTTTCGGTAAAAATAAAACCGAGTCCCTCAATCACCGCATCCACTAAATTTCTGTGTAATTTCAAAATACTTTTTTTGAATGTTGTTTTATACTAAATTTGAATATTGCTTTTATACTAAAAATGAGACGGTGCTTTTCTCATCACCGTCTCTTAATTATTTGCCTGTGCGGCTCGCACTCTGCCTGTGCAGCTTGCACTTTGCTTGTGCGGCTCGCACTAAAAAAGTTGCGCTGTGAAGGTAAACAAGAAGTTACCATAAGTAGATTTTATATGAGCAGGAGTTGTCAGCACATTCTCATACATTTGGTATAGGTTTGTTTGTTTAGCCACATCATACGAAGCGTCTAATCTAATACCGCCCAAGGTCACACCAGCCCCAAACGAATAGCCTGTCAGATCACCTACTACAGCTTCTGCTTTTCTATACGGACTTTGTTCGTATCTATAACCTGCCCGCAAGCTCACAAAGTTAGTACTCTTAGGGTCTTCTTTTACCAATTTGAAAGGTATTCTATACTCGCCCCCTATGCGTAGGGTCGAGGTATCACCCATTTGGTTTTCAAAAGCACTGTTATAGCCTTTCATATTATTACTTCTGAATTTCAGATTATCGTAGGCTCTGTAGGTGTAATCAATGCTTAAGATACCTCTTTTCTTTATTAGATAAGCAGCACTGGCAGTCCACGCGCTGGGGGTGCGGAACTTGTATTCGCGTTCATACCATATAGGGTCGCCATATCTATTCACCAGTTCTATATCACGGTCATAAGTAGTAGTAGCCACTCCTGTAGTAGCGTAGAGTACTTGGCGTGACTCTTCTTTCATCTTATACCACGTAGGCGACTGATAGCTTACCCCTAAACGCAAATCATCAGTTACTTTGATAATACTTCCCAGCTGTAGCGAAAAGCCTTCACCTGTTGTATTGATGTATTGTTTGTGGTTCGCATAGCGTAGGTAAGGGTTTGAACTTCTAAAGTTATCCTCTTTTACACTATATAGCGCCTTTTCGTTGATGTTGTGCGCATTTAAGTTCATTCCTAAGTAAATAAAATCCCCTATTTGCGAAGCAAAATTGAAATTGTATTTATTTACATAGCCCGAACGCTCTACTTTATAAGTTTGCAAGCGTTCCAGATTATCACCACTAAGGTCATATTCCGTATTGTCTGCCGAAAGCGTCCTAGGGTTGATAAGACCAGCCTTCAATCCCAAATAAGCCATCTGGGCAGCATAGCCCTCTCTACGTCCTAAGGTAGCATAATACTCTCCTATCTCTTCCTGCTGGTTTAAATTATATCCTCTTGCAAAAGTACCAAAGCTAAAAGGATTGCCATTATTACCTTTGGTAGCGTAGTCCAAAAAGTAATCGTCTAAGCCCGTAGTATTGTAAGCCGAATAAGAAAACTTGTCATTGTCAAGAGTCTTGCTTAACTGATAATTAAACCCAAAACTCAATTTCTTAACGGTAGGCGATACATCAGGAATAGCAAACACAACCCCGAAATGATTGAAATTAAAATCATTGTTATTTTTCTTATAACTTCGGTCTAAGAAGTTAATATCTCTCTTTTGGCTGTTGTTATTAAGGCTGAACGAAATTTCGCTTGCGTTGAAAATAGCACTCCCAGCCGGATTGATATTTATGGCTGAAGGGTCACCTCCTAAGGCACCAAATGCCCCACTCATAGCCTTAAAACGGGCAGTACCTGTCAGTTCTTCAGTGCTATAGCGTAAAGCATCAGTATAATTCTGAGCTTGAGTGCCCATAGCTGCTAAAGAAAATCCTAAAAATAATATATAATTGATTTTTCTCATTTTTCTTAATATTTTTTAATCGCGATTTGAACTTCTGTATCCTCCACTGCTGCTACTGCTGCTGTTAGAAGACCCACTGCTGTAATTGCCGCCAGAGCTGCTGCTATTGCTGTAGTTAGAACTTCTACCAGAATAGTTAGAGTTCGATTCGTAGGCCCTTCTCGTCTCATAGCCTGTTGGCGGATTATTGTTATATTGCTGATTTTGGTAAGAAGGTCTACCGCTATAATTGCCGTTATTATTGTAATATCCTTGACTTTGCGAACGATTATAAGAGCCTCTATCATCTTCATAACGGTTAGCGTTACTTCTGTAGTTGTCATCTCTTATAATAGCACGTCCTCTGCCGCTATAAGACCCTCCATTGCCGTACGAACGACTTGGTTCGTAATAGTAATCTCTTGGGCGGTAATCGTAATAATATCCGTAATAAGGATAGTAGCCTCCGTAAGGATAATACCCATAATAAGGGCTATACCCATAGTAAGGACTGTATCCGTAATAAGGGTAGTAATCATAGTACCCACCGTAGTACGGACGATAACCGTAGTAGCCACTATAGCCCCAATAAGGGTCGTAATAACTACCCCAGCCCCAGCCAAATGACAAGCTCCAGCGAGCTCTATTCCTGTAGTATGAGTCATAGCCGTAATTAGGGTACCAATTATTGTAGCCCCAGCTATTATACCCCCACGGATTGTTGTTGTACACATTCACATTCACTTGCGAAGGGTTGCTACCCCAGCCTCCGTAGGCAGGAGCTCCCGAAGTCGCGTTAGAACGATAGCTGTTTACATCGGTGAAATGTGTAACCGAAGTATCAGGCATTTGGCGGTATTGCTGTGCTTTTTCACCGAAATAATCTTTGTAGCGGTTAGGTGTATACCTATTTTCTACAGGCGTATAAGCAGGTTCTTCTACTATTTCCAAATAGCTCGGTCTTTCAGGTATAGGGTCGTAATATACCCCATCAGCGTAATAATAACCACCGCAAGAAAGTAGCGCAAACGATGCCACGAGTAGTAGTGACGCGTGCATCCATCTGTTGATTTGTAAGTTCTTTTTCATATTGTATAAGTTTTTTGTAAAGTCAAACTAAATATCTTACTAATAGTAGCACAATTTTTATGCCATTTTTTTTGAAGCCATCTACACCGAACACTGAGCGAACACTGAGCGAAGGATAAACGAACGATGAGCGAAGGAAAGTCGGCGAGCTGGCACAGCCGAGTATGTGACGAACGAAAGTCGGCGAGCTGGCGTAGCCTAAATAGCCCCTTCATCACTAATCATCAATCTTGTCCCAAAGAAGAGAGCCTTCTCTCCAAAAGTTGCAGCAGCTTCTTCTAAAAGTTGTGGCATTTTCTCTTCTAAAAAAGCTGACAGTTTAGCAGCAGAGCTGATTTCGTGGTGTATGGCATAATGCCTATCAGTCGAATCTAATACCCTCATTATTTGTACATTGTCTACTAATGCAGAGGCGTTTACAGCAGGCAGATAAGAGTGTGCTAACCACTGTTGCCACGCCTCGAAAACACTTTCGTCAATGACTGCTGTCAAATTATAGATATACATATATTACTTTATTTTTTGCAAAGATAAGAAATATTTCTTAGCTTTGCACTCAAAATAAATAATTTAGACTATGGCAAGTATCCGCGATTTAAAGAAAGATATCAACTATGTTTTAGGTGATATTATTGATGCTGTGTATTTTACAGGCAAAATGCAAACAGAAGAAGGTAAGGCTCTTATAACTGAAATTCTCAATACTTTCGATAGCTTAATCGATAAAGTAGCTGATAGAACTGTTGAAAGCAGAGGGGCTCATTTAAAGCAAGTTAGAAGAGAGTTTGAAGAAAGAGCAGGAGCATTTATACAAAAGCTAAATCAATTAGCTTAAAAAATGTTCAAAAAACATTTGCATATTTACAAAAAAAGGTGTTATCTTTGCACCCGCAAATAAGCAGAGTGCCGGTGTAGCTCAGTTGGCTAGAGCACGTGATTTGTAATCTCGGGGTCGTGGGTTCGACTCCCTCCACCGGCTCAAATACCCATTAAAAAAAGTCCGGAAAGTTTGTCTCAAACTTTCCGGACTTTTTTAGTTATTATTTATCGCTATTTTACCCCCTGCTCATTAGCCCAATTCCAGTATTTTTTAGCACTTTCGGTATGTTGCAAAAAAGTGCGCGAAAACTTGTGATAACCGTAATTCTGAGGGTCTGCCACAAAAAAGTAATAATCGTGTTGTTCAGGTTTTAGCACAGCCTCTATAGACGATAGGTCAGGCATTGCGATAAGTCCTATAGGTAAACCGTAGTTTTGATAAGTATTATATGGGTTTTGCAGACGAGTATGCGTTTCAGTTACTCGTTTTATTACCATATTATAGTCGCCTGTATGGTTTTTCATCGCGAAGATAGCGGTAGGGTCAGCCTGCAATAGCATATTGATATGTAGTCGATTCAGATAAACGCCAGCTATACGAGGGCGTTCGTCTACCTTAGCACTTTCTTTTTGTACTATCGAAGCCAAAATGCTCACCTCTATAGGGCTAAGACCTTGTGCTTCTGCTTGTGCTTGGCGTTCTTTTGTCCAATAGCGATGGTATTCTTTCAGCATACGGTCGCGAAACTCCTCGGCAGTAGTATTCCAATAAAATTCATAAGTATTGGGTAAGTACATAGCAAGGGCGGTAGCCTCAGTAAACCCGTTTTCTTTCAGAAAAGTAGGGTCTAAAAAAGCGCGTATTAGGGTAGTGCTATCAGGCTCTATCTGCTCGGCTATACGAGCGGCAAGGTCTTCCAATCGCTCCTGATTATTAAACTTTAGTTTTACGGGGGTATTTCTATTGCGAAGAGTACGTACGATTTCAAGGTTGCTTGCCCCTTTCTTGATGATATATTTTCCTGCCTTTACGTGTGTTGTATAGCCGCGTTGCTTAGCTACTTGCTCAAAAGCGAGACTACTTTTTAGCAACGGACGTAGTTTGTGCAATACATCACCAAAGTCAGCTCCTGTAGGTATGTATATTACTACTTCTTTGTCATTAAAAGCGGTATTGCTCGCAAATACAGCGCGATAAATAAAAAATCCTGCTATACTGATAAGGGCTATTACTGCCAATATTATCCATTTTTTCATTGTCTATATATCTGTTTTATATATCTTTTTATATTTGATAACAAGCTCTCTCCTGCCTCTTCTCAATTTTATCATATTACTTGCTACTAATCATCCTAGTTATCCATTTTGGTATTAAGTAGATACCTATAAGGCAAGTTACCATTACGGGGGAATAAGAATGAGTGAAATAGCTTATCAAAATATGCCATACCAAAAAGAAACTCAATCCTACAAGATATACGCTAAGCGCTATTCTTGTAGCTTTTTCATTCTTTCTACACAAAAAAGCAATAAGTACTACAAAAGCAATTTGTCCTACAGAAGCTCCTACAAAATATTCAGGATGCTCATTAGCCAAATGGGCACTCTCTAAAATTTTTGAAAATTGCAACCATTGGGGTATCTTATCCACAAAATCAATATACCACTGCCAAAAAGAAATACTTTCTTCTAACTGATGAAGAGTATGTAACCCTATTATTGGTAGCCATAAATGTATATATTTATTTGTTTCCATATACTGATACTCATTTTCTTTCTTTTGAATATTGTTAAAAAAGTGTGTATCCTCCGCCTTTGTAATATTCAATAAATCCGTCTTCTAATAACTCAATATTCTCCACTTCCTTTCGCCACTGAAAGTTCTTGTTATCAGTAACAATATTATGTACCAATGTTACAGACACTTCAATCATATCAGTTATTATTGAAATTAGAAAGGGTTTCATTTTTGAAATCTTTTATCTGAAGGCAAAGGTACTAAAAAAAGAGAAAACCGAAAACTTTATACTTCAAAATATATAAAATCTTCGGTTTTTTTTAATACTATGAACACAAAAAAATACTCACTAATCACTGCTTTTCAGCAGCTTATCGTTAGCAAAACTAAGACTTATGCCCATCTTTACGATCGCGATCATTACGTGGTTTCCCATTTTGAGGTCTGTCTTGTCTAGGACGATCTTCTCTTGCTGGGCGATCTTCACGTGGTGGTCGTGGCAACAATGCCTTGCGTGACACTCTTGTTTTCTTAGTTTTAGGGTCGATACCAAGGTATTTTACCTCTATTATATCCCCTTCTTTAAGAACATCTTCTATTTTGTCTATTCTGTCCCACGATACTTCCGAGATGTGAAGCAAAGAATCTTTACCTGGTACAAACTCTACAAAAGCTCCAAATTCTACCAAGCGAA
>ERZ773077.60-NODE-60-length-73835-cov-10.388235_pt1 | contig 73835 bp, 66 predicted proteins | sample MGYA00580612_ERZ773077 | MGnify/ENA primary metagenome ERZ773077 (study PRJEB29015, sample SAMEA2737971) | human oral metagenome | biome: human oral; feature: human-associated habitat; material: dental | place: China | collected 2021 ...
CCCCCGTGATCGGCGACGTCGCGATGGAGACCATCACCGAGACGATCATCACCGAGTCCACGATGATCGGGCACAACCCCGCAACCCCGGGCGGTCTCGGCATCGGGGTCGGCGAGACCATCGCCATACACGAACTTCCCACCGCGCCCGCAGGCCGCGCATACATCGTTGTCGCACCCCGCACGTATCCCTACGACCGGGTCGCGGCCGAGTTGAACGCCGTCTCCGACCGCCTGGAGATCACGGGCGCGATCCTGCAGGCCGACGACGGCGTGCTGGTGCACAACCGCCTCCAGCGCAAGATCCCCATCGTCGACGAGGTGCGTCTGATTGAGAAGGTGCCGCTCGGGATGCTGGCGGCCATCGAGGTGGCGGACGTCGGCCGCATCGTCGAGACCCTGTCCAACCCGTTCGGCATCGCCACCCTCTTCAAACTCGACCCCGACGACACCCGCTCCGTGGTGCCGCTGGCGCGCTCCCTGGTCGGCAACCGCTCCGCCGTCGTCATCAAGACCCCAAAAGGTGACGTGCAGGAGCGTCGCATCCCCGCGGGTCGCCTGACCTTCCACGGCTCCAACACCCTCGACGTGGACGTCGACCTGGGGGCCTCCGAGATCATGGGCGTTGCCTCCCGGGTGCGGGGGCTGAGCGACATCACCGGCGAGCCCGGAACCAACGTCGGCGGCATGATGGAGAAGGTGCGGGTCACGATGGGGCAGCTGACCGCCCAGCATCCCCGCGACATCCGCATCACCGATCTGCTCGCCGTCGACACCCAGGTGCCGCAGCAGGTCGCGGGCGGCATCGCGAACGAGTTCTCCATGGAGGCTGCCGTCGGGATCGCCGTCATGGTCAAGACCGACCGGCTCCAGATGGGCAGGATCGCCTCCGAGCTGGCCTCCGAGATCGGGGTGCCCGTCGAGGTGGGCGGCGTGGAGGCCGACATGGCGATCCGCGGGGCGCTCACCACCCCGGGAACCGCCGCGCCGATCGCCATCCTCGATATGGGCGCGGGCTCCACCGACGCCTCCGTGATGCGCCCCGACGGCAGCGGGGAGTCAATCCACCTCGCCGGTGCCGGGAACATGGTGACGCTGATGATCCAGTCCGAGCTGGGCCTCGACTCGTTCGACGCCGCCGAGGACATCAAACGCCACCCCCTGGCGAAGGTCGAGTCGGTGTTCAACATCCGCCACGAGGACGGCACCGTGCAGTTCTTCGAGGAGCCGCTGCCGGGGCATGTCTACGCCCGCACCGTCGTGCTGAAACCCGACGGCATGGTGCCCGTCGATGCCGATCTGCCCGTGGAGGCCATCCGGCAGGTGCGGATCCGCGCGAAGGAGCGGGTGTTCGTCACCAACGCCATCCGCGCGCTGCGCCGCGTCTCCCCCACCGACAATGTGCGGGACATCGACTTCGTGGTGCTGGTGGGCGGCTCCGCGCTGGACTTCGAGATCCCGCAGCTCGTCACCAGGGCGCTGGCCGACTACCGGGTGGTCGCGGGCCGCGCGAACATCCGCGGCACCGAGGGGCCACGCAACGCCGTCGCGACGGGACTCGCCCTGAGTTGGGGGGAGTCATGACCGAACGCCCCGCCATCGGCCTGGCAGTCAACGAGCGCATCGACGACGCCCAGCTGACCCAGCTGCTCCTCGGCATGGAGGAGGAGGGTGTGCCGTGCGCGATCAGGCGTTCGGCGGAGTTGAATCCCCTGGTCCTTGCCCACGAGGCCGCCGTCGCCTCCCTGCTGGGCGTCGGGCTGGGGGTCAGCCTGGACTACGTGGTGGTGACCACCGAGAAGCTGCCCGAGGGCAGGCCGTACCTGGCGCATCTTCTTGGCACTGCCCCTGAGGATGACCGTACTATCGGGTCGAACGCGGCCCGTCTGGTGAAGCGCCTGCCCCTGCGGGGGCTGGCTGAGAGGAGTCAGTGATGCAAGCCCTGGGGACCATTGAGGTGGTTGGCCTCGTCGCAGGCGTTGAAGCCGCCGACGTCGCCTGCAAGACCGCCGACGTCACCCTGATCGGCTATGAGCTGGCCAAGGGCGGCGGCTACGTCACCGTCAAGGTGGAGGGCCAGGTGGGGGCGGTGAATGCGGCCATCGACGCCGCCGAGGCCGCAGCCGAGAAGCTGAGCCGCGTGGTCAGCAAGCTGGTCATCCCCCGGCCCCATCCTGAGCTGGAGATGCTGGTGTTCTCTGCCACCACCGTCGGCCACACCCCACCGGCCCCCAGAGCCGAGCCGGAACCCACCCAGGAGCCCGGCGTCGAATCTGAGCCCACCCAGGTCGAGGAGTTGGCCGACGCGGAGCCCACCGTCAAGCTTGAGGTTGCCCAGGAGCCGGCCCCAACGTCTGAGGCCGCCGCACCCGAGGCCACGGAGCCCGCCCCTGCGAAACCTCAGGAGACCAAAGCCCAGGAGGCCAAGCCGGCCCCACGGACATCCACTGCGAGGAGAAGGAAGCAATCATGAACGCTCTCGGAATGATCGAGACCAAGGGCCTCGTCGGCTCCATTGAGGCCGCCGACGCCATGGTGAAGGCCGCCAACGTGACCCTCATCGGCAAGGTGCAGATCGGCTCCGGCCTGGTGACCGTGATGGTCCGGGGTGATGTCGGGGCTGTGAAGGCCGCCGTGGATGCGGGCGCATCCGCCGCGACCAGGGTCGGCGAGCTGGTCTCCCAGCACGTCATCCCGCGTCCCCACAGCGACGTCGAGAAGATCCTGCCGCACGCATGACCGGCGATCCCCAGACCAGGCTCAAGCAGTTCGCGCAGCTCGTGCGGACTGGGAAGGTGGCGCACAAGAACGCCAGGCGCAGCGGGCTGCGGCTCGCCGTCGACCTGGGCACGGCCAACATCGTGCTGGCGGTGGTCGATGCCGGGAACCGGCCCGTTGCCGGCGGCTGGCGGCACGCGAACGTGGTGCGTGACGGCATCGTCGTTGACTGGCTGGGGGCGGTGAGGAACGTGCAGGAGATCCTGGAGGAGCTGGAGTCGAGGCTGGGCCACGACTTCACGGAGGCCGCCGTCACCATCCCGCCCGGGATCAGCGAGGGCACCGTCAAGGTGTTCACCAACGTGCTCGACGCCTGCGAGCTCACCCCCCTTGAGGTCGTCGACGAGCCGGTGGCCGCAGCGCGGGCGCTCGGGGTCCGCAACGGCACCATCATCGACGTCGGCCATGGCACCACAGGCGTGTCGCGGCTGCGCGACGGGGTCGTCGACTTCTCCGTCGATGAGGCCACCGGCGGCCATCACATGACGCTGGTGCTCTCGGGGGCGCTGGGCTTGGAGTACGACGAGGCGGAGGCCTACAAGGTGGATCCGGCCAATGTCCGCACGGCCTTCCCGATCGTGCGACCAACCCTGGAGAAGATGGCGACCATCGCAGCCCAGGCGCTCAGCGGCACCGACCCCGGCCAGGTGTACCTGGTGGGCGGTTCCGCGTCCCTTCCCGATGCGCCCAAGGTGTTCGAGCAGGTGCTCGGCGTCGAGGTTCGCCGACCCGAGGAGCCGCTGTTCCCCACCCCCCTGGGGGCAGCCATGAGGAGTGACCGATGAATGAGGACCAGCTGCGTGAGCTGATCACCCGGATCGTACGCGAGATGCTCACCCCCGGGGAGCAGGCCGCACCCCATGCGGTGGGCAAACCCAACGCCCTGGTGCTGTTCTCAGGTGCGCTGCTCGGCTTCGATGCGGCGTTGAAGGCCCTCAGGCGGGCCAAGGAGCACGCCAACCTCGACTGGAGGCAGACGGACTCCGCGTCACGCATCCTTGATCAGCAGCGTATTGAGGAGGTGGGCATGACCCCGGCGGCGGAGTCGCTGGTGCAGGCCCATGACCTCCTGCTCGTCCCAACGCTGACGGTGAACCTGGCCGCGAAGGTCGCGCACGGCATCGGTGACTGCCTGGCCAGCAACGTGATGGCGGAGTTCATCATGCTGAACAAGCCTGTGATCGTCTCCGCGGCCGGGGCCTCCCCCGACGCCCCGGAGAAGCAGGAGTGGTTCCCGGCGATGCCCGTCGGCTACCAGGAGATGCTGCGCTCCAACCTGGAGACGCTGCGTTCCTTCGGGGTGCGCGTGACGCGACCCGAGTCCCTCGACAGCGCCGTCGCCGCGGTCCTGGACCCCGCGTCGGAAGCCCCCGGGGAGGTGCCGCCGGTTGAGCCGCGGCGCGCCACCATCGACTGCGATCAGCGGCTGATCACGGAGTCCGATGTCGCCGGCATTCCGGACGGGGCCACGGTTCGGTTGCTGCCCCGCACCCTGGTGACGGCCCTGGCGCGGGATGCGGCGCGGAGTCGTCGGATCACACTGCTGCGTCCCGAGGCGGGGATCTAGGACATGTACCTCGCGAAGGTGATCGGCACCGTGGTCTCCACCAGCAAGGACGAGCGGCTGGTGGGCTTCAAGCTGCTGCTGACGCAGCGCATCGACGCGACGGGCACCAGCGTCGGCGCACAGGAGGTGTCGGTGGACACCATCGGCGCGGGCGTCGGGGAGACCGTCATCATCACCAGGGGCAGCTCGGCCCGGTTCGCCGCCGATCGCCCCCAGGCTCCCCTGGACGGGACGATCGTCGGCATCGTGGATGTCGTGGAGGTGGAGGACTGATCATGCCGAATGTGTACACACGCACCGGCGACAAGGGCGACACGGGGCTGTTCGGCGGCTCCCGGGTTCCGAAGCAGAGCCTGCGCGTCGAGGCCTACGGCACCGTCGACGAGGCCAATGCGGCTCTGGGGCAGGCGAAGGCGCAGCTGCCCCCCGGGCAGTGGCGTCGTCGCGTCCACGACGTGCAGCAGCGGCTGTTCGTGTTGGCATCGGAGCTCGCCAGCGACGCCAAGGGCGCCGAGATCCTGGCTGGCAAGATTGATGCCGGCGACGTGGATGACTTGGAGCATCTGATCGACGACTGCCTGGAGATCACCGGGCCGCAGCGCGAGTTCGTGGTGCCGGGTCGCGATGCGCGCTCGGGTGCGTTCCACACAGCCCGCACCGTCGTGCGACGCGCGGAGCGTCGCGTCCTGACCCTGGCCGAGGCAGAGCCCGTGAGGCCGGAGGTCATCAAGTACTTAAACCGCCTCTCCGACGCCGTCTACGCGCTGTCGAGGCTGACCGAGACCTGGCGTGACGAAGAGGTGGAGAAGATCGTGCGTGATGTCGTATCCCGGGCCGTGAACGGGCAGGCCGCCCCGGAGATGTCGGCGGCACCCCCGGCAGCCGATGACGCCGGATTCTCCCTGGCATCCGCGAAACGGCTCGCCGGGTATGCGGAGGCTCACGCCACCCGGCTGGGCGTCGCCGTCGTGATCACGGCCGTCGACGACGGCGGGAACCTGATGCTGCTGCACCGGATGCCAGGTGCGCTGCTGGCTGCCACCGAGGTGGGAATCAACAAGGCGTGGAGCGCCGTCGCCTTCAAGGCTCCGACCGAGTCCCTCGGCCCCCTGGCCAGGGAGACCGGGGCTTTCCCCGGCCTGTCTGACACCAACTCCGGCCGGGTTGTGCTGTTCGGCGGCGGCAGGCCCGTCCTCATGGGCGGGAGGCTGGTCGGCGGCCTCGGGGTGTCGGGTGGCTCCGCCGAGGAGGACATTGAGATCGCGACCTGCGCGCTGCAGGACTGGAACAACGACGGGAGATAGTCAATGAAGATCGATCCGGAGAAACTGGAGGAGACGATCCGCGAGGTTCTCGCGGGCATGGCCACCACAACGCCACCGGCCCCGCAGGCTTCCACCGGCGCGCCGCCACCACCGCCTGCAGGCGACGAGCCGGAGGGCGACGGGGTATTCGCGGACATGGACACGGCCATTGAGGCCGCCTACAGGGCGCAGCGCGAGTACCTGACGTGCTCCCTGGCGGACCGTCGGCGTTTCATCGCCGCCATCCGTGAGGTGATGCTGGATCCGGCCAACCTCGAATACATGTCGGAGCAGGCCGTCGCCCAGTCCGGGATGGGGGATGTCAGCCACAAGCTGTTGAAGAACAGGGTGGCTGCGACAGACACGCCCGGCGTGGAGGATCTCATCACGGAGGCCTGGTCAGGTGATGACGGGCTGACGACCGTGGAGTACTCGCCCTACGGGGTGATCGGGGCCATCACCCCCACCACCAACCCCACCGAAACCATCACCTGTAACTCCATCGGGATGCTGGCCGCGGGCAACTCCGTGGTGTTCAGCCCCCACCCGCGGGTTGCGCGGCTGTCGTGCTGGCAGGTCCGCACACTCAACCGGGTGCTGCGCGCCGCAGGGGCCCCCGCCAATCTCATCGTCACCGTCACCGCGCCGTCGCTGGAGAACACCAACAAGATGATGGCGCACCCGCGGGTGCGGATGCTGGTGGCCACCGGCGGCCCGGGCATCGTGAACGCGGTGCTGCGCTCCGGCAAGAAGGCCATCGGCGCGGGCGCTGGGAATCCTCCCGCCGTCGTGGATGAGACTGCGGACCTAGAGCATGCAGCCAAGTGCATCGTCGACGGGGCCAGCTTCGACAACAATCTGCCCTGCACCGCGGAAAAGGAGATCATCGCGGTCGACGCCATCGCGGACATGCTGAAGTTCTGCATGATCAAGAACGGAGCCTACGAGGCCACGGGCGACGAGATCACGGCGCTGGAGGGGCTGCTGCTGGCGGACGGCAAGCCGAGGACCGAGTGGGTCGGCAAGCCTGCGGCCCGCATCCTGGAGGCAATCGGGGTCAACCCGCCGCCAGGGGTGCGGCTGATCGTGTGCGAGGCCTCCGCAAAGCATCCGTTCGTGGTGCACGAGCTGATGATGCCGGTGATTGGCCTGGTGCGGGTCCCGGACGTGGATGCCGCAATCGAGCTTGCCGTCGAGTTGGAGCATGGTAACCGCCACACCGCCGTCATGCACAGCCTCAACGTCCACAAGCTGACGAAGATGGGCAAGCTGATCCAGACCACGATCTTCGTGAAGAATGGCCCCAGCTTCTCGGGGCTCGGGATCGGCGGCGAGGGCTACTCGACGTTCACGATCGCCGGGCCGACCGGCGAGGGCCTGACCTCTGCGCGCAGCTTCGCCCGGCGGCGGCGCTGCGTCCTGGTCGGTGACCTCAACATCCGCTGAATCCGCCGAGCTGATCGGCCAGATGTGGGAAATTCCCCTTCCTGGCCGATCAGTGGGCGGCTGCCCGGCGAATGCACAGCAAGCAAATGGACAGTTAATTAACCGCGTTTAATACGTTGAAGTTCAGGTTCAGGTTCACCCGGAGCTCCCCGAGAAATCAGGGAAGGCAAGAACATCGCGAACCTTCAGCACATGAAATACGTCAACGTAATTGCTCTTGCCTGGCGGGGTCCAGGGGACCTCGTTAGACTCGCCCGAGTCACTTCCCCTCAACGGAGATCGTTTCCGTCCTGAGGATCACACAAGGAGCCAACCATGTCTCTCAACTCGGACCTTCAAGCTCTGCTGCAGAGTTTCGTCACCAGCACCCCCGACGTCGAGGGGGCGGTCCTAGTGTCAACCGACGGCTTCCCGCTGGCCTCTGCGCTGGCCCACGGCGCTGACGAAGACCGGGCCGCCGCGATGGGCGCCGCCGCGCTGTCGATGGGCTCGCGCATCGTCGGGGAGCTGCAGCGCGGAGTCCTGGAGCAGGTGCTCATCAAGGGCAAGGACGGCTACGTGATCCTGGTTCAGGCCGGTGAGGACACCGTGCTGGAGGCCATCTCCACCGACGAGGGCAAGCTCGGCCTGCTGCTCTACGAGATCAAGTACACCGCCCGCGAGATCGCGAAGCGGCTGCGATGAGCCCGATGCAGGACATGACCCCTGACCAGATCGTCGGCGAGGGGTCCGAAACTTGGATGCGCTACTACGACGGCTCCACCCGTCTGGTCCAGACCACGAACGTGGAGACCCACTTCCCCAGCGGGGAGCTGATCGTTTCACAAACCGACACCAACGGCATCATCACGAAATGCAATGAGGCCTTTGTCAGAATGTCGGGCTATGAGGAGGATGAGCTGATAGGTCAGCCGCACGCCATTCTCCGGCATCCCGATATGCCGGCAGCCGCATTCGCGGATCTGTGGCAGACCATCAATGGCCACAAGCGCTGGAGCGGATATGTGAAGAATCTCCGCAAGGACGGCGGCTTCTACTGGGTCTACGCCATCATCATCCCGAAGGTTCGTGGAGGCAAGGTTCTCGGCCACACCTCCGTGCGACGTGAGCCGTCACGCGCGAAGGTGCGCGAGATGGAGAAGATCTACGCTGAGATGTCCAGCAAGGAGGCTCGGCACGCATGACCCTGCAACTGGCGATCAGCCCGGACGTGAACGTCCGCAACATCACCGACTGGTTCATCTTCAACACCAAGATCCAGCACATCACGGGCGAGCCGGTGCAGGCCACGGTCTACGACGACTTCGCCGACTTGCACGCCGCTTTCAACGACGGACGCGCCGACTTGGTGTTCGCCAACGCCGCGAACACCGCGACGCTGGTGCGCGACAAGGGATTCCTGCCGCTGGCCGCGCCAGAGGGCATCGCGAACGAGGCGGCCATCGTCGTCGCGGAGGAGAGCCCGTGGAAGGAGATCACCGACCTGGGAGACCGTGTGACGGTGGCGGCCACAGACGCCCCTGATGTGGAGCGGATCTGCCGCATCCTCCTGGAGCCGGCTGATCTGACCCCGGAGTCGGTGGACTTGGAGGTCAAGCCGAACCCCATCCTGGTGGCGAAGGCGGTGTTGCGGCAGCAAGCCGACATCGGCTTCCTGCCCCGCGAGGCATACGACGAGCTGTCCCAGCTGGTCAGACGCCAGCTGAGGGTCCTGATCTCCAGCAAGATCTACGTGGTGCGTCACTCGCTACTGGTCAGCCCTGCGCTGGCTGACAAGATTGATTTGCTGTGGTCGGGGCTGGAGGCCATGAATAACGAGCCCGGTGACCGGGAGCTCCTGGCGGCCCTCGGCGCTCCCAACGGCTGGCAGCGCCTAGCCCAGGAGGAGACGGAGTTCATGATCGACCTCATGGAGGCTCTGGGGCAGGACTGAGCCCCGAAGGCGACGCGATTCAGGCCCGGCAGCCCAACGAGGGACCTGCCGGGCCGATTGCTCATCGCTGGGGTATGGCGTCGGAGAATCTGCGGCTGCGGCGTCGCAGCGTCACCAGGCCCACTCCCATCTGCCAGACGTCGCTGAGCTTGATCCGGGTGGCGTGCGCCTGCTGCCGGGTGGTCAGGGTGACGGGCATCTCCGTGATCGGAAGCCGCATGGCCTCAGCCGCCAGGACGATCTCCGTTGAGCTGAGATACCCAGTCTCCTCCAGCGAGGGCTCCAGCGAACGCAGCCAGGGACCGGGAGCCAGCAGCGTTCCCTGCGGATCCCCCACCCTGGATCCGAGCAGCACCCGACGCAGGACTCTGAAGCCCAGGGACGCTATGGAGCGACTGGCCCCCCGGTGGACTGCGGATTCCGCGTGGGCCTTGGAGCCGATGGCCAACCCCTCAACGGGATGCCCCCACCAGTGGTCGACGTCGGATGTGCCAAACGGAAGGTCGTCTGCGGTGAGCACCACCAGCTCCGCCTTTGTCAGGGCGATCCCAGCTCGGTAGGCATTCCCCATGCCGACATCAGAAGTGGCTGCTACCACCACACATCGACCCTCCGCATACTCGGCCGCCAGTTTCTCAGCCACGGCGAGGGTGTCGTCACGAGATCCGTTCTCGACGATGAGGACTCGACAGGTGACGTCCCGGCTCATGGCCCATCGCGATATCTCAGCCACCGTCTCCGGCAGCAGCTCCGCGGAGTTGTGAGCGGGCACCACGAAGTCGACAGCCTCGGGGCTCATGCTGGACGCCCCTCTGGGCTCTCTGTCTCGCCGCCCTGCGGAAACACCAGGAAACGATAGGCGGGGTAGTTCCAGGCCGTCGTCATCGCAGTGCAGATGATCTTGCCGATGGCCGTCGCCAATCCCAGCCCCTCAAAAAGATACATCGCGACGGTGGTCGCCCCCCAGTTGAACCCCACCAAAAGTAAATACCAGATTAGCGACCAAGAGTATCCCTTGGAGCTGCCGAAGGAAAAGTTGCGCTGCAGGAAGAAGTTGACGCAGAATCCACCCAGATAGCCAATTCCAACGGCAAGCCACAATGGCCAATGCACCAGATCACGCAGCCCGACGGTGAGCGCAAAGTCAACGGCGAACGCCAAACCGCCGACTCCCAGATACCGAAGCAACGAGGAATGCAGAAGTCTTTTGATCATGCCACCACACACTCCACTCGTTACCGTCCCGCCTCGAATAATCACCATCAGATCTTCACAACTGAGCAGATCCGCCACGCCCGCCCCCCAGCCGTCGGCGCGGAGAGCAGGACTGGCAGGCCGACGCAGGACAGCCTAGCAGCACTTTCCTCCGCAGTTCCCGTTCACACGACCCGCCCTGAGCAGCAAGGCTGTGACACCAGTCCCAGAGACTGCAAGACGGGTCGGGGCACGACTAAACTGCGCGCCATGGAAAAGCGGATGGGGTCGGAGTCCTGGTTGAGGCGGTGCCTGGACAAGAGCTGGTCGGCTGCGCTGGCGGCAGCAGGCTTGACTCTCCTGTTGCATGTCCTCGTCATGGTCATGCGCAGGATCTACCCCTTTGGCCCCTTCGTCAGGGGGCAGGGCGACTATCTCACGCAATACCTGGCTTTCCACGCGGAGTTTCGTCGCGCCCTTTTGGGTGATCCTCTGACCGATCTGCAATTCACCTGGGCCTCGGGATCTGGCGTGCCCTTTTTCGGTGATGTCACCAATTATGTCGGCGGCCCCTTTCCTTTTATTCTCGCCCTGGTCCCCGAGCATCTGGTCGAGTTGGGCCTGACGGCCATGGTCCTGCTGCAGGCTGCCGTCGCGGGCGCGGCGATGGCGGTGCTGCTCCGCATGCTGGCTCCCGGAAGCAACACCATCTTGGCGGCCCTGTTCGGGTCTTTGTACGCCTGCAGCGCCTGGGTGTTCGAGGTGTCGATCTACACCCCGCAGTGGATGAACGGCCTGATCGCCTTCCCAGTGCTGTGCCTGGTCGCCATGGCATCGCTGCGGGGCAGGCATCTTGCGCTGTCCTGCGTCGCGGTCGCGGTCACACTGTGGTCCAACTACTACACCGCCTACATGGCCATCATCGGGGCGGTCCTGTTCTATGTGGTGTGGGCGCTGGGAAGGGCCACACCGTGGCGACAGGCGCTGGCCGGTCTGGCGCGCTTCGCTGTGAGGGGCGTCGCCGGAGCCGCGCTGGCTGCCTTCGCGATCCTGCCGACAGCTCTGATCCTCAAGGGGTCCACCGGCTCCCCGGCGCCGCTTCTCAACGCCTATCCCAAAGACCTGCTCGCGCTCAGGTTCCTTCCGGGCACCTCCGGGGTCGCCGCAGCCCCAGCTTTCTTCGTCGGCAGCATCGTGCTGCTCCTGGCTGTCTCACTGGTGGCGTCCACGGCCTCCACTCTCAGGGATCGGCTGTTCTGGTGGGGCTCTCTGGGGATTCTGGTGGTCGCCTCCACCCGTCTTCCCAGCGTGATGCTGATCTGGAGCGCATTCGTCAGCCCCCACGGCAGCCCGTACCGGTTCGTCTTCGTGATCGTCGGGTGGATCCTCATCTGCGCCTGGAAGGCCCTGTGGTCGGAGGAGGGCTTCCACTGGCCGCGCCTGTCCCAGGTTGCGCTCGCCAGCGTGGTGCTGGCTCTGTTGTTCGCGCTGCTCCCCCACACTTTCGTGCCCAACGACATCGCCAAGGCCGATGCGCTGCTCTACATCCCGAAGGATCGCGTCTACATCTCCCCAGATCTGCTCATCTACCCGGCACTGGCACTGGGCTGCATGGCCCTGATGACGGTGGGGGGCTTCATCAGCGGAGGCGGCGCATGGGCGACATGGGTCAACCAGCTGCTGCGGGTGGGCTCACGGCGAGGCAATGCCGTGCGGATCGCAGCTGCCACAGCGGTGTTGCTGCTCACCCTCGACGAGGTGCTGCTGACGGCCGGGTTCATCGACGAGGCGAACCGCGACTTCCTGGCCTCCAGCGAACGCCACGTGATCACCTCGCGGGAGAGCGTCCCGGCTGCCAGGGCCGTCACCGCCGCCAGCCAGTGGCCGCTGTATCGCGCAGGAAACCCCAAGCCGTTCCGGGAGCCCTTCTTCTTCCACGTGAACGTCGCTGCGCGGGATCGCTTCCCGGGAGTCGCCTACTCCTCCAGCATGATGCCTTCTGAGACCAGCGAGGCCTACGCCCGGCTGGGGATGCGATACGCCTCTGCGGGTCGGATGCTCGACGACCAGTCAGGATCGGTCGCCGACGCCATCTTCGCCGTGGCAGCCCGCTACGACTACGAGACCGCGACCATGACGTCCTCACCGGCGCTGCCTCTGGTCCGGACCTACACGTCACCGGCCAAGCAGACCGACAGCGTCTTCGGCACACGCGAGAACCTGCTTCCGCACCCCATCTACCGGCCCGCCGAGGTGTCGGCGGAGACTGCGAGCGGCACTCCCCTGGGCCTGGATGTCAACCGCTCCGGCAGCAAGGAGGTGACGGAGGTCGTCATCTCGGCCAGCTGCCCGCAAGGTGATGTGCTCTCCATCGACTCCTACGCCTTCAAGGACATGTACGTCGACGTAGAAGGCTCCGACCTCACCCTCAGACGCGACTACCACAGCTCCACGGGAATCCAGGAATACCCGGCGGCAGAGCCGACGGTGCTGCGCCTGCGAGCCGCCCCGGCAGCCCTGCCGACCTCTGCCTCATTCCGCTGCCACGACAGCGCAGAGCTGCTCTCCGGCGTGGAGTCCATGGAAGTCCCGCAGATCGAGGCCTCGGGAAGCCGGATCCGCGCCATCTTCGACACCCCCCAGAGCGGTGACGTCACCGTCGCCACGGCCGCCACCCCCGGCTGGCGGTGCACCCTCGATGACGTTGAGGTCCCCGCAGGGCAGCGTCAGGGCTTCCTCTCCGTCAAGGCGACGGGGCAGCGGGAGCTCAGCTGCCAGTACACCCAGCCGGGCCTGCATGCCGGGATCGCGGCAAGCGCCCTCGCCTCACTGCTCCTGGCCGGGTTCTGCATCACCCGATGGCTGCTGGCTCGTCGCCCGGCGACGCCCCGTCACGGAATGCGCGAGCCCAGCGAACACAGCGCACCACCAGATGAAGGAGACACCGGGATTGCGCAGCAGATAGGTGTCGAAGAGGAACGCCACCACGCAGGCGGCGGCGGCCACCAGCCCGAACCCCGCAGCTGAGGTGTGACGGACGCGGGCGGCGGCGCGCACGATGAACCAGACGACCGCCAGCCACAGCGCCAGCCCGACGATTCCCAGTTCCACGGCGATCCCCAGGAAGGTGCTGTGGGGGTTGACCAGGAGCTCCCCTTCGATCCCGGTCACCCCGAGAAGACCGGTCTCGGGGGCCCAGACGAGGTCGTTGTCGACGGCGAACCAGGGCCAGACCCCAGCGGTGCCGAGCCCGAGGAACGCATGTCCGGGGTCCGTCAGCCACGCCCCCAGGGCTGTGTGGAGGTTGATGGCCCGACCCTCGTCGCCCAGGGTGAGGAGCCTCCCCGCGAGGTCCGGAAACACGACGGCGGCAGCCACCCCGGCAGTCGCGGCAACCGCCACGACGCCCACCGCAACCCGTCGTCCCGCGCGGCCCAGGCGGTCCCGCACGGCCCAGGCGAGCGCTGCCGCCGCCAGGAGCGCGACCGCAAGACCCGCGCGGGAGAACGTCAGAACGAGCAACGCCACGGCAACGGCCGCTGCCACGAGCAGATGCCATCGCGGGCGGCGGAGGTGATGGCCAAACAGCCATGCTGCGGCGATGATGAGCGCCACCGACAGCACGGCGGCTCCGCCGAGTCCGGAGCTGAGGCGGTTGAAGCCGCGGGGATCGGCCAGAGCCCGCAGCAGCGCCACCGAGGTCATGGCGACAAGACCGAGGGCCAGGGCAACCGTCCAGCGGTCGAGGCGTGCGCGCGGCACGTACGCGACAACAAGCCAGGCAAGGGCCGCGGTGACTGCGGTCTGCGCGAGCGGAACCCAGGCCACCCAGCTGGGGAAGCACACCCCGATCACCTCTCCGTCGCGCAGGTTGAGGCAGCGGGTCACCCCAACGGCGCGGATCGCAGCCCAGAGAAGAAGCGCAGCGAACGTCACGATGACGAAGCCGCTGGCACGCCACAGCCTGCGTCGCCCAGGCGCCCAGGGCAGCAGCAAGGCCAGCAGCAACGTCACGGGCGCAGCCCCCAGCAGCCAGGCGGTCAGGCCGATGGGCTCGTCGACGATCACCTGCTGCCCGTTGAACAGGCTGCCCACCACGACGACGAGCACCGCCGTCCAAGGAAGGAGCACGACGAGCCGGGACATGGGGTCAGCTTTCGGGAAGGCTGAGGTCGGGGGTGCGGCCGCGGTCGAACTCACGGGCCGCCCACAGCGCCAGCAGGCAGAATCCCGCAAGCAGACCCGCCATCGCCAAAGACACGACGGTCATGGTGGCCAGGATGTCGTCGTGGTAGAGCCACAGGATCGCCAGCGGGGTCGCCATGTAGACGATGCTGTGAAGCAGCATCACGCCCTGCTTCTGGACGACGATGAACAGCATGGACACCGGTGAGGTCGCCAAGTTGAAGAACAGCCAGGGAACCAGCGCCGCGGCGATGGCGCCGACCAGATGGTAGTCACCGCCCAGCACCCACGGCAGCAATGTCGGGCCGAGGAAGAAGATCAGCGCGAAGGGCGCGATGCCAATGAGCAGGGACCGCAGCAGGGAGCTGCGCACCAGGGGGAGCATCTCGCCGCGGGCGGTGACGGCCAGCCTCTGGAAGAACACCTGCGACAAGGCGCCGTTGATGAGACCAAGGGGCGCCTGGATGAGGGTCCAGGCCACGCTGAAGTTGCCGACGACCTCCAGGCTGAAGAAACGGCCGATGAGTAGAGGAATCCCGTTGAGCCGGATGGCGTCGACCACGGCGTTGGGGCCGTTGAGCAGCGGCATGTTTCGGTATTTCCTGGCCAGCTGCCGACGGGTGCTGGTGCGCGGGGCTCTCACATCGTCGCGGGTGATGAGCAGCAGCCGCGCCAGGGCCGCCACCTGACCGACGGCCTGGGAGATGACGAGCCCCCACACCGAGCCACCCAGGAAGCCGGCCCCGATGCGAGTGCCGCCCATCGACACCGAGGTCAGCATCTGGTTCGTGCTGGCCACCCGGTAGAGCTTCTTCCGGGTCAGCCAATAGCCCAGGATCGCCACCTGGGAGGTGACCAGCGCCACGGGGCCGACGAGCCACAGCCAGCCCGCGAGCTGCGGGGCGCGCACCATGTCGGCGACAGTCGGCGCGAAGAGCAACAGCACGAGGGAAGTCACGGTGCAGAAGACGATGTTAGAGCGGGTGGCCAGCGACACCAGGGTGAGAGCCTCATCGTCGTTGGGGGCGGGCACGATGGCGAGGTCATAGCGCAGGGCTGCGATGGTGCTGATGAACGTGACGAAGGCGAGGAACAGGCTGAACACCCCCATGTCCGCCGACGGGTACAGCCTCGTCACGAAGGGGTAGATGAGGAAATTGATGGCCTGGGCGAAGGCGGTGCCGGTCATCAGGGTGAGCACGTGGCGAATGAACTCGTGCCGACTGAGGAACCTGCCGATGCGGCTGGTGGCCCAGCGTCCTGGTTTCGGCTCGGCGGATTCGGGTTCAGGCATGGCCGACAGTTTAACCCCGCGCGACGATGGCACACTTGTCGCGATGACGACACCAAGGCACCTTCTGCTGCTGGCGCTGCCCCTCACCGCTGCCGCCGGCCCACTGCTCGCCGCAGGGCCGGTGATGGCGTTCCGCATCCTGGCTGTCGCAGTGCTGGCTGTGGCTGTTGTCGACGGCGTCCGGGCGCGGCGTGTGACCCGGGCGCAGTGGGTGTGCCTGGGCCTGGCTGGGCTGGTGTGCGTCTCCGCCGCGGTCACCCATGCCTGGCCCACCTGGCCCGGATCGGGGATCGTCGAGCTAGCCTCCCTCGTCGGCGCTCTGCTGCTGGCGGCCGCCCTCGCGGAGCCGGGAACGGATGGGCAGTGGCTGTGGCTGGCGCGCGGCATCACGTTGGCTCTGCTCGTGGAGGCTGGAGTGGTGGCATGGGAGGTGGTCTCCGGGCAGCATCTGCCCAGCTTCGCGCTGACCTGGGATGACGACCGCTACATGGGCACCTGGTTCCTGATGGCGGGGACGTTCACCAACCCGAATCAGCTTGCGCACATGGTGGCGACGGCCTTCCCCATCACGGTGTGGCTGGCCTGCCGGGAGCGGGGGCTGCTGCGGGCGGCGGCGATCGCGGCGGCGGTCCTGTCGCCGTGGGTCATGTGGGAGACGGGCTCCCGGATCGGGTTGCTTGCGATGGCGGCTGAGCTGGCGCTGTTGGTGCTGTTGTGGCGACGCGGCTGGCTGGTGCTGGCGGGGATCATCGCGGCCGGGGGGGTCGCGCTCGTCGCAGCCCCTGGGATCCTTGAGGCCATCTGGCCGAGCGGCAAGGACGCCTTCAGCGCCGACGACCCGCGTCTGAACCTGATCGTCAACGGCTTCTGGATGCTTCACGAGACCTACGGCCTGGGCGTGGGGCCGGGTGGCTTCGCCAGCTGGGCCTCTCTCGGCCCCAGGGACGTGTTCGAGCTGACCAACCCACACAACGCCGTCATGGAGGTTCTCACGCAGTATGGCGTGGTCGTCGCGCTGGCCTTCCTGGCCGTCGCCGTCGCCGTGGCCCGGGAGGCGGTCTCGGCACTGCGGTCCTCCGACCGGGCGCGTCGCTGGCTGGGGCTGGGGACCCTGGGCGTACTGGCTCTGTGGCCGCTGATCGGCATGGCCAACAGCCAATGGCAGCCGCTGTCGTGGAGCATCCTCGAAGTGGCGGCTCTGGCGGCCTGCCATGCGGAGCTGCGTCGACGTCGCGAAAACGCTGGGAGCGGCTCCCGTTAGGCTGTGGTCCCATGAGTCACCCGAACCGGATCGTCTACGGCGTCACCGTCCCCTCCAGCGCCCTGAGCCTGCTGCGCGGGCAGCTTGAGTGGCTGGCCGAGCGGGGCTGGGACGTCCACCTGGTCACCGCCGACGGACCCGAGATGGAGGAGCTGCGGCAACGCCCCGGCGTCACATGCCACATCATCGACATGGAGCGTGAGCCGTCCCCCATCTCCGACCTCAAGGCTGTCGTCGCTTGGGTGCGCCTGCTGCGACGACTGGCGCCGAGCATCGTCAACCTCGGCACCCCGAAGGCAAGCCTCCTCGGCGGCATCGCCGCATGGCTGACGTGCATTCCCAGCCGCATCTACGTGGTGTGGGGGCTGCGGTTGGAGGGCTTCACCGGCTGGCGGCGCGCCGTTTTCTGGCTGTTCGAGTCCCTCACCATGCTCACCGCAACCCTGGTGCTGCCCATCAGCGACTCACTGGCCCGCCGCATCCGGGAGCTGCGGCTCGTGCCGCGACGTCGCATCGCCGAGATCATCGGCTCGGGCAGCAGCAACGGCGTCGACGCCGCGGGCATCCAGGCGGGGGCCGCGGGTCGTCGCGAGCCGACCCGCAAGGAGCTCGGCATCGCCTCCGACGCCTTCGTCGTCGGCTTCGTGGGTCGGCTGGTCCGCGACAAGGGCATCGACACCCTGGCCCGGGCGCTGCGGGACCCGCGTCTGGCGGATGTCACCTGTCTGGTGGTGGGCAACGAGGAGGAGGGCGGCCTGGCCGACGAGCTGCGGGCCAGCGGCCGCGTCGTGTGGGCGGGCTACGTGGAGGGTCCGTGGGCGCAGCTGGCCGCCATGGATGTGCTGTGCCTGCCCACCAAGCGTGAGGGCTTTCCCAATGTGGTGCTGGAAGCCGCCTCGGTGGGCGTCCCAACCGTCACCACCCGCGCCACGGGGGCCATCGACTCTGTGGTGGATGGCGTCACCGGCCTCCAATTCGACTACGGCGACGCCATCGGGCTGGCCGATGCCCTGGTCCGGCTCCGGGACGAGCCGGAGCTGCGGGACCACCTGGGCACGGCTGCGCGTCTCCGGGCGGAGACGGAGTTTGCCCCGCAGCGGGTCTGGCAGGGCCTGGACGAGCTCTACCGCTCCACCAGGAGGCGGTAGTACTCCTCATATGAGAAGGCGCACTTGTCGATGGTGAACTTCGCGGCCTCAATGCGGGCGTCGCGGGCCAGACGATCCGCCAGCTCACGGTCATCGAACACCGCGTTGACGCTGCGGGCCGGCTCTGCCGGGTCCTGGGGGTCGAACAGGAGACCCGACACGTTGTGGGTGACGACCTCGCTGATCCCCGGGATCCGCGGCGCAACCACGGGAAGTCCCACCGCCATGCCCTCGCCCGCGGCCAGGCCGAATCCCTCCACGCGGGAGGTGGACAGAAACAGGTCGTGGGCGCGCAGCAGGTCGGGGACATCGCTGCGGCTTCCCACCAGCTGCACCCGGTCCTGCAACCCCAGTTCAGCGACGCAGGCCTCAATCTCATCACGGTCCTCCCCCTCCCCCACGATCGTCAGGGTGCTTCCCGGAACATCGGCGACGGTCCGGACCGCACGGTTGATGTCTTTGCGCCGGTTCTCCAGGCTGGCCACGATGATGATCCGACGTCCCCCCTCAGCCCGTTTCGCAGCCGGGCCCTCCACTAGGCCGTCGCTGATGCCGTTGAGCACGACGGGATAGGCCGACGCATCGACGCCCAGGTGGCCCGCCAGCACCTCGGCGGTGCCGTCGCTGATGGCGATCACCTTGTCGAGGCGACGGTAGATGAACTTGTCGATGAGCCGGAGCAGGGGATTCTCCATGCGCCGGTTCCAGGTGTTGTGCTCCGTGAACAGCACCGGGGTGCGCATCGGGGCGACAGCCGCCCAGTAGAACGACGGAAACAGGTGCGCATGGACGACATCGGCGCCGCGACCCACCCTCGCCAAAGCGAACGGCTGGCGCGGGTCATAGCGGTGACGACCGAGCACCGTGACGTCGAGGCCGAGCCGCTCCGCCTTCTCGCGGGGCACACCCGGGACGTCGGCGAGGCAGGCGATCCGCACCTGATGCCCGTGGCGGCGCATCGCGTCAGCGAGATCCACAACCAGCATCTCCGCACCACCCGTACCCAGTCCATTGATGAGATGCAGAATGCGCACCTTGATTCCTTCCCTCGAACAGCGCTCCAAGACGCTCGCTTGGCCCCAACCATAACGCCCCGGCCCCGCCCCGTCGCGGCGACCTTATGATGAGGGGCATGTCTCGACGGCGGATTGTCATGCTGACCAGCACCTACCCATGGGGGCCGGGTGAGGAGTTCATCACACCGGAGCTGCCGCACTGGGTGCGTGACAACGTCCACCTCACGATCATGCCCTGGCGCACCACCGACCTGCTGCGGCCCGTCCCCGACGGGATCACGGTGGACGACCGGCTCGACAGGATACGTCGCCGCTCCTGGCGAGGGGCTCTGGCCAGGGCCCCGTTCACGCCGCTGATGTGGCGGGAGGCTGCCGCTTCCATCCGTGCAGGCGTCGCCGCACCGCACGCACTGTGGCGCATCGCAGTGCCGGCCGCAGCCGCCTCCCTGACGAGTCGGGCGCTCCGGTCCTTCGCTCGGGAGCACGGCAGGATCGACCTGGCCTACAGCTACTGGTTCGACTACGCGACGCTCGGCGCCCTGCGTTCCCGTCATGTCGTCGACGCCGTCGCCAGCCGGGCGCACCGTCACGACAACTTCGACTACGCCTCCCCCGACGGGCGGCTCCCGTTCCGGCGTCACATGGCCCCACGGCTGGATCTCCTGGCTCCCATCAGCGACGTCGGCTTGGCCTACGCGCGGGAGCGCTTCGGGGTTCCGGAAAGCAGGAGCCACACCTATCGGCTGGGTGTGCCGGCAACTGACGACATCTCGCCCGTCCCGCCAGCGGACGGCCCCGTCCGGCTGCTGTCAGTGTCGTCGCTGACGCCGGTCAAGCGGGTGGACAGGCTGATCGAGACCCTGGAGGTGCTGGCGACGGGCGGGCTGGACATCGAGTGGAGCCACGCCGGCAGCGGCCCTCTCGCCGAGGAGCTCCGTCGGCAGGCCGAGGCGCTGCCCAGGAATGTGCGGGTCACCTGGCTGGGGCAGCTGGGCCATGAGCAGCTGACCGCGGTCCTGGCCGAGCCGTGGAACCTCATCGTCAACGTCTCCAGCTCGGAGGGTGTGCCGGTGTCGCTGATGGAGGCGATGGGCCGCGGCATCCCCGTCGCAGCCACCGCAGTCGGGGGGACAGCCGAGCTGATCGTCCCCCCCGACGGGGTGCTGCTGCCACCCAACGCGATGACCAGCGAGTGGGCTGCCAAGATCCGCAGCGCCATCCCCCGAACCCGCGACCCCGAATGGCGGGCCGGATTCCGCAACGATGTGCGCGAACGCTGGAACGAGGACAGCAACCAAGCCGCATTCGTGAGCGCGATGGTGGCGCTGGCTAGCCGTTCCGCAGACGACTGAGGTCGTCGAGCACCTGCGCTGCACGCGCCTCCCAGGTGTGGTTGTCACGCCCATCCAGCACCCGCTGTCGCGCAGCCGTCACCTCGTCACGATGCGTGGCAAGGTGTGTGAACAGGCGACGCATGTCGTCGACGGTGTAGTCCACCCGCCATCCCAGGTCGAACTCGTCGACGAGGTTTGCGGCGTGGGTCCCGTTGGAGGCGACCACGGGAATGCCCATCCCGACTCCGTCGAACAGCTTCACCGGCGCGGCAAACGAGCGGTACAGGTTGGGTTCGACGCACACCGTCGCCAGATGGCTGCGTTTCATCGTCTCGGTGAGCTGTGCGCCGGACTGATGCACGACGGTGGTGTTGTCCCCCATCAGGGGTTCGTACTGGGCGCGCACCGTCTCCCAATCCTCGGGGCGGGTGCAGATGGTGAGCCTCAGCCCGTCGATCCCGGCCAGGGCCTCCACGAAACGACGCAGGTCGTACATGTCACTCATGCCACCCACGTAGAGGACCTCCAGCGGGCCGTCCTCGGCGGGCGTTGCCGTCTCCCGGATGACGGTGCCGGGCGGCAGGGCCTTGGCAGGCACCCTCGGGCTGATGGGCACGTGCCTCAGCATCGGCATGCTGGGCAGATACAGCAGGTCGACGGCGCCGCGATACCAGGCCAGGTCGTAGCGGAAGGCGGCTTTGGCAGCGACACGAAACAGCGGATTCTGCTGGGCGGCGAAGCCGGGGAAGCGCCAGTAGACGTCACGGTAGAACAGGGTGACGGGCACGCCCCTTCTGCGGCAGTGACGGAAGAACGCGGGCTCCATGAACGGATGCCGGGGCACTCGGTCATCGTCGGTGAGCGCCGTCGGCAGAGTGGAGGACTCGGAGTACACGCCGTCGAAGACGACGCCGCGACCCATCGCGGCCCGCACCTCGGCGATGCGACGGGCGCGCTCGGCAGAGGTGCCTGCGATGGGCCACACCTCGGCGAGGGACTCCAGGGCGGTCAGCATCCTGACCGGGCGGATGCTGCTGCCCGATGCGCCGTCGCGGTCGAGCGGCAGAGGATGGTGGTAGATGACGCGGGCCATGGCACCTCAGGAGACTAGGGGTCGGGGCGTGGCATAGCTTAGCCGCGGGTCGCCGTCTACGATGTCCCTGTGACAGAGCGTGAATCTGAGACCACCATCATCGACCTGCGAGGTTACGTCGGCCGGTTGCTGCGCCATGCGCTTCCCGCGCTCGTGACGCCGGCCATCCTGGTGATAGCCGGACTGGTGTGGACGTTCACCGCGCCGTACAACTACGAGTCGCAGGTGGCGCTGGTGCCGAATGTGCCGGCGGTGACGTCGGAGGCGGAGGCAACCCAGCAGTCAGCTCTGGTGGAGCCGCTGGTGGCCTCGGACCTGACCGTCGCGAAAACCAATCCCGACGTGTTCCAGGAGGTGCTGAAGAAGCATCCCGACCTGGATCACGCCTCCCTGCGCACCAGCGTCGAGATCAAGCAGGCTGGCGCGCTGACGCTGGTCTTCAAGGCGAAGGGCAACACCCCGCAAGAGGCAGCTCAGCTCGCAGAGGACTACACGTCGGCATTCATACGGGTCGCCGACGCGACGAAGAGGGACTACCAGCCGCCGCTGTCGTTCACGTATACGGCAGCGACTCCCGCCGACCCGGCGATGGTCGATCAGCAGTCGGGCAGGCTGCCGCGGATCATCATCACCGTGGCCGTGGCCGCGCTCGGCTGGGTCATCACGGCTGCTGCGCTGGATGCCAGGGCCCAGCGTCGCCTCACGTCCTAGCTGCCTCGCGTGTCGCGGGGTCGAAGGTGGCAATCGCCGCGATCATCAGCAGCTGCGGGTACATGTAGTGCAGGATGACGCTGGGGGTGACGCCCAGCAGTGGCATCGCGAGGGAGGTCGTCACAGCCGCCATCGCATACCAGCTGGCCCCGGTGCGGTTGCGCACCGCCTGCCATGCGATGTAGCACCAGCAGGTCGTGAAGCCGACGAAGCCGAAAACGCCTCCCCACAGGAAAGTCTCAGCAATGATGTTGTGGGGATTAACCAGGGCCGCATCCAGGATGCCCCGGGCGTAGCGGTCAAGCTGCTCGGGGGAGCCGAAGCCGAACAGGAGCACGGACGGGTCCACCGTCGCCAGATGCCAGAGCCTGCCCAGGATGAGTGCCCGCTCGTCGGTGTCCTCGTCCTGGACGAAGGCGGTCTGGGACAGCACCAGCGCTCCCGTGATGACCACGGCAAAGAAGCTCGTCAGAAGCCAGGCGGGCACTGATGTGATGTCGCGTCGCCGCTGGGTGAGAATCACCAGGATCGCAAGGCCGGCAGCCAAACCCACCAGCGCCCCACGCGATCCCATGTGGAGGACCCACGCGGCCATGGCCAGCACCGCGACGACTCGCCACACCTGCACGACGACACTGCCCGGCTTCACCAGGAACCGCGCGGCCAGGAACAGCGACAGCACCACCAACGCCACGGAGAAGTCGTTGTAGTTGGGATACATGGATGTGGTCCAGAAACGGTTCGCATCCACCCATGAGGCAACCACGGAGTTCGGGTAGCGGATGAACAGCAGCTTGTAGTTGGTGATCACCTCGGCGACGCCGATCAGCGCCAGCACAACCAGCCCGGCTTGGAGGCTGCGCATCAGCCAGCGGGCGCCATCCTGACCATCGCTTCCCCGCAACACCACGAGCGCGAAGAACACCAGCGCCAGGGAGACGATGAAGTAGCTGCGGTCCTGCAGGGCCTCATAGCGAAGCATCGCGATGAACGACGGCACGAGCATGAGCGCCATCCACAGCCACACCGTCCACTCGCCACGATGTCCCCGCAGCCGGATGCCGTTCAGCAGAAGCGCTATCGGCGGCAGAAGCACCGCGATGACGGTGTTCCCGGGCACCTGGACGATGACGGCCAACACCGCGATGACCAGCAGCACGAAGCCGTATCGCCGACCATGGGGCAGGGTGGGCAGGTTGAGCGACATGTCGCCCATCATCTCATCCTCCGCGACGGCAGGAAACGACCAGCGTCGGGCGATCCCGCAGTCCTGGCCCAGACTCATCACCAGACCAGCCTCACTCCGTCCGGCTTCGGAGGGGCTCCGAGGATAGTCTTGGTGCATGCTTACCCGCTTAGAGGTGGATGGTTTCAAGAACCTGTTGGGATTGGATGTGTACTTCGGTCCCTACACCTGCATCGCCGGACCGAACTCAGTGGGCAAGTCAAACGTGTTTGACGTCATCGAGTTCCTGTCGCTCCTGGCAGATCATCCATTCATGGAGGCTGTCAAAAGGCTGCGCAGCAGCGGGGACAAGGTCATCGAACCCGCCTCACTGTTCTGGAACAATGCTGAGGATGATGACTCCCCGGTGATGTCTCTGGGATTCGAGATGATCGTGCCGGACAAGGTGACCGACGACTTCGGACATCCAGCCGAACCAACAACCACCTTCCTGCGTTACGACTTGAGGCTGCGCTATCTGCTCCCCGAGTCGGGTTTTCCCCAGACCGGCCGAATTGTGCTGGAGCACGAGAGCCTGACACACATCAACCTCGGGGCAGCTCACCGGCATCTCCCCTGGTCGCACAGCAAGAAGAACTTCCGAGATGCCGTGGTCCATGGCCGCCGTTCCGGCGCAGCTTACATATCGACCTCCGTCGAGGAGGACGGTGAGGTGCTGATCGCAGTGCATCAGGACGGTGGAAGTCGGGGCAAGCCACGGCCCTCCCCCGCCGCTCGGACTCCACGAACGATCGTGTCCACCACCACAGCAGATGACCAGACGATCCTCGCGGCACGTCGGGAGATGCAGCAGTGGCGGATGTTGGCCCTGGAGCCATCGGCCATGAGGAATCCGGACAGTTCCGGGGTGGACCCTCATCCCACCGCCTCGGGAGCTCATCTTGCTGCGACCCTCTATCGGATGGCCCGTGACCACGGCCCAGACATCTACTCAGAGGTTGCTGCCGAGGCCTCAGCCCTGATCGATATCCGAGAGCTCGTCGTGGATTACGATCAGCGCCGCGACAGCCTCACACTGCTCGCCAGGATCGGAACCGGCCCATTGCTGCCCGCCAGTTCCCTGTCTGACGGCACCCTGCGTTTCCTGGCACTGTGCATTATGCGTGCAGATGACTCCATCGGAGGTCTGCTGTGTATGGAGGAGCCGGAGAACGGCATCCATCCGGGAAGGATCGAGACGATGGTGGACCTCGTCCAGAGCCTGGGCGTGGACCCTCACACCCCTCCCGGCACGGGGAACCCTATGCGACAGATCATGGTCAACACTCATTCCCCACTGCTTGTCCAACATCAGGACAAGCAGAATCTGCTGGCCGCCGTCCCGGCAAAGGTCCGTCGAGGCAAGAGCATCGCAACCACCATGCGCCTGCTGCCCCTTCCCGGAACCTGGAGAGCCTCATTGCAGGACACCAAGACGGTGGCCAGGTCCTCCCTGTCTGACTACCTGACAGAGCCACCGACATCTCTGCTGTCCATCGAAGGCCTGGCGTGATGGGCGTCGTCATCAATTTTGTGTTGATGTGCGAGGGACCGTCAGACCGGAGCCTGGCACCCCACCTGGAGACTCTTCTGGTGGAGGCTGGGGCTTCCGAGACTGCAGTCCATTGAGCGGACATCCAACCCGAAGGAGATCCTGCAGCAGGCCCTCGTCGCTGCCTGTGAGCAGTCGGGGAGGCGCCTGGCGCAGGAGAGGAGGCGGTTCTCAGAAAAACGTGAGGTGTTGTTGCAACGGCTGGACACGCGCGGCCCCGTCCGGGAGCTGAGGTCATGGCAACGCCTTGAGGAGGACGTCGAGAGCGCCCTCAAGCAGCTGTCGAGCCGACGAACTGCCTCGTCGGATCATCCGTGATGCCCATTTCGACTGAAAAGGGGCACCATAGCCTGGCAGACTGCGAATATGCAGGATTGGAACTGGACCGTCACCGGCATCACCCTGGGGGGATGCGCCGCGTGTGCCCTGTCCGGCTTGGGCATAGGCTGGGCCACCACCCAGCAGCCGGGGGTCTTCCTGACGCTCTTACTCACCTGGGTCAGCGTGGTGATCTATGTGTGCGCGCTGGTGGCCGCCCTCGTCGTCACCAGCCATGAGCTACGTGAGCGCACCCGGGGCAAAGCCCTCAGGGACCTGGCCCAGGCCCGTCCGGAACGTCCCCTGTCCCAGCGGATCGGCATCGCGGTAGGCGGCATCGCAGCCTGTTCGCTTCCGTTCGTGATCTTCTGCGGAGGGTTGCTCGGTGATCCTGCCGACTTGGCGGACTGGGCCATCACCACCGCCATGAGCTACGTGGCCATCGTCCCGCCGGCCTCATTTGTCCTCAGCTACCACCAGCGAGGCCTCTTCACCGATCTGGCCGACAGAGAGAACCGATGAGCCTCTGGTCGTGGATCGTTCCCAGCGCTGTGCTTCTGGGAGGCTGCGGGGTCTGCGCACTGGCTGGTTTCGGGGTCGGCTGGGTTGTCGTCGCGCAGCCGGCGCTGTTCTGGGTCTTCGTCATCATCTGGACCAGCGCATCGGTCTATTTCGGTTCTCTGGTGGGCACCTTCGCCGGATTGGCTGCGGTGCTGCGACGGCAGCTCCACGAGGCAACCGATCGTCGCCTCGCCCGCTGGCAGCAGCGCCCTTCACTGTCGCGGAGGATCACGCTGATCATCGGCCTCACAGCCTGCACGCTGCTGTTCGCGCTGGCCTGGGTGGGGTTGCTGGGCGATCCCACCCGTCCGGCTGCCTGGGCCATGATGACGGGGGCAAGCTACCTGGCGCTGGCCCCTTCGATGGCTCTGGCGCTGCTCTACCACCGCGCGCTGGCCCTTCGCGACGCAGCAGATCCCGGACCAGCCGGATCCCCAGAACCCACGGCCCAGTAGACGAACCAGACCGGTGGGCACTCATCCCACGGACACCTGCCCGGTGTGGGGCATCACCACATCAGGCAACACCTCGAAGACCAAAAGGGGGCATTGAGGCCGATTTTCGGATTTTTTCTTCCAAAATGGCCCTAAGTTGACTATGCTGGTTGTATGTTGTTGTCGTTCACCGTGGAGAATTTCCGCTCCTACACCGAGGCGACCACCCTGACGATGACGCGGCTGAAGACCGTCACGCCTCGCCCAGGGAGCAGTTGGCTCGACGTGACTGAGCGCGTTGCCGCGATCTATGGGGCCAATGCGTCTGGCAAGACGAATCTGCTGGATGCGATCCAGGCGCTATCCCTGGCTCTGCGCTCTCCGGGGGCCCCGGTGCTGTGGCAGCCGAACGCAGTCGCCCCGGAACATCCCGTCGTCTATTCCATCGACTTCCTGGCTGATGGCATCCGCCACAGCTACGAGTTGGAGGCAGCCCCCTGGGGGATCAGCCGCGAGGCGCTCCACTCCTACCCGAAGGGCAGTCGTCGTCTGGTGTTCCAGCGCACACAGCGGGAGGCCAAGGAGGCAGCCCAGCTTGAGAAGGGGGCTTCTCTGACGGGCCCCACAGCAGCGGTGTGGGACATCACCAAACCCAAGTCCCGCAGTCTCCTCCTGGCCACTGCCCGAAAATACGGTCACAAAATCCTGGCGCCAGTTGCTGATGCGCTGACGGCCAGCCTCGGCATCAACTTCATCACCTTTCGTGACCGCCAGGACGAATATGTGCTGCGTCGCACCCTGTACGAGATGCTGGACGACCCGGGTCAGACGGATCTGGTCTCAGCGCTCCTGCGCGCCGCAGACGTGGGTATCCGGGGCATCAAGATCGACAGCAAGGAGCTGCCTCCCGAGGTCGTGCAACGTCTTCAGCGCCTCATCGAGGCTTTCCGGGAAGACGACGAGCCGCTGCCGGAGCTGCCACCCAACACCCATGATGTGATCAGCTTCCTCCACGAGGACGAGGACGGGAAGACATTCCCACTGCCCATCCGCCGCGAGAGCGCCGGGACGCTCACCTGGCTCACCACGGCCTGGCACACACTCAATGCGCTGCGGCACGGAACGCTGCTGCTGGTGGATGAGTTGGACGCCAGCCTCCACCCGGGGCTGGCCCGCTACTTGGTGCAGCTGTTCCTGGACTCCCAGACGAATCCCCTCGGCGCACAGCTGATATTCACCACTCACGATGTCTCCCTGCTCGGCAACTCCCCCACCCGCCTGCTGGAGCCTCGCCAGGTCTGGTTCGCCGAGAAAGACCGCTCGGGTCGCTCAGAGCTGTTCTGCCTTGATGACTTCGACAATCGCGTCCAGAACAACAATGAGCTGCGCTACCTGGCAGGCAAGTTCGGCGCCGTCCCGGTGATCGACGAAACCCCGCTGCTCAGCTTCATCAGCTCAGACATGGTCAGCGCCGATGCCTAGGAAACAGAAGAAACGAACCACAAAAAAGACCGTGTTGATCGCCACCAACGGTCAGGTCACCGAGCGCATCTACCTCAATGAGATGAAGATCAGAGCTCATCGCCTGGGCAACGTGAGCGTCACTGTCAAGCACATCAACGGGGGTCCAGAGGGGATGCTTCGCAAACTGAAGAGCACTCGTGACACCCGCAATAATGCCTCTGCCTATGACGAGGTGTGGCTGGTCTTCGACGAGGACGGCAAAGACTACAGCTCCCTCCTCGACAAGTGCAGGAAGCAGACAACTAGACAGCAACGTTGGTCTGCCGCCGTCTCACGCCCTTGTTTCGAGGTCTGGCTGATCGCCCACTACGAGCAGGTCCACAACTACAGCGACCAAACCGACGCGCAGAAGCACTTCCGTCAGCTGACTCCCGGAACCCCCGACAAGCACCTCCCCAACGACTTCCCCTATGACAGATTGGAGGACGCTGTGAAGCGTTGCACACTGCATTGCGAAGCACAGGGCCCTCGCGAAGAGCTGCCGCCGATCCCGGGAAGCGGCATGCCCCACCTGCTGGATGCGCTCGGTCTGATAAAGCTATCGGGTTGCAAGGACATGTCATCCCCGTAACTGGAGCTCAATGGTTATTCGCGTTGTCTGGCCCCGCTGGGGACAAGCCCGTGGCGATAGCCGGGCGAGCTGGTCCATCGGCGCCAGGATCCCTACCGCCGAGATCTACAGCTGCCAGCGGGAGGCCGGCGGTGTGGCCCCCACGAAGCGCGTAACGGCCCCTCCTGGGCGGTGATCTCATGAACGGCCCACACGGGTTCGGACAGTTACGCGCTGCGCCCCCATGCATGGTCCGCTACTGCCTCGGCTCGATGGCCTCGATGATCTTCAAGACGCTCCACCCCAGTCCATAGATCACCACACACCCCCGTACTGACCATTTGAGTATTTCGGTCAGTATGTCTAATCTGGAGGCATGGCACAGACAACAGGCACCTCACGCAAAGCACTGATCGTCGGGGCCGGCATCGCCGGGCTGTCCGCCGCGACTGCCCTGAAGAAGGCGGGCTGGCACCCTGTGGTCGTCGAACGTGCGGCCCGCAGGCGTCGCGGCGGGTACTTCATCGCGATGTTCGGGAGCGGCCGGATCGCCGCAGCCCGGATGGGCCTGGAGAGAATCCCCAACCGGACCCCAGCCCGGGCACAGACATGCACGGTGGACCGGGCTGGCAACCGCAAACCTGGTCTCGGCTTCCAGGACCTGCCCTACGGGCCGTGGATGATGCTCCGGGGCGACGTCGAGCAAGCTGCTTTCGAGGCCTTGCCCAACGGCGTGAGCATCCGCTTCTCCACCACACCGACCACCATCTCCCAGGACGGCGACGAGGTGTCAGTCGTGCTGACAAACACCCAGACCCAGGAGTCGACGACGGAGCGGTTCGACTTGGTCGTCGGCGCGGATGGGATCCGCTCGACGGTGCGGCAGCTAGCCTGGGGCCCACATGAGCGCTATCTCAACCGGCTCGGGTTCATGATCTGCGCCTTCGAACTCCCAGAGCCGCTACCAGGTCTCGTGCAGCAGGAGGGCGCCATCCTCTCCGAGCCGGGACGCTCGTTCTGGGTGTTCCCTTTCGCCGACCACGCCCCCACGGTGCTGTTCTCGTACCAGGTCGACGACGTGGATGCTGAGCGCGCGAGGGCCCGGCAGGCCGGCGTCGCCCAGCGGCTGCGCGAGGTCTACGGCCCAGAGCCCTTGGGCGACATGATGAGCGCAGCCATCCAGCGTCTGGAGAACACAGATGAGTTCCTGTTCGACTCAGTCGAGCAGGTCAAGGTCGATCACTGGCACAACGGCCGGGTCGTGCTGCTCGGGGACGCTGCCTGGTGCCCCACCCTGTACTCCGGGATGGGGGCGACATCTGCGTTGGCGGGAGCCGACGCACTGGGGCTCATGCTCGCCAAACACCCAGACGACGTCGAGACCGCGCTGTCAGCCTGGGAGAACAAACTCCGCCCGGCGATCACCGACTTCCAGCAGTCCGCCTACCCCATGCGCGCGATCTTCACGCAGACCTCGGCAAAGGAACAGCGCAGGCAGGGCATCAGCGTCGCGATGCGCCGGTTCATGTTCAAGTTCCCGGCGCTGATGAACCTGATGCTCCGGTCCAAGCACTTCCGGCTGCGCAACAGCGACTTGGCTGCGGACCTGGCCTGAGCGAAGCTTGGGTTATGACCCCCATGTCTGTCGCGCAGAAAAGCAGCAGGGCCGCGAAGGTCCTCGCAGCCGCGGAGGATCTCGTCGTGAAGCAGGGGTTCAAGGGCGTGACGATGAGCGCGGTCGCCCAGCGGGCCCACGTCGGCAAGGGCACCCCGTACCTGTATTGGAACACCAAGGAGGACCTCTTCCTTGAGATCATTGCCCGCAGCCTCGCCGATGTGCTCCACAACCTGGCAGTGCGGGTCCGCGCTGAACCCGCGCTGGCGGTCGCGGAACAGCTGTGCGTGGCCCTCGCTAAGGCCTGGCTAGAGCGTCCTTTGGTCCGCGCCCTGCAGGTCACGGACGCCGACGTGCTCGGCGCGCTCCTCGACGATCCCCGCGCCCACGCCATCGCCGCTGAGAGCGGGCCTCCCGCGATCCTTCGTCGCCTCATCCCCCTGTGGCGGGAGCACGGCACGGTCCGGACCGACTGGTCGGCCGAGGAGCAGGCGGCCGCTCTCGAACTGCTCCTGATCGGCTATTTCGCCGCCCAGACACGCACTATCTCCCCAGGCATGGCGGAGGACCGGGCGGGGGTCCTGGGCATGAGCATCTCCGCCATGCTCCAGGCCTCTCACCCCACCAAGGCTGACAGCGTCCCCCTGGCCGATCTGGCCGATAGGGTCAGCGACCTTCTCGACGAGTACGCGAGACAGCTGCAGAACGCGCAGGCAGAGCACCGGCGCGAGTGAGCCGGGCAACAGGCTGGCCGACAGGAGTCATCACGGCGAACCTTCTATCCGGTAGGTAGCAGTTTTTGGCAGGCAGACCAGCCTTTTGTTGCCACCTACCGGACCGTAGGTCCTACAGCTGCCAGCGGGAGGCCGCGGTGTAGGCCTCCACGAAACCACGGAACGGACCCTCCTGGGCGGTGAGCTCCGGCACGGTCCCGGCCTGCGCGACTCGCGCGCCGTCAGGCGACGGCTCCAGGAACACGACCTGGTCGGCCTGCCGGATGGTGGACAGCCGGTGCGCGACCACCAACACCGTGCGCCCCCGGGACAGCTCCCGGATGACCTCGGTGATCGCCGACTCGTTCTCGCCGTCGAGGGCGGAGGTGATCTCGTCGAGCAGCAGGATCGGGGCGTCCTTCAGGAATGCCCGTGCGATGGACACCCGCTGCCTCTCCCCACCCGACAGGCTCACCCCGCCGGGGCCGACAGGAGTGTCCCAGCCGTGCGGGAGGGCCTCGATGACCTTGTCGAGGCTGGCGCGTCGGGCGGCCTCCTCCAGTTTCTCGTCGGTGGCGTCGGGCCGTGCGATCCGCAGGTTCTCGCGGATGGTGGTGTCGAACAGGTAGACCTCCTGGAAGACCATCGATGTCATCGCCATGATCTCGGCGGTCGGCAGGTGACGCACATCGACACCGCCGATGCTCACCATCCCAGCCGTGACATCCCAGAACCGGGCCGCCAGGCGCAACACCGTCGACTTGCCGGCTCCGGACGGGCCGACGAGCGCCGTGACCCTTCCCTGCTCGGCGGTCAGCGACACCCCGTCGAGGACTGGCCGTCCCTCCTCGTAGGAGAACGACACGTCACGCAGCACAATGTCGGTGCCCTTCGGTTCGCCGACCTGCTCGGGCGACGGCTCCGGCAGCGGTTTCGCGTCGAGGATGGAGACGATGGCTTTGAACGCGACGACCGCGTTGTCAGCCTCCGAGGCGTAGAGGACGCCCTTGGTCAGCGGCAGCAGCATCCGCGCGACCACTGTGATGATGGCGAGATACGCGACGACGTCCAGTCGGTGCCCGCTGACGAACGACAGCCCCAGGGCCAGCACCACCGCGAAGGTCGTGTTGAGGATCAAGGTGAAGAACTGGCCAGGTCGGCCCTTGATGCGCAGGCCGTCGAGGGTGGCCTTGGAGTCGGCTTCCAGGACCTCCTGCACCGGCTTCCAGCCCTTCTCGCTCACTCCGGTGGCCCGCAGCACCGGCTGCAGGCGCGCGAACTCGACGAGCCGTCCGGCGGCGGCAGCGGCAGCCTGGTCCTCCATCTCGTTGGCGCGGGTGGTGGCCGAGCGCATCATCCGCCACACCAGGTACAGCGGCACGATGGCGACCGCCATGATGAGGGCCAGTGGCCACTCGACGATCCCGACGGCCACCAGCATCACCAGCGGCACAATGAAGGCGTTGCACAGGTTGGCGATCACCATCGAGCACAGGTGGGAGAGAGTGTTGACCTCCTTGGAGGTCACGTTGACGACGGCAGCCTCCCGTTTAGCGTTGAACCACCCAAGCGGCAGAGCCAGGACATGCTCGGCGACGCGGTCGATCATCGTGTCACAGACCTCGAAGACGCTCACCCTGTAGGACCGGAACATGGCGATGGCATCGACGACGAAGGTGACCACACCCAGCGTCACCACCGCGATCAGCCAGCCGGTCAGCGACTCCGAACGGGCGTACAGGGCCCGCAGGAAGGGGATCATGAGCGCCAGGGTGACGCCCTGCAGAACAGCGGAGGCCACAAACCAGCCGACGATGACACGCATCTCGGCGGCGTTGACGACACGAATCATGAGCTTCCACATGGTCACTCCTCCTTCGCAGCGGCGGAAAGGGCCAGGTCCTGGTTTCGCCACATGGTGGCGTAGCGGCCGTTAGCTGCCACCAGATCGTCGTGGCGGCCCCGCTCGATGATCTGCCCGTCCTCCAGGACGAGGATCTGGTCGGCGTCGCGGATGGTGGTCAGGCGGTGGGCGATGATGACGACGGTCCTGCCCTCCGCCAGCCTGGTCAGCGCCTGGTGAATGTCATGCTCCGATTGCGGATCGGCCTGGGCGGTGGCCTCGTCGAGCACCAGGATGGGCGCATCCTGGAGGTATGCCCTGGCGAGGGTGATGCGCTGCCTCTCGCCGCCGGAGAGGAACCCGCCCTCCTCGCCCAGGATCGTGTCGTAGCCCTTCGGCAGGCGCATGATCCGGTCGTGGACGCAGGCGGCGCGGGCGGCGGCCTCGACCTGCTCGCGGGTGGCGCCGGGCCTTCCCAGCGCGATGTTGTCGAAGACGGAGTCGTTGGTCAGGGCGACGTCCTGCAGCACGATCGAAACTCGCGACAGCAGCCAGGAGAAAGTCGCCTCCCGCACATCCACGCCGCTGATCCTCACCGCCCCCTGGTCGATGTCGTGGAACCGGGCGATGAGCTGAGCCAGCGTGGACTTGCCGCCTCCCGAGGGGCCGACGAGCGCCGTCACCGTACCCGGTTCGGCCGTGAACGAGACCCCCTTCAACACGGGCGTATCGGGTTCGTAGGAGAAGGTCACGTCATCGACCTCGATGCGGCCGGGCGCGTCGCCGTCGCCCTGGTCAAAGGCGCCCTGGGGCATGGGCTCCTCGGATAGCAGATCCGCGGTGGACTGAGCGGCCATCCTGGACTCGTACATGTGCTGCGCCAGGCCGATCAGCACGTTGAGGCCGTCGGGCAGCCCGGGAGCGAGAAGAAAGAACGGCAGGGTCGCCGACAGTGGGGTCCAGCCCTGGGACGTGAACACCACGGCGAGGACGGCGACGGTGGCGAACACCGTCGCCGGACGCAGCAGCGCACCGAGCAGGCTGATCGACTTCCCAGACTGGCTGACCCACTGATAGGACAGGTCCGAGAACTGGTGGCGGGCGGCGCTGAAGCGGGTGCGGGTGGCGTCGGTGGCCTGGAAGTTCTTGATCTCCTTGATTCCCTCCAGCATCTCGACGGTCGCAGCAGCCAGCCCTGTCTGCGCCTCGCCGAACCGCGAGGTGATGTCACCGAGGCCGCGCATGGTGGTGACCGCGATCACCGCGATGATCAGCACCCACAGGCCGATCAGCGCCAGAGCCAGTCGCCAGTCCGTCCAGAACAGGTAGACGGCTCCGGCTGCGACGCCGACCAGGGCATTGGTGACATCGCCCGGCACATGCGCCACGAGCGTGTGGATGGCGGCGGTGTCGTCGCACACGGTCTTGCGGATGGCTCCGTGGGGAATCTGGGCGACCTTGCCCAGGGGCAGGCGGCTGAAGGCCTCCACCAGGAGCCCACGCAGCTGGTGCCGCAGCTTGGCCTCGGCAAGGTGGGTGACGCCCAGGCCCATCAGGTAGAGCAGCTGGTAGGCCAGCAGCGCGACGACCGCCACCGCGGCCCACGACCACGGGTTGGCTGCCCAGCCCTCATGCCCTCCCTCGCCGAGCCAGATCGCGGCCATCTGGGTGAGAGCCACGAAGGGCACGATGCTGAGCACCGCGCCGGCTGCGGTGAGCAGGCCCGAGAGAATCATCGCCCCACGCGCAGGCCTGATGAGATCACCGATGGTTACTGCTGCCATTGTCTCCTCCTGTTCCCGAGATTCTCGGCTGCGTCTGCGGTGGTCATCCGAGCCACCACCACAGGCCGGCAGTCACCGACCACACGGCCACGACGACCACCGCGTCACGCATCCGCCACGGCATATCGAGCAGCTCCGTTCGTCTCGGGTGGGCTCCGAAGGCCCGCGAGTCCATGGACAGTGCCACTCGTTCGGCGTGCTGGATCGCGAGGATCATCAGCGGCACCACCGAGGACAACCAGCGCACGACGGGCGCCAGCACTCCCCAGCGGCGTCCGATGCCCCGGAGAGCGCGGGCGGTGCGCAGGATCACAAAGTCCTGACGGAAGCGGGTGACGAAGGCGATGGCCGCGATCCCCGCTGAGCCGACGCGGTAGGGCAGGCGGAATGTGCCGGTCAGGGTGCGCATCAGGCTGTCCGGGTCGGCGCTGATCCCGGACAGCAGCACCAGAGCGATCAGCGCCGCGATCCCGGTGCCCGCGGTGAGGGCGTCACCCCGTTCGAAGAAGCGCGCCTCGACGGCAGCCCCCTTCAGACCCAAGAACGCCCAGACCATCAGGGCGGCGATGGCCCAGATGCCGACCACCGACCCGATGGTGCGGCGCAGCGTGGCGCGGGCTGCGGCGATGAGCACGCTTGCCAGCGCCATGATGGTGAGGTTCAGGGCCAGGTTTCTGAGGACGAAGATCCCCACCATGGCGGGGATCAGCGCCAGGAACATCGTCAGGGGGTTCATCCCCGTGAACAGGCCGCGATGTCTGCAGGGACGTTCCGGGATCCCGGCCTCGACGGGGACGGCGGGTTCGCCGGTCTCATCCCTCAGGGGCAGGGCCAGCAGGTGGGTGCAGTGGTCGAGGGCCAGCTCCAGATGATGGGTGGCCATGATGACGGTCCGACCCTGGGCGCGCAGCTCGTCGATGAAGGCCATCAACTCGCAGGTGTTGTCCCAGTCCTGCCCATAGGTGGGCTCGTCCAAGACCACGACGTCACGTCCCTCACTGACCATGGTGGCGACGGTGAGGCGACGACCCTGTCCGCCGGACAGGGTGAGGGGATGGTGCCCGCGGTGCCGTGTCAGGTGGAACTGCTCCAGCAGCTCATCGACTCGCGCAGCCGGCGTGCCGCCGACAGACAGCTCAGCCTCGACGGTGGATGCGACGAACTGGTGTTCGGGATTCTGGAACACGTACCCCACGGGATGCCGGCCACGCCTGACGGGCTGCCCGCACACCGTGGCATGGGTGGCGGTGGAGCCCACCAGCCCGGCCAGCGCGGACAGCAGCGACGACTTGCCGGCACCGTTGGGTCCGATCAGGGCGACGAACTCACCACCGCCAAGCCTCATCGTCACCTCGGGGGATCGCCCCGGGACGCTCAGGCCGGCCACGTCGACGTGGGGCTCCTCATCTGCGGCCCGGTCGTCGGTGGTGTCGATGACCGGAGTCTCATGCCACCCTTCGGGACCACGCTCGAAGCTGCGCACCGCACCGGGGGCGCAGAAGTCGGTGAGCTGCGGGACCGGCCCAGGCTCGGTCCCGGCGCGCAGGGCTCGCGGCAGCCACATCCCGGCATCGGCCAACTCGTCACGGTGTCGGCTAAAGACCTCATCCGGTGGTCCGCAGGCTATGGTGCGACCATCGGCGTCGAGCGCCAGGACCTGGTCGACGATGGGCAGCGCCGGATCAAGGTCATGGTCGATGACGACGACCCCCATGCCGTCGGCGACGAGTCCGGCAACCAGCGTGTAGAAGTCACGCTGGCCGGTGGGATCGATGGTGCTGGTGGGCTCGTCGAGGACCAGCAGCCTGGGGTGCATGGCGAGGGCGACGGCCACCGCGAGGCGTTGCCGCTGCCCACCGGACAGCGTCCAGGGATCGTCCCAGATCCGATCCAGGAGTCCGACGCTGCGCAGAGCCTCCACCACCCGCGAGGCGATCTCGTCGCGGGGGAGGCACAGGTTCTGCAGCGGGAAGGCGACGTCGTCGTGAACGGTGCGGGTGACCACTGCGGCGTCGGAATTCTGCCCGACATAGGCGATGTGGCCGGAGATGAGCTGGACGGAGGCGTCGGCGATCTCGGTGCCCGCCAATTGAAGGCTGCCGGAGTACTCGGAGGCCAGGCAGTGAGGCACGAGTCCGCACAACGCACGCACCAGGGTGGTCTTGCCACAGCCCGACGGGCCGATCACGGCGGTGACCTTCCCCACCAGCTGGTCGAAGCTGACTTGCCGGAGGATCCACTCCTGCCTTCCGAGGTAGTGCACGGAGAGGTCCCGCACCTCAACCAGGACACCGTCGTCAGCACCCTGCGGCCGGAGGCCGGTCACATCGTCCGGCTCTGTGAGAACGTCGTCGGGCTCAGGCATCGTGGTCGATGGCGATGCCGGCCCGGTGGAGCAGCCGTGTCAACAGGATGCAGATCCCACCCCCTGCGAGCGCGGAGACCACGGAGATCACGAGCCCAACGGGTATCAGGTCTGCGCTTCCCAACGTCGAGAGGACTGAGGCGTACAGGAATCCGTTCAGCAGCCCGAAGACCGCTGCGCAGATCAGATAGGCCCACCATGTCCACTTGCGGTAGAGCATGATGGCCAGGGGGGCCTCGATGAAGAGGCCGCCCAGGAGATTCCCCACAATGGCCGAGGGCCCGTAGGGCGTGGTGAAGATGGAGATGACGCCTATGATCAGGGCCGCGATCATAACTGCTCCTGGACGTCTGACCACCACTGCGGGCAGTAGGTAGGGGATCACCCAGAGCCCCATGGTGACGCACCCGATCATGATTCCGCCGGGTGTGGCCATCAGTGGCCCACTGACGTAGTTGAGGGGGATCACCAGGATCAGGGAGACGACGGCCAGCGCCGCGGTCATCATGAGGTTCCGGGTGCCGAGCACCGAGTCGGTCAGCCCCTTGCGTGAGGAGGAGCGGACGGTGGTTGCACCTTCTGTCGTGGAGGGCTCAGTCATCATTCACCTTCAGCCAGCACAGTCGATCATGGGCTACCAAAGCTACGCCTATCTTTAATTGAGATCCATACCCAGATCAAGATGGATGCCTACTTCCACAATTGGTCCCATCGCTCCGTCAGAACCTTGGGCATGGCAGGATGTGCGTCATGCGCTGGACCCGTCATGTTCTGCTGGTTCTCGTCGTCGGGTGCGGTGCGGCAGCCTGGTGGCTCACACCCCAGGAGGTCATGCGCTCCAACATCCCGTTGGCCCTGTTCCTCTTCGCTGTCATCGGCATCGTCATCGGGTGGCTGCGGCTGAGATTCAGCGACGAGCGGCAGCTGGGAACGATGCCGTTCCTAGCCCTCACGTGCTTGGCACTGGCCTCTTGGCCGTTGCATGTGGCGCTGATCCTCCGGGAGCACGGCTACCAGAGCCGCGCCCTGCCCCTGCAGGTCCTGGCGCTGGTAGCCCTCGCCGGGCTCATCGCCGTCGACTACCGGCTCGCGCGCCGAGAGGACCTTCCCCGGTGGCTGCGCACCCCCCTCTGGGCCGTCCTCCCCGTGGCGCTGCTCGGCTCCGGGGCCTGGGCAATGCATGTCGCGCTGAACCCCATCACAGTCTCGGACGAGGCGCCGTCAGGGAAGGTCCGCGCAGAGATCACCGCGGGCGACGTTACCGTCACCGCCCACCTGGACTCCGTCAGCGGCAGGGGACCAAACGGCGTCTGGACCTACACCCACACCGGCACCCTGGTCAGCCAATTCCCCAACCCCAAGAACCCCGAAACGCTGCTGATCCCCAGCCCAGACGGCACCCACGTCGCCGCAGCCTTCGTCCTGCCCCATGAGGAGATTCCCAAGAAGGAGGCAGGCTCCAGTGAGCGTCTCAACTCCAGGGAGGACTCGGTGCTGCAGCACGTCGTGGTGTTTGAGTCGGCGACGGGGCGAGTGGTCGCGGAGGTCAGCACCACTCCTTTCATCAACGTGCAGCTCACCAACTCCGCCGCGCTGCTCGGCCAGGAGGTCTTCTCACTGCACGACGGCAGCAGGCTGTGGAGCGACTCCTCCATCCCACTCACCTTGGAGTCACGCACCGCGACAGAGAACCTATTCATCATCGACGCCCACTGCCTGCTGGAGGCCGACTGGATCCAGGGCTGCCAGCTCAAGCTGATGAGCGCAGAACGCCAGGAATCGGCCACCACTGTCGACGGCGTCATGTACGACATGGTCAAGACGCGGGGCGGGGAGGTCAGAGATGTGCGGATCGTCGACGGCTGGGTGCTGCGCCGCAGCGGCCCCGTCGTCCCGATCACTAGGTCCGATGATGAGTCACAGGACGAGGCCCACGAGAAACAGGTCGGCACCGAGCTGGTCGCCTACAACCTGGACAGCAGGGAGAGCATCCCCGTGGGACGGGCCTCGGGGCTTGACTCCCAGGTAGAGAACGGTCTTGGGATCCGCCCCGAATATACGACCAGTGAACGCTACCGCAACAACACGAAGCCTCCAGAAGCCGATTCCTGGTTCAATCCAAAGACGAGGCAGGTGGAGCGGTGAGACGAGCAGCAGACATGTTCTCAGGTGCCCGGGCCATCCTCACGTCGGCAGGCACCGTGCTGATCCTCTGGGGCGTCTTCCGGTGGGCGACGGCTCCCGTGACGCCCCTCACCCTGGGGTTCCTCGAATGGATGTGGATGTTCGTCGGGCTCTCTGCCTCAGTTCTGGCCTGGAGATATGGGGTGCACCGGCGGGACACCCCCCACTGGCTGGTGCTGTGCAGCGGGTACCTGGTCGCGATGCGGCTGTGCCATGCCTGGGGTGAGAGAGCGCAGGACTTCATAGCCCCCGTCGGCGTGCTATGGACTGGGCTGGGGATACTGGCCTTGACGACCGCCGCCGTCTGTGACCTGCTCACCCGAGACCTCAGACATCGCGCCGCCTCGGAGAAGGACAGCTCGTCAGGGGAGACTGAGCCAGCTCCGGACAACGGGCCTGCCCGGCTCTCATCACCGCATCTCTGGCTGGGCGCTGTGGCCCCCCTCCTGGCCCTCACCGTCGTCGCAGGGTCCCTGTTGTCGCTGGGCAATCAGGGAATCTCCACCGCCGCACCTGGGCCTCAGCCCTACCCCGACCTCCCACCCCGGGTCAGTGGGGAGGTCGCCTGGTCCACCACCCTGGAGGGCGACTCATACGCAGGAGCTGCGGGGATACGCGGCCCGCTTATCGCAGTCGAGGACGGGGTGATCGCCCTCGACGCCGCCGACGGCCGCATCCTCTGGCAGCACCGTCGGCAATCCTCAGAGGTGCTGCGAACGGACGCCGTCTCACGGCGGGAAGTCGCAGCTGATCGCATCTACCTGATGACCAGCCCCGACCACGCATACGTCGCAGTCGCGTTCAAGCACAGCAGGCATGACCTGACCTTCACGGGTGTTGTGGAGGTTTTGGAGACGGCCACCGGACGCACCGTCGCCCAGCGGCCCATCACAGAAGAGAACATCGCCCCACCCGTGCAGCTCACCAACCAGATGGCGTGGATCGGGGCTGAGGGCGTCAGGCTCTCAGACGGCGTCACCATCTGGAAGAAGCCTCACCCCAGGATCCCGGGAGGTGTCATGGGCTTGGACTCGCAGTTCATCAGCCAGACCGACTGCGCTGATGCCTCACCCTGCTCTGTCACGTTGTTCCCCGACTCAAACCCGGACAGTCACCAGCGCGTCGATAACATCCTCACCGATCCCACCAGCCAGCTGTCCACAGCTCACGGCTGGGTAGCACAGCTCGCACCCGGAGCAGCTCCAGTGGACGAGGACGAAGACGAAGAGCAGACCACGATGCAGGCCCATTCCCTCGACACCGGTGAGACGGTGCCGCTCGGCGACTTCAACCGAGTTCTCAACTCCTCCGAGCCCCGCCTGGTGCTGATGCGGTCCAACCTCAGCCAGGCAGTCTTCGATCCCGTCACGAAAGCCCTGACCAACGACATCCCCGCCACCGGCGATGAGCCTCCTGCCTATGACAGCAACTTCTGGCCCACCAACGAGCCCTGGCAGGCGGATTGGGAGAAATCGCCCTTCCCCGACAGCAGCCGCGCGATGCTGGTGAGCTGGGGTGGTGAGACGTTGCGGATCCCCTTCGGCCTGGCGGCTGGAACGAAAGGCTTCGGGAACGGGGGCGACGAGCGCGTAACGGTGTGGGCCGCTCCGGGATGCGTGATGGTCCAGGGATGGTCCTTCGGGGCGGAGACCGCAGGCAGAGACAATCAGAGCCACACCCACCTGGCCTGCGTGAGGTGACGGCCCATACCCTGCGGTGCCGACCAGGTCTCCACCCCGCCCCCACCGAAGCTGCGATAGGCTGTGCCGAGCCCGCAGTCTTGGAGGTCACATGCGCGTTGTCAGCATCGTCGGAGCCCGCCCCCAGTTCGTGAAGCTGGCTCCCGTCGCCCGGGCCTTCGCTGCCGCGGGCATTGATCATCGCATTCTCCACACCGGCCAGCACTACGACGTGAACATGTCGGAGTCGTTCTTCGTGGAGCTGGGAATCCCTTCCCCAGATCTCCACCTCGGGGTCGGAGGCGGCTCCCACGGCGTCATGACCGGCCGGATGCTGGAGCAGCTGGACCCCATCCTGGAGGAGATCGCGCCCGACTGGGTTCTGGTCTACGGCGACACCAATTCGACAATCGCCGGAACTCTGTCCGCCGTCAAGATGCACCTTAGGGTCGCTCACCTGGAGGCCGGGCTGCGCTCCTTCAACCGTCGCATGCCGGAGGAGCACAACCGGGTGATGACGGATCACGCCGCCGACCTCTGCCTGGCCCCGACGGCCACCGCGATGCGACACCTGGCGCAGGAGGGTCTGGCGGAGCGCTCTGTCTTGGTGGGCGACGTCATGACCGACGTCTGCCTCCAGGTGCGTGACGCGGTGCTCGCGAATCCACGACCTGCCCCCGGCATCCCCGACGGCGCCCCCTACGTCCTGGCGACGATCCACCGCGCAAACAACACCGACGACCCTGCCCGCCTGGAGGCCATCCTGAACGCCCTGGCCGGGCTTGACGTCGACGTGTACCTGCCCGTCCACCCCCGTCTCAAAGCCCGGGCTGAGGCTGATGGGGTGACGATCGCCCGCGGCCGCCTGCACGTCATTGAGCCACTCGCCTATCCGGACATGGTGCGCGCCGTCGTGAATGCTGCCGGCGTCATCACCGACTCTGGTGGCCTGCAGAAGGAGGCGTTCCTGCTGGGCACCGTCTGCACGACGGTGCGCACGGAGACCGAGTGGACCGAGACCATCGCCAACGGTTGGAATGTGCTCGACCCTGAGCTGAGGAACCTGGCCGCCAGCGCCACCCGTCCCGCACCCGCGCCTGACTTGAGCGCCCCGTACGGCGACGGCCACGCCGCCGAGGAAGTGGCACGGGTTCTTCTCAGTCACTGAGCGGGCGGTATCCTCCGGGGTGTGAACAGCCGCATCTTCCTCTCGCCCCCCCACATGACCGACCTGGAGCAGGAGGCGCTGTCACGCGCCTTCGCAGGCGGCTGGATCGCTCCGCTCGGCCCTGAGGTCGATGCCTTCGAGGAGGAGCTGGCAGCCTACTGCGGCCGTAAGCATGCCGTGGCGCTGTCCTCCGGGACCGCCGCCCTTCACCTGGCCGGCCTGAATCTGGGGTTCGCGCCCGGCGACACAGTGATCACCGCCTCCATGACGTTCGCCGCCACCACCAACGCCATCACCTACACGGGTGCCAGCCCCGTCCTGGTGGACTCCACACCCAACGGCGACATCGACGTCACGCTGGCCCGCAAGGCGATCCTCGACCAGCGTTCGAAGGGACGCAACGTCGTCGCCATCGTCCCCGTCGATCTGCTGGGGCACGTGGTCAACCACGAGGGTCTGAAGGCCATCGCCGACGAGTTCGGGCTGGCGATCCTCAGCGACGCGGCGGAGTCGCTGGGTGCGGTGTATCAGGGGCGTCCCGCCGCGGCCTACGGCACTATGGCGGCGTTGTCGTTCAACGGCAACAAGGTGATGACCACATCCGGTGGCGGCGCATTGCTGACCGACGATGCCGACCGGGCCGAGCACGTCCGCTACCTGGCCACGCAGGCTCGTCAGCCGGTGCTGCACTACGAGCACACCGATGTCGGATACAACTACCGCATGTCGAATCTTCTGGCGGCCATCGGACGGGCGCAGCTCGCACGCCTGCCCGAGATGCTGGAGCGCCGCCGCGAGCACCGGCTGCGCTACCGCACCGTGTTCGACGGCGTACCGGGCGTGACCTTCTTCGGGCAGCCCGACGGGGCGGAGCATCCCATCAGTATGGGTGACCACGACAACTTCTGGCTGACCTCCGTCGTCATCGACCCTTCGGAGGCCGGCTTCACCCGCGATGACGTGATCGAGGCCTTGGCCGCCGACAACATTGAGGCCCGGCCGCTGTGGAAGCCCATGCACTCGCAGCCTGTGTATCAGCATCTTGAGGCTTACGTGAACGGCAACTCGGACCGTCTTTTCGCGACGGGCGTCTCCCTGCCCAGCGGCTCGGCGCTGACTGATGAGGACATGGACCGGGTCGTCGCCGCGCTGCACACCGTCATCGAGAGGTCGGCATGAGGCGTCGGTGCCCCTATGACTTTCTGAAACGAATCCTGGATGTCGTGGTGGCGGCGGTGGCGCTGGTCGTGTCGGCTCCCATCCAGCTGGTGGTGGCGCTGCTGGTGCGCAGGAACCTGGGGTCGCCGGTGTTGTTTAAGCAGGAGCGTCCGGGGCGAGATGGCCGGACGTTCATGATGTACAAATTCCGCACCATGAGGGACATGACCCCGGACCTGGTCAGCGACGAGGACCGCATCACCCCGTTCGGCTCTTGGCTGCGCTCGACGAGCCTCGACGAGTTGCCGGAGCTGATCAACGTCCTGAAGGGTGACATGTCGCTGGTGGGGCCGCGACCCCTGCTGCCCGAGTATCTGCCGCTGTACACACCCCGACAGTCGCGTCGCCATGAGGTGCGCCCCGGGGTCACGGGCCTGGCGCAGGTCAAGGGCCGCAACGCCATGCCCTGGGCGGAACGCCTGGCGTGGGATGTCCACTATGTCGACCACAGGTCGCTGGGCATGGACCTGAGGATCCTCGTCGACACGGTCCTGGTGGTGTTCAGGCGTGAGGGGATCACGGAGGAGGGCCAGGTGGCGATGACCGACTTCGAGGGCGCCCCGGACGTCGAGGTGTAGCACTGCCCGCCAGGTGGACAGGTTTCATATGGTCTCCGTCGGGCATTACATTAATCCCGATTGTCTTTGCAGGGGAGTCCATATGGAAAAGTCCGCGCCGAAACGGGAGATCTTCAACTCACGTAATTTCTTCATCCTCGCAGCCATCGGATCTGCCGTCGGACTGGGCAATATCTGGCGGTTTCCCTATGTCGCCTACAGCAACGGCGGTGGCGCGTTTATCCTGCCGTATCTCATCGCGTTGCTGAGCGCGGGCATCCCACTGCTGTTCTTCGACTACGCCATCGGGCATCGATACCGGGGCTCCGCTCCCCTGGCGCTGCGCAGGCTCGGGGGCTGGACCGAGACCCTGGGCTGGTGGCAGGTGATGGTGTGCTTCATGATCGCGATCTACTACGCCGCCATCGTCGCCTGGGCGGGGATGTACACGATCTTCAGCTTCAATCAGGCGTGGGGGCAAGATCCCGGGGGATTTCTGAAGAGCCAGTTCCTGCACATGGCGGCGGAGCCTGGAGTGGGCTTCGAGTTCGTGCCATCGCTGATGGTCCCCATGGTCGTGGTGTGGGCGGTAACTCTCGGAACCATCGCGCTGGGCGTCAACAAGGGTCTGGCCCTGGCGAACCTGGTGTTCATGCCGCTGCTGGTGGTGATGTTCCTGGTCCTGGTGGTGCAGTCGCTGTTCCTGCCGGGAGCCGGTGAGGGTTTGAACTCGCTGTTTACCCCCGACTGGTCTGCGCTCGGCAATCCAGGGGTGTGGGCCTCGGCCTTCAGCCAGATCTTCTTCTCACTGTCGGTGGGCTTTGGCATCATGCTGACCTACGCCTCCTACCTGAAGCGCCGCACGGATCTGACGGGCTCTGGACTGGTGGTGGGTTTCGCCAACTCCGGCTTCGAGCTGCTGGCGGGCATCGGCGTGTTCGCGGCGCTGGGATTCATGGCCAACATCGCCGGCAAGCCGGTGGGGGAGGTCGCCGACAAGGGCCTGACCTTGGCCTTCGTCGCCTTCCCCACGATCATCTCTCAGGCCCCCCTGAGCTCTCTGATGGGGGTGCTGTTCTTCGGCTCCCTGACGGTGGCGGGCATCACATCGCTGCTCAGCATCGTCGAGGTGATCGTCTCCGCGGTCCGCGACAAGCTGGGCATCTCCAAGCAACGGGCGACGGCGGCCATCGGGATCCCGATGGCGGTCATCTCCACCTGTCTGCTGGGAACCACGACCGCGCTGTACTTCCTGGACATCACCGACGAGTTCGTCAACAAGTTCGGCATCCTGGCGGGTGCGTTCGCGTGTGTGGTGTCGGTGTGTTGGATCGTCGGCAAGCTGCCGGTGCTACGCAGGCATCTGGATCGCTTCTCCAGCTTCCCGACGGGAAAGGTCTGGATGATCTTCATCGGCGGCATCGTCCCCTTCGTGCTGGGCTACATGCTGGTCAGCGAGCTCATCGCCAAGTTCACGGAACCCTACGAGGGCTATCCGCTGCATCTGCTCGGCATCTTCGGCTGGGGCATGTCGGCGGCCCTGATCGTCGTCGCGCTCATCCTCCGGGCCCTCCCCTGGCGTCGCAGCGTCAGCGTCGAGTTCGACGAGACCAGCAACGAGCATGAACATCACGATTCCAGCCTCCCTGCTGGGGGGAAAGAAGAGGAGGAGGCTGCGAAATGACCATGACCGCCATCGTCATGATGATCCTGGCCATCGCCACCTTGTGGGGTGGCCTGGTGGCTGCGGCTGTGAATCTCTTCCGCCGGCCGGACCTCTCCGCAGAGGACGCCGACGACTAGAGGGCTGAAGCCTGTCGGATAGTTCACGTACACTGGGGGCCATGTCGACGCCCAAGCCAAACAATACGGTCTATTCGCTAGCCATGTTCGGGTTGGTCAGCATTCTCTGCGGCGTGCTGCTGGCGGGGTTGGCTGTTCCCATGACGGCCCTGGCAGGTGGGGCCACGAAGCTCGTCGCCGACTCGATCCAGTATCTGCCGGCTGAGTTGGAGACCCCGCCGCAGTCCGAGCGGTCACGGGTGCTGATGGCGGATGGCTCGGAGTTGGCCACCTTCTTCGAGGAGAACCGGGAGTACAAGCCTCTCGATCAGATCGCGAAGAACATGCAGAAGGCGCAGGTCGCCATTGAGGATCACCGGTTCTACGAGCACGGCGCGATCGACATCCAAGGCTTGGGCCGTGCCATCGTGAAAACCATCACGGGGGACACGCAGGGTGCCTCCACCTTGACGCAGCAGTACGTGAAGCAGGTACAGATTGAAAGCGCCAAGATACGCGACGACAAGACGGGCGTGCGGGCCGCGCAGACCCCCACCCTGGAGCGCAAAATCCGCGAGATGCGCTACGCGATGGCCGTGGAGGAGCGTCTGACGAAGGATCAGATCCTGGAGCGCTACCTCAACATCGCGTACTACGGTGACGGCGCTTATGGCGTGGAGGCGGCAGCCAAGCACTACTGGAACACCTCCGCTGAGAATTTGACGCTGGATCAGGCCGCGATGCTCGCCGGCATCGTCCAGAACCCGGATGCCTACAATCCGGTGAAGTACCCGCAGAAGGCCATTGAGCGCCGCAATCAGGTGCTGAATCGCATGGCCTCCCCGGCGGTCGGCTTCATCACCAAGGAAGAGGCCGAGGCAGCCAAGCAGGTTGGCTTCGACGCATCACAGGTGCAGTCCACGGTGAACGGCTGCACCGTCTCCAGGTTCCCGACGCTGTGCCAGTACGTGTACAACGTTCTGATCTCCGATCAGATGCCGAGCCTGGGCTCCACCCCCCGCGAGCGCGCAAACACCCTGAAACGCGGCGGCCTCACCATTCACACCCTCATCAACCCGGAGGCTCAGCAGGCAGCGGAGGACGCCGTCGCAAGCACCGTTGGCCCAACCGATCCGGTCTGGGGTGGCGCCGTGCTGCTCCAACCCAGCACGGGCCTGATCGTCGCCATGGCGCAGAGCCGACCCAAGCTGGGTGACGGTGAGGGCGAAACCTGGAAGCTGATCAACGCAGAGGAGAAGTACGGCGGCATTGAGGGCTTCCAGGCTGGATCGACGTTCAAGCCCTTCGTGGTGGCGACCGCATTGAACGCGGGTGTGGCACCCACGCTGCAGCTCAACTCCCCCATGAAGCTGCCCACCAATGGGATGGAGTTCAGAGGCTGCGACGGTCCCTTCAGGCTGCATGAGGGATGGGAGCCGCAGAACTACGACAGGGATTACGGCACCATCGACATGAAGACGGCCACCGAGAACTCCGTCAACACGTACTTTGTCCAGTTGGAGGCCAAGGTGGGTCTCTGCGACTCCATCGACATGGCTCAGAAGCTGGGGGTCAAGCGGGCCGATGGCGAGGACATGCGCAAGGACGGCAGTGTCGCATCATGGGTGCTGGGCACGTCCTATGTCACGCCGTTGTCCATGGCCGAGGCCTATGCGACGTTCGCGAATCGCGGCACTCACTGCAATCCGATCATCCTGAGGCTGATCCAGACGAAGGAGGGTCAGGATGTTCCCGTGCCCTCCGCCAACTGCCAGGAGGTGCTCTCCCCCGAGGTTGCCGACGGTGTGAACAACATCCTGTCTGGCGTCGTGACGAGGGGAACGGGCCAGGCAGCACGCATGCCGGATGGCCGTCCTCAGGCGGGCAAGACCGGCACCACGGACAGCAACAGGTCGGTGTGGTTTGCGGGATACACCCCTGACATGGCGGGAGCCGCCTTTATCGCCGTCGACAACACCGCACCTGAGTTCAAGGGGAGGCCCGATGCAGGGATAAAGTACATGAAGCTCTCGACGGGTGTCAGGCTCCAGGGTTCGGGAAGCGGCGACGCCGGCCCCATCTGGAAGCGGGCAATGAGCGCTGCCTTGAAGGATGTTGACCCCACACCCTTCGGGAAGGTCAGTCAGCGCATTGAGCAGGGCGAGACGGTGCAGGTTCCCGACACCAACGGCATGTCTCCGCAGGAGGCACGCACCACGCTTGAGGCCGCCGGCTTCTCGACAGTCAATGTCGAGGTCGACAGCCCCAGGCCCAAGGGAACCTTCCTGGGGGTGAGCCCCTCGACAACAGCACCGAAGTTCTCCACCATTCAGCTGCTGTTCTCCAAGGGGCAGCAGCCAACACCGGAGCCCAGTGTCGTTCCCCCGACGCCCGGGGCGCCACCGGACCCGGGAATACCCGCTCCCATTGAGCCTGGTCCACCAGGGGACCAGTGACACGGCCATTGCGCGCCGCGGCCAGCCTGGCCGCGGCGGCGCTCGGCTGCTTTGCCTGGGGGCTGGCGGAGGCGAATCTCTTCCAGGTGCGTCGCGTCTCAGTTCCCGTGCTGCCCGCGGGCGGCCGGGAGCTGAGAGTGCTTCACATCTCTGATGTGCACCTGTTGGAGTCGCAGCACGCGAAGCTTGACTTTCTGCGTTCGCTGGCAGGTCTGGCACCAGATGTGGTGGTCAACACCGGCGACAATATCTCCAGCGACCGGGCCATCGCGTCGCTGATGGCGGCTCTCGGACCGCTGCGGGATGTTCCCGGGGGGTTCGTCTTCGGGTCAAATGACTATCACAGGCCTGAGTTCAAAAGCCCGCTGCGCTACGTCACCAGGGGACGTTCGGAGGCCTCTGCTGCGCCGGAGCCGTTGGATTCGGAGCAGTTGCGCTCTGCCTTGACGCGCAGCGGAGCCTGGCATGACCTCAACGACCGGCGTGCCATCGTCGAGGTGGGCGGGTATCGGGTGGAGTTGCGAGGCACCGACGACGCACACCACGACCGCGACGACTACCCGGCCGTCGCCGGACCTGCCAGCGACGGGGTGGATCTGAGTCTCGGGGTGACGCATGCCCCGTATCGCCGAGTGCTGGATGCGATGACCGTCGATGGGGTGCAGCTGATCCTCGCAGGACACACCCACGGGGGCCAGGTGTGTGTCCCGGGGTATGGTGCGCTGACCACGAACTGTGATCTGCCCACCCCGCAGGTCAAGGGGCTGTCGCGGCATGAGGCGGGGGGCGGATCGGCCTGGCTTCACGTCTCCGCAGGCATCGGAACATCCCCATTCGCCCCGTATCGTTTCGCCTGCCCGCCAGAGGTGACGCTGCTGACGCTGACGCCTGTCAGCTGAGCTGGTCCCGACTGAGCGTCGGGGCCCTCAAAGGTGGATACTGGGACGGTGAGTGATCCCACAGACATCTGCCCCTGCGACACCGGCCGTCCCTACACGACGTGCTGCGAGCCCATCCATGAGGGTCACAGACCGCCCGCCACCGCGGTCGCGCTGATGCGGGCACGGTACAGCGCCTATGCGCTCGGCCTGACGGATTACCTGCTGGAGACCTGGCACCCAAACACCCGCCCTGAGGCCATCGACCCTGAGCCTGGTCTGCGGTGGACGGGACTCACCATCGAACACAGCGGGGCCGGCAAGGCCTGGGACGACGAAGGCATGGTCTCGTTCTCCGCCAGCTGGGAGGAGAACGGCAGGGTCGGGGTCATGCGTGAGGTCAGCTCCTTCCTGCGCATTGACGGGCGCTGGCTGTACGTCAACGGCATCCCCCACACCGGCGGACATCACGCCGAGGAGACGCAATGAGACCCCATTGATGACCATGCGACGATCCTGACCCGAGTCAGCGGTAGGCTCCCTAATGTCGTCTCACTGGGGCCAGAGGAGTGATCCATGACCGATGACAGGGAAGAAAAGCGGCCGCTGTACGTCACGATGGACAGGCCCATCACGATCCGGGAGCTCTGCCGCTGTCTGGTGGCTTTGCTGATCGGGGTGTCCTTGGGTGCTGCCCTGTTTGTGCTGGGGGCGAATCTCGTCGATACAAAGGAGCCAGATGCCGCCACAGCCACCTTTTGCTTCATCACAGCGATAGTGGCGGGAGCTGTGGCCTTTCCCAGCGCGCCGGCACTGTTCGCGGTCGGGGCCGGAATTCTGCTTCCTTTTCTACCACTGGCCTTGATCTTTCCGGTGGAGAATCTGCTGCCCTGCATCTGTGCCGCCCTGTTCCTGGCAGCGGGAACGACCATGCTCATCCGCTACAGACGGTGGAATCCGGGTACCACCGGCGAACCGACCACAGGGCAGCGTCTGTGCTCAGCAGTGTTCGGCGTCGTAGCTGGCCTAGTGCTCTATTGGCTCTTGTTGATGCGAAGCACTGGCCTTGATACGCATAAGTTGGCTAGCAGGTACAGGGGCAATGATCTGTATTCCCTGCAAGGCGCCATCGTGGTCGGCCTTTTCGCAGTGGGGGTGACGATGGCGGTGTTCTGCGTGACCGCGATGTCCAGCACCCTGGGGGTCATCATTATGGCGCTGACCTGTCTGATAGCAGCAATGGTCTCGAAACCCGTTGGCCATAATTACGTTGGCGCGCTAGTGATTGGGGCGACGGCTCTGGCCGCATCGATATCCCTCTACTCATCGGACTCGCTGGAGCCCCCAACCATCACAGTTCAGGCGACTTGAGACTGAAGCCCTACCGAGGTCGCGCTTTGGCGGTTGTGCGGGCTCCCTGCGCGATCTCGTCGACGGCCAGCGGGGGCAGGTCCGTCGGCATGTCCCGTCGCTCCAGGGCTTTGGTGATGAGGAAGTCCGCGACCTTGGGGTTGGTGGGAAGGAGCGGGCCGTGCAGGTAGGTTCCGATGACGTTGTGGTAGCGCAGCCCCTCCTGGTGGTCTTCACCGTTGTTGCCCGCGCCACGGGTCACCTCACCGAGGGGACGCTGTCCCGCATCGAGGTAGGTGCGTCCCGAGTGGTTCTCGTAGCCGACGATCTCCCCGAACTCGGGGCTGTTCAGTGTCACGTTGCCGATGAGGCGGTCCGTGGTCGCCTTGGTGTCCAGCTGCAGGATGCCTGCTCCCTTGATGACCTCGCCGTCGTCTGTCACGAATGTGCGTCCCAGCAGCTGGTACATGCCGCAGATCAGCAGCATGGGCGCACCGTCCTCGATGAGGTGGCGAAGCTGATCCGAGTGCCGGGCGAGGTCCTCCTGGATCTTGTCCTGGCCTGCGTCCTGGCCCCCACCGCCGAGGAAGATGTCTCCGGAGGCGAGATCGGTTCCGTCGCCCGGGTTGTGGTCGACGATCTCGGCCTCAATCCCCCGCCAGGTCAGGCGCTGGCAGAGGACATGCGCATTGCCCCAGTCACCGTAGAGGTTCATATCACGTGGATACAGCTGAATGATGCGGATCATGCCGCCTCCTCCCCGAGGGCCAGGCCCGACATCATCCGGCGGAGCGCGGTCATGGCGGTGTAGGTGGTGTATATGCGCTTCGGCTTGCCGGGGTTGAGGGCCGCGAAGCGGTCGAGGGCGCGCTGCAGGTCTGGTTCGATGACGTCGACCGACAGGTCGTCGTAGGCCAGGCGCAGCGCCATGCCGTGGGCACGGGTTCCGGTGACCATGGCGACGGAGTCGAGGGGTGTGAAGTCGACGTCCCACAGCCAGCTGATGTCGCGGCCGTCGGCATAGTTGTCGTTGATGGCGATCATGTTGTCGGCCTTGCCGTCGGCGAAGGACAGCAGGGACAGGCGGAAGCCGCTGGGGTTCTTCACCAGCACCAGCTCAATGGGCACCCCTTTGTAGGTGATGGTCTCGCCGCGACCGAAGGCCGGCCGCACCGCGGAGAGGGCCGTCAGCAGCTGTTCAGTCGATGCTCTGTCCCCGACGATCTGCCGCACCAGGGTCAGCCCTGCAGCAGCGTTCAGCAGGTTGTAGACACCGCCGAGGCTCATCTGGACGGTGTGCTCCCGGCCATCGATCTCATAGGTTGCGGTGCGGCCGTCGATGGCCTTGAGCAGGACGTCGGCATGGACCTCGTCGTTGGCGCGGGCCTCACCGCCTCTGAGGGTGTCATCGGTGGGCATGAGCGCCAGCAGTTCGTCAGTGGTGCCGAAGTAGACGGGCTGTGCCTTGGTGCGCTGGTTGATGCGGAAGACGCGGTGATCGTCGCGGTTGAGGATGACCTTCTCCGTGGCGGCCTCGGCGTTCTTGGCCAGCATCTCAGCGGCGGTGTCGATCTCGCCGAAGCGGTCGAGCTGGTCTCGCATGACGTTGAGGAACAGGCTCATGCGGGGTTTGACCTGCTTGACGAAGTGCACCGCCCAAGCCTCGTCGAGCTCTAAGACGGCGATGTCGGCGTTGAGTCTTCCCCGCCAGTCGACTCTGGGAAGCAGCTCTGAGATCACGCCACGCGAGAAGTTGGAGCCGGTGCGGTTGGTGAAGACCTTGTAGCCGGCGGACTCCAGCAGCTCTGTGACGAGTTTCGTGGTGGTGGTCTTGCCGTTAGTCCCGGAGATCAGGATGACCCCCTCGGGAAGGGTGCTGAGCGTGCGTTGCAGGTAGCCGCGGTCGATCCTCTCCACCATCAGCCCGGGGAGCGCAGAGCCGCTGCCCCTGAGTTGCGCCACTTTCTTGATGAGCTTCCCGAAGATGGTGCTGATGGCGTGACGAAACATGGCGGCATCCTACCCCGCACTTTCACCCCACGGCGAGGAAGCATGCTCTGCCCCCCACGCTGGCCCGTCACCCCTGGAGGCCAGAGGCGACGGGCCAGTCAAGCGGTGTCTGATCAGACCTTGCCCGCATTCAGGGCCTGCTGCAGCGCCTTGATGGTGGCGGAGCCTCCCAGGAGCACTCCGTTCTGGGGCTGGGCGTAATGCCCCTGGAGGGCCTTGATCGTGCTGGGGCCGATCAGGCCGTCAATGTCAGCACCGACCTTGCCTTGGAGGGCACGCAGCACCTCGGATCCCTTCGCGGAGGCTTCATCCACCCACTCCCAGCCGCTGACCAATCCCGGATTCTGGGCCTTCCAGCTGGCCACCTGACCTGAGACCACACCGTCAGCCGGGGTGCCCAGAACCTGCTGGAGCTTCAGGGTGGTGGCGCTCCCCCAGTAACCATCGACCTCCAAGGTCTGTTGGGGGTCCGCCGGGGGCGGAACCGGCGCGGCACCAGGCGGTGTTGGGATGTCGGTCTTGGAACCAGCCGCCAGCGCTTTGAACTCGGGAATGAGGCTCATATAAGCGCCTGGGCATCCGGTGGCTGAGAACTGCTGGTGCGGCCCCAGCCACAGGGGACCAAAGTGCTGCCGTAGGCTGGTGATCAGCTTCCTGACCCGCTCCACCGTCTTGTCATCCATCTCTGGTCGACATTCGATCCCGACGCTCTGGGCGTTGATGGGGTAGTTGCCGGCATGGTAGGCGGTGTCGGCCAGACTCACGATCTGGGTGGTGCGTTCCTGACTGACCACGTAGTGTGCCGACACCATTGCCACGTTGGGACCGGCCAGATAGTTGACGATGCCCTGATGCGTCGCACCGCTGGGCTCACCCCACCAGTGGATGACGATTCCGGTCACCGTTGTGGCCTGTCCTGAGAGGAAATGCCGCCCGGCATCGTAGTTCACCGCCTGGACGAAGTCGTCGGCAAACTCTGCGGCATGCGCCGGGCTGGCGGCGTTCCCCAGAACGAATCCGCTCAGCCCCACGGCTGGCGCTGCGCGCAGAAGCGCGCGTCGTGATAAATCATTTCCAGTATTGGTTCTTAATATCATGATGCTACTCCCTTCGCCCTGCCACTAGGGCAGCAGGTATATAGCTGTGGGATCTGAGGCATGCCCCAGATCCCACAGCCCCTGACGACGATGCAAAATTCAACCCTCGACGGAATCAGAACTGTCCTGCATAGACTCGCCGCTGGAGTTCCTGCACACAGGCCGACGGGGCGGAGAAGCATCCGTCGGCTGAGGTCCCAAGGTAGGTCTGCAGCGCAGTGATGGTGCCTGGTCCGATCAGGCCATCAGCAGCCACCCCGAGTCGTTCCTGCATGGCGCGGATCACGGTGGAGCCGGTGGGCGCAGAAACCCATTCCCACCCACTGCCGAGGCCGGGATTCTGAGCCTTCCAGTGGACGTCCTGGCTGGAGACAACCCCATCCTGGGGCGTACCCAGCACGGCCTGCAGATGCCTGGTGGTGTCAGAGCCCCAGTATCCATCGGCAGGATCGCCCGGATCCGCCGGCGGGGGTGCAGGGGAGTCGCCATAGGTGACTCCTGGGAACAGGCCACCGGCAGTCCAGCCCATACCCGCGGCAGAGAAGATTCCCGTGCCCTGGGATGGGCTGCGAGCCTCAATAGTGGTTCCATCCCCACGCGAAATGGCGACGTGGCCGTCGTAATGCAGAAGTGCTCCCCTGGTGCCCAGAGCATCGTCGACGGAGATTCCCAGGCCCGCGTCAATGCACGTCTGGATCTGAGCTCCAGAATAGTGCGGTATGGAGATCCCATGCTGCGCCAGGGACCAGCAGATAAGACCTGAGCAGTCGAAGGCGTCAGGGCCTTCAGCTCCCCAGACGTAGGGGCATCCCGCCCTGCTCTCAGCCGTAGCCACGAAATCATTGGAAGACACGGCAGAGGCTGGGGTTGCACCAATCAGATTGAGAGCCCCCATCAATCCCATGGCAGGCAAGCCGAGTGCAGTTGTAGTAAGCAGGCTCCTACGCGAGAATCGCCTAGATTGCGTGATCAACATCGATATACTCTCTTTCTGGATACACCTCTGGCAAGGCTGATAATGCCAGAGACTTTTGCGATATAAGGCAAAGAAATTTGCCTCACACTACTCCCAGCGTCCCCCTTGACCGCGGGGCTCGCACAACAGGCCTACACGAGGGGCTTATAAAACATTTACCGAAGTATGCACCCTATAAGCGCACCCTTCATCCCACTCTCAGAAGTACGAGTCAATTTATTGTTATATTCGCTGTTCACATACTTGGAGGTTTATTCACAGCTGCTAGCAACTGGGACCCAGCAAGGGGTTTCGCTGCTGCACCACTCCACAAATACGCCTCTTGAATGAAAATTTCTTGGAAACTACCAAGAAATCGCTCAGCGCTCCAGCATCAGTTTGAAGCACTTGAAACGGCAGCACGGCCGCAATGATCATCAACCATGCTATTCATCGCACACTGTCTCGCCACACTCCTTTCAACCATCAGGGAAATTCACTTCTCAACCTCGATCCCTGCGATCGAGTCCATGGACCCCGACACTAAACCATGGAGAACGATGACACAAGCCAAAAGTGAAGATTCTCAATAATTCCTTTGCAAAAGCAAACTGCGAGGTTATCAGGCTAGCACCCTCAGAACAACCAGCCCTTTTGAATAAACTCCCCCCACACCAATAAGCCATCTCAACGGTATGTTGCACCCATCTATTGATGTCAACTTTCGCGAACGCAGCAGGCATCACCCCACAGGATTCATCCCACCCTTGAAGACAGCGCCACCGCGAGAGCCCCACCCGCAGCACGCCCACGTCAGAGCACACCATCCAGCAACACTGCATGAGCGCAGCCGACAAGGCGCAACGACAGCACCCCAGGGCCACCGGAGCCAGCCACGAGAAGAGCACAAGAAGAGGCAGCCCTGTCAGTCACCACCACGCAAAGTTGCCACCCGGAAGCACGCTCCAGCCCACACACGGTTTCCACCTGGCCCTCAAGGCCGTCCTTCTCACCAGAGACATCAACACCCCGGAAAACCGCTCATGTCAGCCAAAAAGGGGACATCGTCCCGAGTTCGTGTCACCTCCCAGAACGCACCTCACGCTGGGGTTTATCGCATATAGTGTCCCCACCAGGCGGAAGTTAACTCACGTTAACTTCCGTCTCTTGCCAGCAGTAACCATCGTTGGGTGTCGGAAGTTTGATCGGTGGAGGGCGGTTCCGGGGTGGATGTCGCGCCAAGGCAGCCGAGTGAAACGGCGCAGCACGCGCCGCGAACGAGGCTGAGGTTCTCCGCCCAGGACCGAGGAAACCCATCACGTCACAACACACCTTTAGCAGACAAAAGAACTCCTATAGGAGGACCCGTGCCCTCGTCACGCCGATCCCGGCGCCGCCGTCAAAGGGTTGACCTATCAGCCGTCAACGCCAATACCGAGCTCGCGCTTGTCGACGGCCTCGACCCGGAAGAGCGAAGAGCCTCGATCTCAGGCCGTTATTCCCCCACTCTTCTCTTAGTAGCCGTTTTCGCCTCTATCGGCGTCCTCGCATATGCAGGCTTCCTGCTCAATCCCAATTTCCGAGGTGACCTGATCCCCTGGCTCATCGTCATCTCATGTGAGCTGATTCTCATCTTTCAGGCTTCCATGGCCCTATGGACGATGCTCTCGGGATACGGCCGCCAGCCGAACTACAGGTTTCAGGATGCCCAGGCGAGGTTGTTCGATCCTGCGGTCAACGCCCGGTTGGGGGTCAGCGACGACCCAACCAGGTGGCCGATGCACCTGAACGGACGCCAGATCAGTGTGGACATCCTCGTCACGGTCTATGGGGAGTCCCTGGATGTCATCAGGACCACGGTCAACGCGGCCATGGCGATCCACGGCCTCCACACCACATGGATCCTCGATGATGGGGACTCTGACGAGGTGCGTGACCTAGCCAAGAGCCTTGGCTGCCACTACGTGCGGCGGCTGGGGAGCTCCGGGGCCAAGGCTGGCAATGTCAACAACGCGCTGTCCTTGGCCAAGGCCGAGTTCTTCATCATCTTCGACGCCGACTTCGTGGCCAAGCCCGAGTTCCTCCGCGAGACGATCCCCTTCATGGAGGACGCCAATGTGGCGTTCGTACAGGCACCACAGGTGTACGGCAACCTCAACAACATCGTCTCCCGGGGAGCCGGGTTCATCCAGATGGTCTTCTACCGGTTCATCCAGCCGGGGCGGAACGAGTTCAACGCGGCGTTCTGCGTCGGAACCAACGTGCTGTTCCGGCGCGCAGCCGTCAAAGACGTCGGCGGCATCTACACGCAGTCCAAGTCGGAGGACATCTGGACCTCGATTCTCATGCACGAGCGCGGCTGGCGCTCGATCTTCCAGGCCAAGGAGCTGGCAGTCGGCGAGACCCCCGACACCATTGAGGCATACAGCAAGCAGCAGCTCCGCTGGGCCACCGGAGGCTTCGAGATCCTGTTCACCCACAACCCGCTCAGCCCCCGGCGACGCTTGCACATGGACCAGCGGCTCATGTACTTCGTCACCTGCACGTTCTACTTCACGGGCATAGCCCCTGGGCTTCTCATGCTGGTCCCTGTCATGGAGGTCTTCTTTGACCTGCGGCCCGTGACGCTGGCAGTCAAATGGTACGAGTGGGCCCTGTTCTATCCGGGCTTCTACGTCATGCAGATCGTGTTGGCTGCGGTGATCGCGGGCACCTTCCGCTGGGAGGTGCTGCTGCTGGCCGCAAACTCCTTCCCGATCTACATCAAGGCCTTCTTCAACGCCCTGCTCAAGGTGGACACAAAGTGGGCGGCCACAGGAGCCACCAAGGGAGTCACGTCGGCGTTCAACTTCATCATGGTGCAGGTATGGGCCTTTGTCTTCATGCTGGGCACCTCTGTCGTCTCGATCTATCGAGACTATTCAATGGGTCATCTCAATGTCGCCACTTTCTGGTGCGTTCTGAACTCCTTCTTCCTGGGGGCATTTGTCGTCACAGCATTCTTGGAGGACCGTCAGAAGAAGAGGGCAGAAAAATACGGGACCAAGGTGCAACGCGCCAGGCACAGCCTGGAGTTCCCGGAAGGCCCAGGCTCCCCGACATCGCCACAAGCTGTGGGGAGCCGACGCCCAGAGACCCTGAACACCGAGGCGATACTTCATGCTCAGGCCGCCAAGGACTCCCTCGCAGAGCATCCCGAACTCCACCACCGAAAGGGCTGACCCATGTCCTGGCTGAATCGTCTCAAACTCCTCTTCGGCATCATCGTCGTCATCCTCGTGCTCGGACTGCTGACGGTGCTGTTCAACCAGCGACAGAACCAGGCGTCCAGCATCTCGGCCCACGTCGAGGCTCCCCGCACCGTCATAGCCTCCCCCTATGGGGGCCTGGTGACCGAGCAGAACCGCAACCCCGGCGAGTACGTCTCGGCTGGCGACGAGCTGTTCACCATCACCAGCGCGAGCCTGAAGGACATGGCAGCCAACGGAGTGGAGCCCAACAGCACCGACGGCTACAAGATAGACCTGAATTCCGGGACCATCACCTTCTTCGCCACCATCGCCGGCTACCTGGACAATTACTCGGCCTTCAAGGGAAGTTACGTGAACGGCACGGAGTCTCTGGCTGAAATCGTGTCCAGCACGAACAAAACCGTGGTGGGAAGGTACCAGCTGAACCCCTCCGACTATGGCAGAATCGAGCCGAACGGGAAGGTGACAATCCATCTGCCGAACAGCCAGATCGTGGAGGGGCATGTCATGAGCGTCAACATCGTCACGGATCCAGCCACTCACAACACCATCACGGAGGTAACGGTGGACAGCGAGGATCTCCAGGCCGAGAGTCTGATGCTGCTCACCCGGCGGGGAACTCCCGTGACTGCGGTCATGGCCCTGCGCGATGACGGCCCCCTCGCCGGACCAAGCCAGGCGATCACAGAGTTCTTGGTGAAGATCGGTCTGCGTTGAAGCCTCTGCTTCGCCTCCTGCTGGCGCTCATCTTCCTAGTCGCCACCATGGTGGTGCCGGGCAGCACACGACGCCAGCCGAGCCTCCCGTCCCCGCCCAGCGAGCTGCCGGGCGAGGCGGGGGCTCTTGCCACCGTGGCGCATCGCCCGGGCAAGGATCTCCGGCCAGTTCGCCTCGCCGAGGGTCTGGTCCCCCCCACCAATCGCTGGTTCTCAGGCCTGGTCTTCGGAGCTGAGCCCCTGCCGGTCTATCCGCTCCCGCTGAGCTTCCAGCTGACGGCCACCGGCTTCAATTTCGGGCTGCCTGAGGTGCAGTCCACAGAGAAGACCCTCTTCGGAGGGCATCGACCCGAGGTCTCGGTCACCATCCCGGGAGTCACCGAATGGAAGGTGGTTGCCTACGACACTGTCACAGTCACCGTGGAGGCACGGGATGGTGCCGGGCCTATGGGTCGCGTCACACTGGCGCAGGGGTCGCCCCAGGTGACATTCACCGCGTCGCGACCAATGACCCTGGACATTCCCGCACTGCCTGATCGCTTTGTCTTGGCAGGTAGCCCCAGCACCACCACGTCTCAGCTCCAGCTGACGACGGGGCAGTCCGTGACGTGGGCGGCCATCCCCGACGGGGTCGGGCGGGGGGAGCTTCTCGACAAGATCCGCCCGGTGACGTCGTCCTCCCTGTCCTGGCAGGTCGGGGAGCGGGAGGTCTTCACCACCATCGACTGGCGGACCGCCGACGGCGCCCCCACCCTGGTGGCAACCATGCCCCATCAGAGGGCATCGAACACCACACGGGACTGCGGCCTGGGCTCCTTCGCAAGCGTCTACGGCGAGCTCCAGGTGTGCCTGACGTCGTCGATGACGTGGGGGACGCCCAAGCTGGAGGCGCCGGCGACCTATGACGTGGGGAGGCTGGGCGAGGCGGAGCGCACGAATCTCGCCGCTCACCTTGAGCAAGACATCCAGCACCTTCCCCCCTACCCCGCCGACACCTATTTCGCGGGGAAAGCGCTGGCGCGGGACGCACAGCTCCTGCACCTGGCGAAAAGCCTCGGACGCGACGATCTGGCCGAGAAGGTCCGCGAACGCCTGGTTCCCGAGCTCACCACGTGGGCGAGACCGGCGGGATGTGTCGCCGGGGACTCGGCTCGGTGCTTCTTCTACGACCAGATGAACCGGGGAATGATCGGGCTGACCTCCACCTTCGGAAGCGACGAGTTCAACGACCACCACTTCCACTACGGGTATTTCCTGTATGCGGCGGCCCTCGTCGCGCAGGATGACCCCAGCAGACGGCCGGATCTGGAACCAATCATGACCCTGCTGATCTCTGACATCGCCCGTCCTGCCGCGTCGGAGTATTTCCCGGCCATGCGCGTCTATGACGCCTATGCCTCTCATTCCTGGGCCTCGGGGACCTCGCCATTCGCCGACGCCAACAATCAGGAGTCCACCAGCGAAGCAGTCGCAGCCTGGATCGGGCTGCGGCTGTGGGCGGAGGTCAGCGGCGATCAGGCATTGGTGGATCAGGCGACGTGGATGCAGTCCAGCGAAGCCGATGCCGCCTTGGCGTACTGGTTGAACTTCAACACCAACGATCCGCTGTATGCCCCGCTGAACCACAGCTTCCTGCCCCTGAATTTCGGCGGCAAGCGGGATTTCGCCACCTGGTTCTCTCCCGATCCGGAGGCGGGCCTGGCCATTCAGGTCCTGCCTGTGACCCCCGCGTCCACCTACCTGGGAGAAGACCGGCAGCGGGTGGCCACCAACGTCGACGATGCCTTGGCAGATGGCAGCTTCGCCCGCCCCTACGGGGATCTGCTGCTGGCCTACTGGGCCCTGTCCGGCCCGGAAGCCCGCAGGCAGGCCATCGCGCAGGTGGACTCAGTGCCCATCGACGACGGCTTCTCCCGGTCGCTGCTGCTGGCCTGGCTGTACACGGTGGATGGCTGAGCCCGCTCATTCAGGTGGGCGGCAGCACAGTCTCCCGGCTGGCGTTGAAAATCTAACCAGCGTATAGGTGTGAAAGCTGGCCGGCCTCGCGTAGGCTCCAAGGCATGACCGAGAACAACATGCCCTCCGTTCAGGGTGCCAAGGGCACCAAACCGGCGCTCTCCTTCCCAGGTCCCAAAGCCCCCGACGGACTCCAGGTTCAGGTGCTCGACGCCGGTGACGGCAAGGTGGTCGAGGCCGGTGACACCATCGTGGCCAACTATCTGGGCCAGGTGTGGAATGGCGACGTCTTCGACAACTCCTACGACCGCGGCCAGCCGCTGGACTTCCAGGTGGGCGTCGGCATGGTGATCCGTGGCTGGGATGAGGGTCTCGTGGGGCAGCGCGTCGGCTCTCGACTGCTGCTGTCCATCCCCGCTGAACTCGGCTACGGCAACCGCGGCGTCCCACAAGCAGGCATCAAAGGCGGCGACACCCTCGTCTTCGTCACCGAGATCCTCGGGGTCATCTGACAGCTGCCGCCTTCGACTGCAGACAGAGACCCGACAAACCCTTCACCTGCGCACACAGCATCACGTGCGCTAAACCACGATAGATCCCCGGTCAGGCCTCTAGCCCCGCACGGGCAACGCACACATGACCGGGGCCTTTGCGTGCAGAAGCGTCTCATGGGCACGACCCACCTCATTGTCGTTGGGGAACATCTGAAGCAATGGACAATCACGGGCTCGACAGAATGGGCAAGAGGATCAGGTAGCCTTGCTCAATCTGCATCCTACCCACCACCTGAGACCTCCTGTACACAATGAGGCTTATTCACAGCTGCTGACAACTGGGCTACGACAAGAGGTTTTGTCGTTTCTGGCATCCCCATGAATAAGCCTCTTGGTGGACATGACTGGGCGTACGGTACCCTAACGCCGAGCAAAGTCATTTCTGACGATAACGTAACTCTATCCAGGATGTCACACCTTTGATCGCTTGTCGCCGCGTTGGATAGGATTTCCAGTTCACTATAAACCCCTTAAAACGAAACCTGCGGTCTTGGATACAGAAAACTCCCACCGCATAGGCCTGGAAATCAGGGAAACATTTAGATTTTGTTAAATGCGATCTATACCTCTTTTTGCAGGAGGACGTTAAATGATTCTGCCGCAGAATTGTCGTAACACGACCCGGTTCTGTCCACCAAGGCACGGATGCCATATGTGTTCATGGATTCCGCGTGATCAGCTGAGGTATATTGCAAACCACGAGGCTTATTCATGGGGCGCCAGAAACAGCGAAACCCCTTGCCAGAGCCCAGTTGCTAGAAGCCATAAATTAAGCCTCGGGATAACACTCTGCCTGTTCCCCTGAGAGACTCCACGTCGGGGTGACAGGATTTGAACCTGCGGCCTCGTCGTCCCGAACGACGCGCGCTACCAAGCTGCGCCACACCCCGATGGCCTCGTGGGCCGAGCGAAATCTTATACCACCTCGGGGCTTGGGGGAAATCGTCGCTGACTCCGCGGGCGACTCCACCACAGCCAGACCCCCGCAACACCCGGCGCCAAGGACAGCGCCCAGAACAGCAGCCACCATGGCTGAGGGGTGGGAAGATGCTGCTCAATGCCCAGGGGCGTCGAGCGGGCCCAGGCCACGAAGGCATCCCCGACCGGGACGAGGCCTAGGGCGAAGGCCGTGCCGAAGCCAACCGGCAGGGGCAGACCCAGCAGATCGGCCTCGCGGTCCAAGACCTTCGCCAGTTCGACGTCCCCATTGCGGCGGGCAGCTGCCAGCGTCACCGCCGAGGCGCTGGCCGAGACCCCGGCGACGAGCGGCCCCGAGTCCACGTCCCCGTCGCCTGACACGCCGTGCGGATGCTCCCGGACGCCGACGAGCCCCAGCGTCGAGGTGACGAAATGATCCTTGAAGATCTGCCACTCGACGGCAGCGCGGGCGGGATCAATGTCGGGCAGGAAGGTCTGGATGATGGACTGCGACGACCCCCTGGCCAGCGGTGCCCCACGCTGGTGAACCAGCAGACCTGACGGGTCGCGATGAGCCTCCATGGCAGCAAACCAGCCCTGCGTGACAGCCGACAGCTCAGGGAGCTCCACCAGTCTCGACGCCCGGTGCGTCGCTGCCAGCGCAACCACTGCGTCGCAGGGCCAGGCCTGCCCCGGGTAGGAGGTCGGCAGCGGATCGGCCTGCAGGGCCTCCAGAATGCGACGCGCCTCGGAGCCGACCTCGGACAGATGCTCTGGGCTCTGGGTCAAAGACGCGCGATCCACCAGCAGCAACAGCCTCCAGCCGTGATAGAAGGTGCCGTGCGGAAGCAGGTCGTTGGCCCCAAACCGGCGCGCAACCCCGGACTCACTGGTGGCGGCGATGGTCTCCTCCAAAAACGCCAGGTTCTCGCTGGAATCGACGCCGTCCGCGGCGAGGCTGCCAGCCACGAGCGCGGGAAGCGCCCACTGGAAGAACTCCCCCTCCGGGAACAGCTGCTGCATCTGCGGCGCAGCCCTGGGTGTCTCCCGACGCAGCCAGGCCAGCTGACGGGCAACCGCATCCGTCCCACGAATCCCTGGAACCACGGCCCGGACGACGTGCATGGTGGCCACCAGCGACGCCAGGCCCAGCACCAGCGCGACGGCCTTCCGCAGCATCCGAAAGCGGGAGCCCATGGAATCGCCGACCCTCCTGCCAGGCCCTGACTACTGATCCGCCGCTATCCGGCCCAACACCACCGGTCCCGGCCGCACCGGCTCGTCAGAGTAGGTCACCGCCCCCTCCAGGGCCGCCAGCCCCCGCTCGAAACGCTCAGGCGTGGCGGTGTGCAGGGTCGCGAGCGGCGCTCCCCTGGTGATGCGGTCACCCGGTTTGGCGTGCAGCTCCACACCGGCGACGGCCTGCACGTCGTCCTCCTTGCGGGCTCGGCCAGCCCCAAGCCGCCAGGCCGCCAAGCCCACCGCCATCGCGTCCAGCCCCGCCACATAGCCGTCCCGATCCGCGACGACGGTGTGCGTGTGCTCAGCAACAGGCAGGGGCGCGTCCGGATCGCCTCCCTGGGCCGCGATCATGCGTCGCCACCTGTCCATGGCCCTCCCGTCCTGCAGCGCCGGGGCGGGGTCGACTCCGGGCTTGCCGGCGGCCGCCAGCATCTCACGGGCCAGCTGCACCGTCAGCTCCACGACGTCCGCCGGCCCACCCCCGGCCAGCACCTCGACGGCCTCCCGGACCTCCAACGCATTCCCGGCGGTCATCCCCAGAGGGGTGTCCATGGCAGTCAGCAGGGCGACGGTGCTCACGCCCGCGTCCGCGCCGAGCTCCACCATGGTGCGGGCTAGTTCCTCAGCACGCTCGCGGGTTTTCATGAATGCCCCCGACCCCACTTTCACATCCAGCACCAGCGCCCCCGTGCCCTCCGCGATCTTCTTGCTCATGATCGACGATGCGATCAGTGGGATGGTCTCGACGGTGCCCGTGGTGTCCCGCAGCGCATACAGCTTCTTGTCGGCGGGGGCCAGCCCTGATCCGGCCGCGCAGACAACCGCCCCGACGTCTCGCAGCTGCGCCAGCAGCTCGTCGTTGCCGAGCGACGCCCGCCAGCCGGGGATCGCCTCCAGCTTGTCGAGGGTGCCTCCGGTGTGGCCGAGGCCCCGCCCGGACAGCTGCGGCACCGCAACATCGAACACCGCGACCAGCGGAGCGAGGGGAAGGGTGATCTTGTCTCCGACTCCCCCCGTCGAGTGCTTGTCGGCCGTCGGGAAGGGCAGCGACGAAAAGTCCATGCGCTCCCCGGAGGCGATCATCGCCGCGGTCCAGCGGGCGATCTCCCGCCGATCCATGCCGTTGAGCAGGATGGCCATCGCCAGCGCTGACATCTGCTCGTCCGCGACGATGCCGTCGGTGTAGGCGCGGATCACCCAGTCGATCTGCTCGTCGCTGAGCCGTTCGCCGTCGCGTTTGGCGGTGATCACTTCAATGACATCCATGGCGGAACTCTACTGCCCGGTCTCCGGGAGCTGACGTTACCAAAGGTGATTCCATGGACTGTCTGGGCTTCGTGGGCATTCGACACACGACACTAGGATGCCCGCATGCCCGCTGTGCCCTCCGCTGCTCGTCGTGCCCGTTGGGGCGTGATCCTGCTGTTCTGGCTGAACGGCGTCGCCTGGTCCTCGATCATTCCGCGTTACCCGGAGATCAAGGAACGTGTGGCCCTCGACGACCAGTGGTGGGGTCTGCTGATCGCCCTGGCCCCCCTGGGTGGGCTGGCCGCAGGGCTGGTGACGGCGGCGCTGATTCGGCGCTTCTCGTCCGCGACGGTGTCGGTCATCACGCAGGTGTGTGGGATCGCGATACTCAGCCTGATCGGCAATGCCCCCGTCGCCTGGGTGCTGGCCGTGGGGGTCTTCCTGATGGCCGGCTGCGACGCGCTGACCGACATCGCCATGAACGCCCACGGTCTGCGTGTGCAGAAGCTCTACGGCCGCCCGATCCTGAACAGCTTCCACGGCTGGTGGTCCGTCGGGGCGGTGTGCGGTGGCCTGCTGGGCTCCGCTGCCAAGCAGGCTGGAATCTCCATCTGGCTGCAGTGCGTCATCGCCACAGTCATCTTCGCAGCCATGTCCATAGGCGCGAAGACGTTGCTGCTTCCCGGCAGGGATCAGAATGGGGAGGACGCCGAGGCCGGGGGGAAGGCCCCCCTCACGCCGTCGACTCGCCTGCGACTGATCGCGCTGGGGCTGCTGGGCGCATCCGCCATGCTGATGGAGGACACCGGCGCAACCTGGGGCGCGATCTACCTGGACCGTCAGTTCGACGTCATCCCGTTCCTGACGGGCATGGCGTTTGTGGCTCTGCAGGGAGCCCAGCTGGTGGGTCGCTTCACGGGCGATGCGCTGGTGGCCCGCCTCGGGGCGCGACCCGCGGCGGCGCAGGGGGCGCTGATCGCGGGCATCGGAATGGCGGCGTCGCTGCTGTGGCCCACCCCTGCGACGGCCATCGCAGGGTTCGCGTGCGTCGGCTGGGGCATTGCGACGGCGATTCCGTCGGCCATGCACACCGCCGACGAGCTGCCGGGCATGAAGCACAGCAGCGGATTGATGATCGTCACATGGATGATACGGCTCGGCTTCTTCGTCGGCCCGCCTCTCATCGGGGCCTTGTCCGAGGCCACGGAATTGAGGCTGGCGCTGTGGGTGGTCCCGGCCTTCGCGGTCATCATCCTGGTACTCAGCCCATCGCTGGGAGAATCAAGGAAGAGGAGCGTCACCCAATGATCACACTGTGTGACTTGTCCACAGCCGCTGGGAGACGGGGCCTTGGCAGGAGAATCGTTCCTTCTGAAGGGTCCCATGGGCTAAGCCTCATCCCACGAACCGATGGGCAGCACTCAGGCGAGGAACCCCTTCCCTGGAATCCCACAGGGGACGTCGACGTGACCAACACGCCCGGCGAGACTCCCTGGTCGGAAGGTTAGGTTTACCTTAGCATGTGTGGGTTACCTGCCTTGAAAACGATACGGAGAACCCATGCTCTCAAGAAGAAGTTTCGCCATGCTGCTCGGCGCAGCGGCCACCGCTGGCGTCGCGGCATGCTCCGGCAACAAGGATACATCTCCTCAAAGCAGCGGCAGCAGCACCCCCGGCAACGCCAGCTCCAGCAGCGCCCCAGGGGACAGCTTCCCCGTCACCATCACCCATGCCTTCGGCGAGACCGTCATCCAGAAGAAGCCGGAGCGCATCGCCACCATCGCCTGGGCCAACCACGAGGTCCCCCTGGCCCTCGGCATCGTGCCCGTCGGCATGAGCAAGGCAACCTGGGGCGATGACGACGGCGATGGCCTGCTTCCCTGGGTCAAAGACAAGCTGACCGAGCTGGGAGCTGAGACCCCAGTGCTGTTCGACGAGACCGACAGCATCCCCTTCGAGCAGGTCAACGAGACCAAACCCGACGTGATCCTGGCCGCCTACTCGGGCATCACCCAGGAGCAGTACGACACCCTGAGCAAGATCGCGCCCGTCGTCGCCTATCCCAAGCTGGCCTGGGGAACCTCCATGAACGAGATGATCAAGCTGAACTCACAGGCCATGGGCATGACCGCCGAGGGTGAAAAGCTGGTCAGCTCCCTCAAAGAGCAGGTGAACGCCGCGCTGGAGAAGCACTCGGGCCTCAAGGGCAAGAAGGTGCTATTCGCCTTCCCCAACGCTGAGGACCTGTCCAAGATCGGGTTCTACACCAGCCACGACCCGCGCCCCGGCTTCCTCATCGAGCACGGACTGCCTGCCCCGCAGGTGGTGGTTGACGAGAGCGCAAAGACCGAGGCCTTCAACGTGGAGGTCTCCGCTGAGAAGCCGGAGCTCTTCGAGGACGTCGACATCTTCCTGGGGTACGGCCCTGATGATCCGACCGATCTCATCGCCGCACTCAAGGCGAATCCCCTGACCTCCCGGATCCCGGCCATCGCCAACGACCGGATGGTGTTCCTGGGCAACGATCCCCTGGCCGCCTCCGCGAACCCGTCGCCGCTGTCCATCCCGTGGGGCATCGACAAGTACTTCGCCAAACTGGCAGAAGCCCTCAAGTGACCTCTGCGACCGCTCCCGCCCCGTCGGACCTGGGCAGCATCCAGCGTTCGGCGGGGCTGCGCCTGGTCTGGCTCGTCGCCCTGACCGGGCTGCTGCTGCTCGTCATGGTCCTGTCCCTGGCCGTCGGGGTCCGCGACGTCTCCCTGGGCGACGCCCTGGCCGCTCTGCTGGGAAACTCCGAGACCGCCGACCAGGCTGCTGCTGTGACGCGCATCCCCCGGACCGCCCTGGGTCTGCTGGTGGGTGCTTCGCTGGCCATGGCCGGTGCGACGATGCAGGCCGTCACCCGCAATCCGCTGGCTGACCCCGGCATTCTGGGCGTGCTCTCGGGTGCCTCCCTGGCGGTGGTGATCGGGCTCAGCTTCTTCCACCTGTCGAATTCCCACGCGACGCTGTTCGTGGCGGTGCTGGGCTCGGCAGTGGCCGCCGGGTTCGTCTACACCGTCGGGTCTCTGGGACGTGGGGGCGCGACACCGTTGAAGCTGGCCCTGGCCGGGGCCGCGACCTCAGCGGCCTTCTCGTCGCTGGTCTCTGCGATTCTGCTACCGCGGGTGCGGGAGATGGATCTGTTTCGGTTTTGGCAGATCGGCGGGATCGGGGGAGCCACCTGGGATCGGGTGGGTCTGGTGGCCCCGTTCCTGGCGGTGGGCGCGGTGATCTGTCTGCTGTATGCCCGGGGCCTGAACTCCTTGGCCCTCGGCGACGACGTGGCTACCGGGCTGGGCGAGAACGTGATGAGCACCCGGCTGCTGGCCTCCCTGGGCGCGGTGATCCTGTGCGGCGTCTCGACCGCGATCTGCGGGCCCATCGCCTTCGTCGGTTTGGTCGTCCCGCACCTCTGCAGACTGCTGGTGGGCACCGATCATCGCTGGCTGCTGCCGTTCTCCGCCGTCGCCGGCTCCTGCCTGTTACTGATCTCCGACACCGTGGGTCGGGTTGTGATGCCGAACTCGGAGATCGACGTCGGCATCATCACCCCGTTCATCGGGGCCCCGTTCTTCATCTGGGTTGTGCGACGCCAGAAGGTGCGTGAACTATGACAGCCACCCCTGTGACGGAAGTGACCGCGCTGCGCATCGCCCGACAACAACGCACCCGAGCCCAGGCCCTGGTGGTCGGCGGGTTGGCTCTGCTCGTTGCGGTGCTGTGGGTCGCGTCGCTGATGATCGGCGAGCGCTTCTACGGCCTAGACGAGGTCTGGCAGGTGATCATCGGGAAGCAGGTTCCCGGAGCCAGTTTCACCGTCGGTGAACTGCGGCTGCCGCGAGCCACCCTGGCTTTGCTGGCGGGGCTGGCCTTCGGGTCGGCGGGTGTGACCTTTCAGACGCTGCTGCGCAATCAGCTGGCCTCCCCGGACATCATCGGCATCTCGGCAGGCGCCAGCGCAGCCGGGGTGATCGGCATCGTCATCCTGAAGCTCAGCGACACCACCGTCTCGCTGCTGGCCCTGGCCGCAGCCATCGGCACGGCACTGGCGATCTACGCCCTCAGCTACAAGGGCGGGTTCGCGGGCACACGGCTGATCCTGATCGGCATCGGCATCTCGTCGATGCTGGGCGCGGTTGTCACCTATACGCTGTCGCTGGCCTCCTCGTGGGACCTGCAGACCGCGACCCGCTGGCTGACGGGGTCGCTGAACAACTCCAGCTGGAGCCGCGTCGCCCCCCTGGCTGTGACCTGCGCCGTGGTACTGCCGCTGATGTGGCTGAACTCCGGCAAGCTTGCGGCCATGCGCTTCGGCGACGACACAGCCTCCGGGCTGGGCGTGAGGGTGTTCTCCGTCAGAGTCTGGACCATCGTGGCAGCCGTCACCCTGGTGGCGGTGGCGACGGCATCGTGTGGGCCAGTCGCCTTCGTCGCATTCATGTCCGGACCAATTGCGGCGCGCATCTCGCGATCAGCGGCCTCGCTGGTGTTTCCGGCGGCGCTGGTCGGCGCGGTTCTGGTGCTGGGCTCCGACCTGATCGGCCAGTTCGCCTTCGGCACCCGCTACCCCGTTGGGATCATCACGGGTGCGCTCGGGGCGCCATTCCTCGTCTATCTTCTCATCCGCTCCAACCGGCAGCGCCGCAACTGAACCCAGGAGACCCATGACCTCCCAACGCTCCCTCACCGCCGCCGGCCTAACCCTGGGCTACGGCGACCGCATCATCGTCGATGATCTCGACCTCACCGTCGAGCCCGGCGCCATCACCTCCATCGTCGGGGCCAACGGCTGCGGCAAGTCAACGCTGCTGCGGTCCCTCGCACGGCTGCTGAAGCCGAGGGCGGGACAGGTGATCCTGGACGGCACGTCCCTCCACGAGCAACCCACCAAGGAGATCGCGAAGGTGTTGGGGCTGCTGCCGCAGTCGCCGATCGCGCCGGAGGGCATCGTCGTCGCCGATCTGGTGGGACGTGGCAGGCATCCCCACCAGGGGATGATGGGCCGCTGGTCGAAGCGCGACTATGAGGTGGTGGCGGAGTCTCTCGCAGCCACCAACGCCACGGAGCTGGCGTCGCGTCCCGTCGACGAGCTGTCGGGCGGTCAGCGTCAGCGGGTGTGGATCGCGATGGCGCTGGCCCAGGAGACCGACATCCTGCTGCTCGACGAGCCCACGACGTTCCTGGACGTTGCGAATCAGCTGGAGGTGCTGGACCTGCTGACGGATCTGAACCGGCGCAGGGGAACCACCGTCGTGATGGTGTTGCATGATCTGGGGCTGGCTGCGCGCTACTCCGACCAGCTCATCGCGATGCGGAGGGGCGCGATCCTGTCCCAGGGCACACCGGAGGAGGTAGTCACGCGGGAGACGGTGCGGGAGGTGTTCGGGATCGAGTCGCGGGTGGTGCCGGATCCGGTGTCGGGCGCGCCGCTGGTGATGCCTATCGGACGCCACCACGTGAGCCTCGGCGATGAGTGACTGGCTGACGGTCGCCGTCGAGGTGGTCTCCGCGGACCGGGTGACCCCCCACTTCGCGCGCATCCGATTCCGCGCGCCGGCTGAGGTCGGCGGGGCGGGGCCCGTCTACGATCAGCGGATTCGCGTGGGCATACCGTCGCCCGGCTGCGAACCCTGGGTCGCGAGCGGCGACGACTGGTACAGCGAGTGGCTCGCCTCTCCCGAGGACAGGCGGGGACAGCTGCGCACCTACTCGATCCGGGAGATCGACCGGCGCGCCGATGAGACGTTCATCACCGTCGACTTCGTGCTGCATTTCTCACCCGGCCGCACTGGACCGGCATCGCAGTGGGCGGCAGCGGCGCAGCCCGGCGACCGGGCGTCGATGATCCTGCCGCGCCGGGGGCTGGCGGGCGCGGGCATTGAGTTCGCCCCGGGGTCGGCGTCGCGCATCCTGCTGGCTGGCGACGAGACGGCAGCCCCCGCCATCGCGCGAATCCTGGAGGACCTGCCGCGCGACGCCCGGGGATGCGCCCTGATCGAGGTGCCGGTTGCCGACGACGAACTGCCCATCGACGCCCCACCGGGTTTCGAGGTGCGGTGGCTGGCGCGCGACGGTCGGGAGCACGGAGACCGGATGGTGGAGGCGCTGCTGGCGGAGGTGTCGCAGGGACGCGCGCATGCCGGTGTCGAGGACCTGCCAGAACACGACGACAACGAGCTGGTGTGGGAGACCCCGACGTTCTCCGCCCTGGGCGAGAACCTCAACGAGCCCGGGAAGGGCCCTGGGGAGATGTTCTACTGGGTGGCGGGCGAGTGCCGTGTGGTCGCGGGGCTGCGTCGCACCCTGGTCAGGGATTTCGGGGTGGCGCGCAAGCAGATTGCCTTCATGGGCTACTGGAGGCGTTGACTCAGCGAGAGCCGCTGGCGTTTCCCAGGGAGGCCCGGGATGCCCGCGATCACCATGCGGATGTTGGTTGCTCTGATGGGGAAGGCCTCGGGTCAGAAGGCGACGATGACCACCAGGGTGAGGATCCCCAGCGCGAGCATGAACAGGCAGCTCGCGAAGGCCTGGCCTCGGGCGTTGTCAGCTCGGAAGTGGGCCACGACGCCGCACAGGAAGTACACCACCACCGCGACGCTCGTCGCGAATGCCACTCCCGGCAGCCAGATGCCGGCGATCAGGCCCGTGGCGCCGAGGAATTTGATGATGATCAGGGTCCAGGACCATTCCCTGGGGAAGTTGACGCCATCTAGGCAGTCGCGGATGAACTTCGGCGGCCAGATCATGAGGATCGCGTCGATCAGCAGTGCTGCGGCCAGGGCGATGGTGGACCACCAGGGGTCGACTGTGAAGGTCATTCTTGCTCCTTGTGATTGCAGATGGTCTCGAAGGTGGTGCGCAGCTCCGCGATGATGGAGCTGCCCTCAAGAGTGGGACGGGTGGCCCAGCTGAACAGCACGCCCAGGTAGGCGTAATAGAGGGCCCGGGCCTGACGGTCCACCTCGTCTCGGGTGCATTCGGGGTGGCTGATGGCGTCGCGGATCTCCGTCAGGAGGATCTCGGTCAGTCGGGTGAAGATCTCGGAGGAGTGATTGCCGGAGATCAGGATCGACCCGTAGGCCCGAGCCAGTTCCTGGCGGCTGATGAACAGCTTCAGGAAGGGCTCGACGAGGCTCAGGACGCGGACAACGCGGTTGTCGCTGCGTGGGGGTGTCTCGCGGCGGGCGGCGTGGGTCTCCTCGATCAGGCCGTCGAAGACCTTGACGAGCAGCGCCGGCTTGTCGCCGACGGCCATGACCGTGCCGACGCTCACTCCGCTCGCCGACGCGATGTCGCGCACGGTGGTGGCTGCGAGGCCTCGCTCACGGAAGAGCCGGTCGGCCTCGGTCAGCACTCGCCGCTGGGTTTCGGCCTTCATGTCGCTGCGGGTCGGCATCACACCTCCTGAACACGTTCACTGAACACGTTCAGGATAGCCTGACAAGATGCAGCTTTCAAGAAGAAGCGGTGTTCCGCGGTGTGGTGCTGGTCTTACCCACATCTCTTCAGAGCGGGGCAGCGTCCCGGGTTGGCTGGTCGGTAGCCTGGTGCGGTGGTCTGTTGGTCTGGGCCTGGTGTCTTCAGACCAACCGGTGGTTCGTCTCGGTCAGCCCGTTAAGACGGGGCGCTACTCCAGCTCAACCGGGCCGAGGATGCGCACCTCCTCAAGGTCCAGGCGCTCCTGAATCACATGCAGCACGTTCATGTCGATCTTGCCCTCATTGCGCAGGCGCTTGAGCACCTGCCGCTGGTTAGCAAGAAACGCCAGGCGCAGTATATTCTCCTGCTCCAGCTGGGTGGCGGTGTGGGAACCGTCCGGGCGCGCCTCCATGCTGGCGATCTCCTTGTAGGCGTCGTGATGGTCGTTATACAGGCGGATACGGTGCTTGCATTCTTCGCGTATGCTCTCCAGCGCCTCGGGGGAAACATTCGCCTGCTCGGCCAGCTCGTCCAGATTCTCGTAGGTCTCATTCCAGGCCAGGCGCGCCGCCTCGGTAATCTCGCGCGCCTCCGAATCGTCGGAGGGGATTTTTGCCCACCGAATCACCCTCGGCAGCGCAAGACCCTGCACCACCATGGAAAGGATAACCACCGCAGCCACCACAAAGATAATGAACTCGCGCCCCTCCACATCAGCGGGAACCGACAGCGCCACCGCCAGGGAGATACCCCCGCGCAGGCCCGCAAAGGTGCTCACCACACGCCCGCGGAAGGTGCTGCGCAGCCGCCGCTGCTTCTCGCTGCGGTCCAGGGCGCGAATAATCCCCACGGTCACGTTCAAGAAAACAAACCGGGCAACGACGCTCGTCACCCACGCCAGGAGAACCACCATCACGCCGTTTATCGCGGAGTAGTGGTTGTGCTGGGCCACCTCGTCCATGGCGCGCCACACCTCGGGCATCTGCACTCCCACCAGCACGAACAGCGCCCCGTTGAGCACGAAGGAGATGAACGCCCAAATCGGCAGGCCGTAGAAGCGGTTCTGCGCCGTGATCGTATCCGGACCGTTGTAGGTGAGGTAGATGGCCGCCACCACCACTGCCACCACACCGGAGCCCTTGAGCCCCTCGGCGATCTCCAGCTGCTCAGAGATGAGGAAGGCGATAAACGGTGTGGTCACCATGAACACGGTGAAATACATGGGGTTAGTGAGGCAGGCGCGGATTTTATTGCCCACCCAGCCCACAGCCAGGCCCACGAGGATGCCCACCGCGAACGAGTAGAAGAACATGCCGGTGCTGGGCCCAAGACTGAGATGGTGCCCGTTAGCTACCTGGAGGGCGAGCGCAAAAATCACCAGGGTGGTGCCGTCATTAATGAGCGATTCGGCCTTCAAGATGGTGATGGACGACTTGGGTAGTTTGCCGTTGAGGGTGGCCACGGCGGTGGCGTCTGTGGGGGCCAGAGCGGCGCCAATGATGAGGGCCACCCCCCAGTCGACGCTGAAGAAGAAATTCAGCGTCCAGGCGATCACGGCGGCGGTGAAGATGACCAGCAGCGTACCGGTGAGGATGATGCCGCGCATAAATTTACGAATCTCCCGCCAGGAGGTATTGCGCGCCTCCCAGAAGAGCATGATGGGCAGGAAGATTTCGAGGATGACATGTGGGGGCAGGCCGAGTTCTTGCACCTCGTGCAGCTGGTGGGCGGGGATGAGACCCAGCACCAGCCCTAGGACGATGAGGACGATGGCGGGGGTGAGGCGTATCTTGTGGGCAATGATGTTGCCGATGAGGATCGCCAGGGAGAGGGCGATGAGGACTTCTAACAAGGCGTGATTTTCCTTGTGGTCGTGCGCGTTATCTCGGTTGTGCCGTACGGCGTGGTGAGCTAATACCCTAGCATCTGGGTGAATAGCCCCAGGGTGTCCTGGGCAGCGTGGTCATAGGCCAGCGATGACGACCTCAGCCAGAAAAGGCCTGCGCTAACCACGCCTAGGACTGCTTCGGCGATCTCGTCCGATCGGAAAACCTCGCACGTGTGCCTCCTGCGCGTGGGTCACGATGTACCGCGGTCCCGGGAGCGTCTTCTGTCCCGTTGACCGCTGCCGCTTCCATGGAGGCTTATTCATGGGGTGTAAGCGAAGATGAGTCCGGTGACGGCTTGTATTGTGGTTTCGAAGGTGTCGTAGGGGCGGCGGTAATCGGTGTGCAGGACACGCCAGGTCTTGAGGTTCGCGATGACACGTTCGATGAGATAGCGGACACGGTTGATGGCCGTGTTGTTTCTTTTATCGGTGTCGGCGAGTTCACCATGGGCGGGTTTCCGGGCAGGGGTGATCATTCCCAATCCGATGTAGCCTTTGTCTCCAATATGACTTTGACTGT
>ERZ773077.61-NODE-61-length-73558-cov-5.694557_pt1 | contig 73558 bp, 53 predicted proteins | sample MGYA00580612_ERZ773077 | MGnify/ENA primary metagenome ERZ773077 (study PRJEB29015, sample SAMEA2737971) | human oral metagenome | biome: human oral; feature: human-associated habitat; material: dental | place: China | collected 2021 ...
TCGGAATGCATGCCAAGGTCGCGGGGATAAGATAGCTTTGTACTTTATGCAAGCATTTCACGATGCAGGCAATGTATTTGAGGTTATTGATACTTATACGGAGAGTGTTCTTGTGCCCTATAAGGATGGAGAGTCCCTTATTCCATTATTTGATGGAAAGGCGGCGGATAAGAAAAAATTTTTCAGGGAGATGAAGCAGGCACAGCAATATGCAGTAAATCTCTTTTCTTATGAAATCCAACGTCTTGAAGCATGGGGCGCTGTTTGGCGAACGGAAAGCGGGGTGATTGCCTTAAGAAAGGAATATTATAGTGAAAATTTCGGGGTACAACTGGAGGAGCAGCAGAATGATTATTGTATGGTTTGAGGAGGTGAACGCATGAGAAATTCAATCGAATTTCAGGTATATGGTAGGATGGCGCTTTTTACGGATCCAATTACAAAGATCGGTGGAGAGAAAGCCTCCTATTCTGTACCAACGTATCAGGCGCTGAAGGGAATCACCGAAAGTATTTACTGGAAACCCACCATTATTTGGTTTATTGATGAGGTTCGTGTGATGAAGCGGATTACAACACAAGTCCGCGGCGTGAAGCCATTAAAGTATGGAGACAGTGGGAATGATCTCTCTTACTACAAGTACTTGAGTGATGTCTGCTATCAGGTGCGCGCACATTTTGAGTTCAATATGCACCGAGAGGAACTCAAGGAAGATCGAGATGAGCATAAGCATCACAACATCGCAAAGCGGATGGTGGAGCGCGGTGGACGGCGGGATATCTTCCTCGGTACACGGGAATGTCAGGGCTATGTAGAGCCTGTGAAGTATGGCGAGGGGAAAGGCTATTACGACAACGTAGATGAATTGCCGCTTGGCATTATGCTGCATGGCTTTAACTACCCTGATGAAACGGGACAAGATAAACTGCAAGTTCGTTTTTGGAAGCCGACCATGAAAAAAGGCATTATACACTTTCGCCGCCCTGAGAAGTGTGAGATGGTGCGAAATATTCGCGAGGTGAGAACGAAACAATTTGATGCAGACAATGTCTTCTTTGCTGAAGAGGAAGAAAAACAGTTGGAAGGAGGGCATTTATGAGCTGGATGGAGCAGCTGGTAGAGACGTATAATGAAAATGAACGCTTTGTCGGCAGAGGCGGTATCGATGGGATGAAAGCCCTCCTTCCACCTGTTGGACATATTGTTCAGAATGCACAGATTGAGATTGCGGTGAATGGAGAAGGTAAGCTTCTTCACTGCGAAGTCCTGTTGAAGGAAGATCAGCCGACACTGATTCCATGTACACCAGATTCGGCATCCAGATCTGGAAAGGGGGTATTTCCGCATCCTCTGCATGACAATCTCTCCTATATCGCAAGAGATTATGGCAAGTACGCCGCTGTGGAACAAGATGAAAAAAAGAATCCCTATAAGCAATATGTGAAACAGCTCAAGTTATGGGCAGAATCAAAGTATTCTGATCCTAAGGTATGGGCTGTATATCGTTACGTCTCAGAACACGATATGATTCAGGATTTAGTTGATAAAAAAGTCCTTCACAAAGATAAAGCTGGAGGCATTATAGAGAAGTGGGAGAATAAGGATAAGGAAAAACCTCTTATTTTCCAAGCGACTTCGGCTAGTGTTTTAAAATGTGTGGTGCGCTTTCGTGTCGAACTGCAGGGGGATACGTGCCCGGAGCTGTGGAAGGATACGATGCTGCAAAAGAAATATCAGGGATTTATCTTTCAGCAGCTTTCAAATGCGGAAAAAAAACTTTGTTATGCATCCGGTGAATATCTGCATATCACAGGAAAACATGCAAAGGGGATTCGTTTTGCAGGAGACGGGGCTAAGATCATATCTTCGAATGACAATTCAGGCTTTACCTTCCGGGGACGTTTTGCTGATAGCAACGAATGTATCTCTATTGGATATGAGAGTTCGCAGAAAGCAATGAATGCCCGGTCATTGTTGAGCAGGGATATAATGTCAATGGGCGTGTATTTTTGGCTTGGGGGCGATATCAGCAGGATCTTCCTTCCACATTTGACAATACAGTGCGGCTTATTCAAAGGCGCGGGAACGATTCTTCTGCCATTCCTATTACAATGCGGGAGTGGTCGGATTCGTTAAAGGAATCAATACAAGGATACAGACACGCCTTTAAAAAACCAGAGAGAAGCCAGGTCAATGTTATGGTTCTTGATGCGGCGACAACAGGACGCCTCTCCATCTGCTACTACGATGAGATGGCAGGAGAGGATTTTCTGAAGCGCATTGAGAAATGGCATGTTGTAAGCGCCTGGTGGCAGCGTGGCTACGATGAGAAAAAGAAGCAATGGTACCCTCATTATTATGGGGTTGCGACCCCGCGTAAGCTTATTTCCGCCTATCGCGGCGATAATATCAGTGATACTCAGATGAAAATGGAGCTTCACAGGATATTTTTCTCCATTATACAAGGGGTTCCATTGCCAAGTGACATGGAGCGAACAGCCTTCCAACGGGTTGTTAAACGAGCAGTATGTGATCCGCTTGAAGAATGGGAACATTTGATTTTAGAGCCGGCTTGTTCCATTATATCCAATCGGCTCAACTATAAAAAGGAGGTTTACACAGTGGCATTAAACAGGGAGAAGACCAATCGTTCCTATTTGTTTGGTCGATTACTTGCTGTCGCTGACCAAATGGAGCGGGCGACATTCACAAAAGAAGAAAAGGGAAGCCGGACAACAAATGCAATGCGTTACATGATGAAATTTTCATCACGACCTTCATCGACGTGGAAAACTTTGCAGGAAAAGCTTCTGCCGTATCAGGAAAAACGGGAGAAATATGGTGCAAAAGAGAAAGATCTTATGGATGAAATTATCAATACATTTCATGACGAAGATTTTTGCTCAGACGCTCCATTAAATGTAGAATTTTTGCTTGGACTATCCTGTCAGCGTTATGCGATGAAACAGGATAACAAAAATGAAGAGAACTAGATTGCTGAGGAGGAAGCATGATGGCTGTACTAACGAAGAAAATTGATTTTATCGGATTCATTACGGTGGAGCGTTCCAACCCGAACGGCGACCCCCTGAACGGCAATCAGCCGCGCACGGATTACGGAAGCTATGGAGAAATCTCCGATGTCTGTCTCAAGCGCAAGGTTCGCAACTACGTGCAGACAAAGGTAGGCAGTGATCCTCTCAGCCAGATCTTCGTCAAGGAGGCTGCAGTCCTCAACAGCGAGATTGACAAAGCTTATGAGGCTCTCGACCTCAAACCCAAAGAGAAAGGGAAGGAAGCCGATAATAAGGACAAGGCACGCCAGTATATGTGCGAGCACTACTACGACATCCGAAGCTTCGGAGCTGTGATGACTACGGGGAAGAACGCTGGTCAGGTACGAGGCGCTGTCCAGCTGACCTTCGCTCGCTCCGTAGACCCAGTGGTGACTTCCGAGCATACGGTCACTCGTATGGCTGTTACCGACGAGAAGGACAAGGATAAGGAGCGTACCATGGGTCGCAAAGCTACCGTACCCTACGGGCTCTACCGTGCTCATGGCTTCATCTCTGCAGCGCTGGCTCGTGAGACGACATTCAGCGAAGACGATCTTGACCTGCTATGGGAGGCGCTAAAGAACATGTTCGACCTCGACCGCTCTGCTGCCCGTGGGCTCATGGCTGCCCGTCGACTGATCGTCTTCAAGCACAAAGATGACTTAGGCAATGCTCCAGCCCACAAGCTCTTTGAGCTGGTGAAGGTAGAAGCAAAGGATCCCAACCGTCCTACCCGCTCTTTCGGCGACTACGAGATCACTATCGACGAGAGCAAGCTTCCCAAAGGAGTGGAGCTACTCGACCTCATCTAGCGCATCATGTACACCGAGGACGAGATGCTCCCCCTCTCGGGTATCCAGCACTATGTTTTCTGCCCGAGACAGTGGTATCTCATCCATGTCGAATGTCTCTGGGAAGAGAATCACCTCACGATGCAAGGACATCACCTTCACGAGAGAGTGCATCAACCTGAGCAATCACAACGGCGAGGCAATGTGGTGACGTTACGATCAGTCCCGTTAGCCTCAAGCCAACTTGGTCTCTATGGATACTCCGATGCTGTGGAGCTACACCCAGCATCGGAGTCCACAGGGGCATGCTTCACTCATCCCAAGTATCCTGGTCGATGGAATCCGCTCCCTATAGAGTATAAGCGAGGGCATAGTAAATGGCATGATGCTGATAGGATCCAGCTTTGTGCCGAGTCCATCTGTTTAGAAGAAGCCTATCAGCTCGTCATACCTAGAGGATACCTTTACTATGGAGAAGAAAAGCACCGAGAAGAAGTTTCTTTTACCTCCGAGCTAAGGGATAGGACCCAAGCTGTAGCCGAGGAAATGCATCGACTCTACCAAGAAAAACATTCTATACCTCCCAAACTAAAGTCAAAAGCCTGTCGCTCGTGCTCTCTCCTACATCAATGCCTACCTGAGCTAGCTGCGCTGACGACTGTGAAAAGCTACTTACGGCGCTTATTAGTCTAACCTATTCCTCAGTCTTGGCTAACTATGCGTAAACTTCTCAATACACTCTATCTACTTAGCCCCAATGCGTATCTGCAAAAAGACGGAGAAAACCTCGTCGTCCGCATTGATGACCAAGAGATGCTACGCATACCGATACATAATCTAGAGAGCGTCCTCTGCTTCTCTTATCTGGGGGCTTCTCCAGGAGCAATGATGCTATGCGTTAAGCACCAGGTGAAGCTAGCTTTCCTATCTCCCTCGGGGCGCTATATCGGTTCACTCGAGGGGGAGGTTAAAGGGAACGTCTTACTACGCCGGACACAATACCGTCTAGCTGATGATGAACCTTTGGCGACTCACCTTGCCAGTATCTTCATCGCAGGGAAGATCGCGAACCAGCGTAATATACTGGCTCGTTATGTCCGAGATTATCATCCTGAAGGTGAAGCTAAGGAACTTTTCAGAGAAGCCCTAGCTCAGCTTAGACATCAGCAGATGCTTGCGCTCAAGCAAGCTTCTCGAAAAGATCTTTTAGGGGTCGAAGGCTTTGCTGCTAGTACCTACTTCAGCTTATTCTCCCAGCTGATACGTTCAGCAGAGTTTCCTTTTGCAGGCAGAAGTAAACGCCCTCCCAAGGATGAAGTTAATGCCCTGCTCTCCTTCTTTTATACTCTGCTAGCTCACGATGTACGCAGTGCGCTAGAGAGTGTAGGACTCGATCCTTATGTGGGATTCCTTCATACAGATCGTCCTGGACGTCCCAGTCTAGCTCTTGATCTCATGGAGGAGCTTCGGGCATACCTTGTCGATCGATTCGTCATCACCTTGATCAACCGTCATCAGGTCGTCCCCTCTGATTTCCTTCCCCAAGGAGAGAATGGCTACCTTCTACGGGAAGATGCTCGTAAGGAGCTTCTTGCCCTTTGGCAAAAGCGTAAGAAGGAAGAGATCACCCATCCCTTTCTCCAAGAGCGAGTCTCCATAGGCCTACTACCCTATATACAGAGCCAGCTCTTAGCTCGTTATCTTCGTGGTGACCTTGATGACTATCCTGTTTTCCTCATCTCTTAGTCTCTTCTCCTCTATGTATCTCTTAATTACCTATGATGTCTGTACCACTTCTCCTGCAGGAGCGAAGAGGTTACGTCAAGTGGCCCGCATTTGTCAGAACTATGGTCAGCGAGTCCAAAACTCAGTTTTTGAATGCCTCGTCGAACCGGTGCATCAAGTTCAATTGATGAAAGATCTCGAGGCAAGCATTGATAAATCTCTCGACAGCCTACGTATCTACCAGCTTGGCAAGAATTATCGTAGTCAGATCATATCCCTCGGTAAAGAAACTAGCATTGATCTTGATGGCGAACTCATCCTTTAGACATTCATTATTTAAGTCATATACACTTCATTCTCTTTCTTGCTAGAGCAAAAGGTAGATGTTAATCCAGGCTAACGTCTACCTTGAATCGAGTTAAGGTAAGCGTTAGGAGAGGAAACGGTATATGTCAGCAGAGGAGAACCTCTAGGGAATCAAGACTTATATGATCTATACATTTAGAGTTCGTTAGTCTTCCAGAAGAAATAGTTTAGCTCTATAGCTATGCAAGTCTAATTGGGTAAAAGAAAGACCAACGCATTAGGGATAGACTACGATGAATCTTACCTCAACATAGGAGCATTAGATGAAAGCTGGACTCTTTGAAGAAATCAAGAATAGATTAAACCCTCGTAAAGACTAAGGTTTGTACCCGTAGAATTACCTATCTTTGAATAGTCATTCGGGGATAGCAATCCCCAGAAACGTACACAATAAGCACAACAAACTATGGCTGAACAAACCTACAAGCTCCTCGATGGGAAAGCTACTTCTCTAGAGATCAAACAAGAGATAGCCCAAGAAGTCCAAGCTCGCCAAGAGGCAGGGAAATCCATCCCTCACCTTGTCGCTATCCTCGTCGGGCATGATGGTGGCAGTGAAACCTATGTAGCTGCAAAAATCAAAGCTTGTGAAGAGGTGGGCTTTCGGTCTTCACTTATTCGCTTCGAAGATGATGTCACGGAGGAGCAATTGCTAAGTGAGATCTCTCGCTTGAATGCAGATCCGGGAGTTCATGGCTTTATCGTTCAACTTCCCCTACCTAAACATATTGACGAGCAGAAGATCATCGAAGCAGTAGATCCCAAGAAGGATGTTGACGGCTTCCACCCAATCAATGTAGGGCGTATGAGTATCGGACTCCCCTGCTTCGTCTCGGCAACACCACAGGGCATCATTGAACTACTTCGTCGCAATCATATTGATACTCGAGGCAAGCACTGTGTCGTCCTAGGACGAAGCAATATTGTTGGTAAACCTATGGCACAGCTCCTCCTTCACAAAGGCAATCCTGGTGACTGTACAGTTACCGTTTGCCATAGTCGAACGCCTAACATCAAGGAGCTCTGCCTACAAGCTGATATCATCGTAGCAGCTCTCGGAGTCCCTGAGTTCCTCAAGGCAGATATGGTGCGTCCAGGAGCTGTCATCGTAGATGTAGGTACCACTCGTGTACCTGACCCATCGAAGAAATCAGGTTTCCGTCTATCTGGGGATGTCGCATTTAATGAAGTTGCCCCATTGGCATCGTACATTACTCCCGTACCAGGAGGGGTTGGTCCCATGACCATCGTTTCTCTCATGCTGAATACGCTCAAAGCCGCAAAGCTCCAAGATAACCTATAGCAATGTACAAGGAGACAACCTATCAGCTTCCTTCACTAGAAGCCTTACCGGCGGTAGCCCAGCAGTTCATCGAAGAAGTGCTCCCTTGGGGTGATGTCTTTGCCTTCTATGCCCCTATGGGGACGGGAAAGACCACGTTCATCAAGACCCTTTGTGAAGTTCTAGGTGTAGAAGATGTGATCAATAGTCCTACGTTCTCTATCATTAATGAGTATCGCGCAGAGCCCTCAGGTGAGTTGATCTACCACTTCGACTGCTACCGTTTAGAGAGACTAGCTGATGCCCTTAATCTAGGAGTAGAGGATTATCTGCAGAGTGGAGCTCTTTGTCTCATCGAATGGCCAGAGGTCCTAGAAGACATTCTCCCTACTGATACGGTACGCATCATACTCACGGAGCATGAAGATGGCTCTCGTACGCTGACTGCTCAATATCAAGAAACGTCTCTATGATAACCCCTTTTGAGACCGGACAAGCTCGAGTACGTGGCAGTATTGAGGTAATCTGCGGATCAATGTTTAGTGGCAAGACCGAAGAGCTCATGCGTCGGCTTCGTAGAGCAAAGATTGCAGGACTACGCACTGAAATATTCAAGCCGACGATTGATACAAGATACGCTCAAGAGGAGGTTGTCTCTCATGATCGTAACAGCATTGCTTCTACCCCGATTGACACAGCAGAGGCTCTCTTACTCCTTGCTTCGAATGTTGACGTCATTGGTATTGACGAGGCTCAGTTCTTTGATCCCCGTCTTCCACAAGTCGTAGAGCAACTAGCTGATCAAGGTATTCGTGTGATCTTAGCTGGACTGGATATGGATTTTAAGAGACAGCCTTTTGGTCCTATGTCTACCCTCTGTGCTATCGCAGACTCAGTAGACAAGATACATGCGATCTGTATCGAATGTGGAAGCTGGGCAAGCTACTCTTATCGCCTTGTCTCAGGTCAAGAGCAGGTCATGCTGGGAGAAGCAAATGAATATCGCCCTCTCTGTCGTACCTGCTATCTAAAACACACATCAGATCATTCTATTCAGCACTAATCCCATATAAACCTATGTTCTCAAAAAAGTATCTAACGCTAGCTGGCACGACCCTGATCTCAGCAAGTCTTCTCTCTAGCTGCATCATCGCTGTTGGTAACAGCGACAAGAAATTAATCGACCAGCAGCGCCTCTCTCAACGAGAGCATGCCATGAGTCCGACCCTCGGGGGAAAACTCTTTACCGCAGCCTGGATACAAAGATCTGCTGAATACAAAGCTCTCTGCCAACAAGCATACAATATCGCAACAGAGCGCCTACTCGCTGCTACCTCTCAGCCTCTCCCTGCAGGAGCTAAACGTTGGGCTATCGTAACGGATATTGATGAAACGATTATTGATAATAGTGCTAATTCTGTCTATCAAGCACTCCGAGGTGAGGACTATGTCCAAGCATCATGGGATCGCTGGTGTGATCAAGCTGATGCTGTTGCACTACAAGGAGCGGTCGAATTCTTTCAGCGTGCAGCTAGCCTTGGCGTCGATATTTACTACATATCCAATAGAGATGAAGTCAACCGAACTGGGACAAAGCGTAATCTTCTTGCCTTAGGCTTCCCTCAAGTTGATGATGCTCACTTTATGTTCAAGGATAAATCCTCCGATAAGACTTCTCGTCGGAATGAAGTTTTGAAGACACACAATATCCTCATGCTTTTAGGAGATAATCTTGGTGATTTTGATCACTTCTTTGATACTCGCGATGAAGCTACCCGAGATACTGGTGTTATACGCTTTGCATCGGAGTTTGGTAAGCGCTTTATCGTCCTACCTAACCCCAATTATGGCACATGGGAATCAGCCATGAATGGAGGCCATCCTGAGCTTAAAGTCAAAGATACTAAGCTTAAGACCATACTCCGCACTCAGAAGCAGTAAATAAACACCTAATACCTTAGATCTTTCTTTTTGCTATGCTAACTTTAGATGAGATCCAGCAGATTACTTCTCTGATGCACAGAGAGGTTGTGCCTGCCACTGGTTGTACAGAACCAGCAGCTGTAGCTTTAACGGTTGCCTATGCAGCATCCCTTCTGTCTTCACCCCCTCAGGAGATTAGCGTATTATTAAGTGCCAACATGCTTAAGAATGCCATGGGAGTAGGCATCCCAGGCACAGGCACCTTTGGACTTCCTATAGCTATAGCTCTTGGAGCTGTCCTTGCTACTCCCGAGAAGGAACTTGAACTACTCGACAGCTTCACTCCTGAGGAGCTTGAGCAAGCCAAGGATCTTGTGAAGACAGATATAATCCATGTGGGACTAAAAGAAGGCAAAGACATCGATCGTCTATATGTTGAGGTACAGATAAGAGATGAAGATCAGCATTGTGCGCAAGCTATCTTACAGCGTACACATACGGGCATCTGTTCATTGACGCTTGATGGTGAGGATCACTTCCTCGGCAGAGAATGTCCCAACGAAGATGATCGGGGAGCAACATCTACTCCATTAGCAGATCCGCGCCTAAACTTTGATCTTGTCTATGCTTACGCTATGACCGCTCCCTTAGATGAGATTAGCTTCATTTATGAGGCTGCTCTTCAGAATAAACGGGCAAGTGAATTCTCCCTCGCTCATAACTGTGGACATAACTTAGGTAAACTATTAACCAGTGACTTGGGGAAACGATATTTGGGATCCTCACCGCTAACACAGATGCTCACCTATACCAGCTCAGCTTGTGACGCACGTATGGATGGGGCACCTGTAACCGTAATGAGTAATTCAGGTAGTGGTAATCAGGGAATATCTAGTATGCTCCCTGTGTTGTCCTTCGCAGAAGAGCAAGGAGCAAGTCAAGAACAAACTACTCGAGCTCTTATGCTCAGTAGCCTACTAGTAGTATATATCAAGCAACTTCTAGGACGCCTTTCCTGCTTGTGCGGAATGGTCGTATCAGGTATTGGTACATCAGCTGCTCTTGTCTACTTACTTGGTGGCACGAAAGAACAATCCATTGGTGCAGTTAAGAATATGATCGGGAATGTGTCTGGGATGATCTGCGATGGAGCTAAACCGAGCTGTAGTCTCAAGGCCTCCACAGGGGTTAGTTCAGCACTTATCTCCGCTCTTCTTGCAATGGAAGGTCAAGTAGTCACTGCCACAGAAGGGATCATTGATGATGATGTGGATCTTTGTATTAAGAACCTTGCTGATCTCGGACGAGAAGGTATGGCAGAGACCGATCTAAAAGTTCTCAAGATAATGACTAGCAAGGGCAAGAAAACGCCCTGCTCAGCCTAGCATCTACTAGGCTCATGAATGACCTATTTACAACTCAATGAAATCAAGTAGCACCCACTACTTCGCCTTAAGTTTTGTCTGTAGCTCTCTCTTACTTTGGAGCTGTGCTAATCAAGGTTCTCCTGAAGGTGGTCCCTATGATACGGAACCTCCTCGACTTCTACAGGCAAATCCAAACAATAAAGCCACTAGCATCACCAGTCAGCGCTTGGTGCTGACTTTTAATGAGAATATCAAGCTCTCTTCCCAGCAGGATAAGATCATCGTCTCCCCTCCTCAACGTGAAGCAGCACGTATCACAGCCTCAGGGCGCAATGTCGTCATCCAATTAGAGGATACACTAAAGCCAGAAACGACCTATAGTTTCTATTTTGATGACGCTATCGTTGATAACAACGAGGACAATCCACTAGAAGACTTCAGCTATTTGGTCTCAACGGGGAGTACCATTGACTCTATGCAAATCTCAGGAAGAGTTGTCGATGCTCTAACTTTTGAGCCAATAGGAGGATTGATCGTTGGTGCTTATCGATCATCATCCTTTGCAGACAGTCTCCTCAAGAGTACCCCTTTCCCTTATATCTCGAAGACAAATAAGCAAGGTAACTTTACCATTAGAGGCTTAGCTATACGTGAGTATCAGGTCTTTGCTACAAAGGATAACGATGTCAACTATCACTATAATGAGAAAAGCGAAGGGCTAGCCTTTGATAGGACAAGCTATCTAACGCGACTCCTAGATAGCGTACGTACGGATACCATACGTATTGACTCCATTGTACGACGAGATACGTTGCATCGCGACTCTCTCGTCACTTACCCTTACACCTACTACTATCCAAATAATCTTACTCTCCGGTACTCAGTCCCTCAAATAAAGCAAGAAGGACTAGAACGTCATAGTCGATTGGATAGTTTAGTCTGTAGGCTTGAGTTTCTATCCGAACCTAAGCATCTTCCCAAGCTACGTCTACTAGACAAGCCAGAGATACCTGCAGAACGACTCTACTGGGCTGCGGCTAAGGGGCGCACTATCGATTATTGGCTCCTAGATAAAGAGCTCATTCATCAGGACTCTATTAAGTTCGTCTTAACCTACGCTAAAACAGACTCATTGGGTCAAGCCAGAGAGAAAACGGATACCCTAACATTCCTTCGTCCTCCTATACGTGCGACAAAGAAGGAAACTAGTAAGAAAGAAGTTTCTCCTCTCCAAGTATCTTTTGCTGGCACAAGTGGAATCTACACAGGGACTCCTCACGATACACTCTATTTACAGAGTAATCGTCCTCTAGCTCTCTTTGACAGCTCAGTTATCAAGCTTGAGGCTCAAGAAGACTCGACTTCCCATCCTCTGCCTTTCCATATCCTGCAAGATAGTCTCGATAGGCTACGCTATATCCTTGATTTCCCTCGGGAGTACGGGAAGAACTATAAGGTCAGTATCGATTCAGCACGTCTCCAAGATGTCTACGGAGCGACTTCCGACTCTATAGCATTCATCCAGCGAGTCCAACCCGAGAAGGAGTTTGGCGGACTATCCGTCACCCTTATAGGAATCAGAGAGAATGCCCTCGTCCAGCTCTTAAATAAGAGTGACGCTGTACTTGCTCAGCAGCGAGCGAAGCTCCTCCGCCCTGATACCATAGTAGGCAAAGAGTCACAAGAAACACCTGATGACCCTCAGCTAGCACAGCTATTAAAGCAACAAGCACAAGCAACGAAGCAACAGGTCGACTCTATCGCTCCCAAGAGTAAGGAGGCAGATAAGATGCAGGAGCGTATGGAAGTGATCTTTCGTGATCTGAAGCCCGGTGACTATTTCCTGCGACTAATTGTAGATAAGGACGGAAATAATGCCTTCACTCCTGGAGACTATCCCGAGCTCCCAGAAGAGGTCTACTACTGCCCTCAGACATTCTCTATCAAGCAAGGCTTTATGAGTCAGGAGCGATGGGACATTCATGCTATCTCTCCCTTCTTAGCCAAGCCCGATGTTTTACGTCAGGTAAAACCAGATGAAGCTAAGAAGAAGCGAGAGGACAAGAATGTAGAGTACTATAAACGCTGGGGAAGACGCCAACGTTAGCTCTCTTAATCCTCACTAAAGCACGAATCCCCCGCCAGCCTAGTGCTGACGGGGGATTCGTGTTTTCTTCTCTTTGGGAAGACTTCTCGGCTAGAAGGAGAACTTCACCCCAAAGTATCCCGACCGAGGGATCGTCGGACCATAGATATATCCGCTATCACGATCTGCTCCGAAGTCGTAGTCACTCTGGAAGGAATTGAAGAGATTATTTACTCCACAGTAGAGCTGGACGTTTGAACGAGAGAATAGTCGGATATCATAGGTGACCTTAGCACCTAGATCAAAGAAGCTCTTCGTCTTCGTGAGTTCATTCCACTCGACATCTGCCTCCTTGGCCGCACCTGCATCCATAATGGGATTACCAGAAGCATCTACTAGAGGGAGCTTATAGCCCTCCGTACGACGATTCGCTAGGATCTCTGCTCTATCGGTAACCGCAGAATTCTGTCCCCACTTAACGACATGAGGTACATACATTGAGCCTGTGAAGGTACCCGTAAGAGATAGATTCAGTGGCTTCACTGGGTTCAGTCCAATAGTGAAGTAGCCATAGGTGGAAGGGGTACGTAGGATCTCTCGGCTAGTCATCGATACCGTCTGAGCTTCTCCTGCCGCATCAGCTACGGGATCAAAGCTTGAGCCATCCTTAGCAGGGACGAAGCTAGCATAATCAATATTGGCATCGTTCTTTACCTTTTGCCGTACCCCCCATTCCTGCAGAGCATCGTACTTATTGCTAGTTAGGGTTAGGCCAGCCTGAAGAGATAGCCAGCGATAGGCAAGTTTACCCTCGAGGTTTAGACCTAGGATCTTAGCGCCTGAAGCGATCTTATTCCCCTGGTCATCGAGCCCGTAGTTGTAGCGGGTATAGTAGGAGATCCCATTCTCAGACTTCTCCTTGTAGTTGGTGAAGACATCGAGAAGGCGCGTATAGAAGCCCTCGACGAGGAGGTTCACCTGCGTCTGTCCTAGTCGGAAGTACATATCATCACTGACGCTGAAGGAGTGCGAAATCTCGGGGCTGAGATTCTCTGCATTCGTGACACGCTGTGCTTCTCCACCGACAACGCCTACGTGCAGGTCTTCATCAAATACCTGAGGAGCACGGAAGCCCTTCGCATAGGTAGCTCTGAGGTTAATATTCCGGTTAGGATTGAAGCGTAGTGTCGCACGAGGGCTAAGGATAGCCTTCTTGACGGCTGAGTTTTCGTCAAGGCGAGTTCCTAGGAGCAGGCTCCAGCGCTCATTCTTCCATTCCAGTTGGGCGAACTGACTTGCATTACGGATCACTTGATGTAGTGATGGAGATTGGGAGATTGGGTTAGCACTAAGGTCGAATCCTGACTCATTCGTCTTCTCCGTCTCCCATTCACGTAGAGGCATCTGATCATGGAGGCGGTCATAGCTATACTCTATACCGACCAATAGCTGAGCAGGGAGGAAGAGTAGATGCTCAAAGTCTCTCGTGTACTGTCCTCCGAGCATCCAGGTGAGTCCACGAGTGATACCGAAGTTCTTCCCATAGTTCATAGGATGGATGGGACGACCGACAGAGCCTGTCCTAAGAGCGGCTCCCTCATCATCCGTCTCTGTACCTTGTGGTGTGATGAACTTATCACCAGCCTTATTACGAAGCTTAGGCTCACCGATCCCACCGTAGTAGCTATTGCGTATGATATGCTGGGCGGAGGTATAGAGCTGGAAGTGGTTCTTGTAGTCTGAGGAGAAGGCATCAAATCTCAAGTTGCCGCTATAGACCGAGTGACGGATAGACTCGGCGACCCCAGCGACCTGCTCTGGCCAGTCGATATGATCCCCTCCACGGCGTGCTTCGGAGAAGGTATGTACCTCTCCCGTCAAGCGTGTGTAGTCCGTAGGACGAAGGTAGCCACGAAAACCAAGTGCTCTAGAGTCTAGGCGACCTAGCTCACTGTAGCCATCTCCATTGATGTCATGCTCCTTGCGATAGCGTGCTTGAGCGAAGAGCATCACGCCTGCCCGGTTATCATCACTGATGAGAGAGCCGTTGAAGCTTAGATTATTGTCCAGGTCCTTAAAGCCTGTGAAGCCCATACTCTCATTGAATGTGAAGCTATTCCGCTGGGGCTCCTTCGTGATAATATTGATGACTCCAGCGATGGCCGATGAGCCAAAGAGCGCTGAACCACCACCTCGGACGACCTCTACACGCTCGATCATATTCGTAGGGATCTGCTCTAGGCCATAAACACCTGCCAGAGCGCTCATGATAGGACGGCTGTCGATCAAGATTTGAGAATAGCGTCCATCAAGCCCGTTGATACGTACCTGATTAAAACCACAGTTCTGACAGTTATTCTCAACACGTACTCCCGGCTGGAAGATCAGTCCTTGAGCGAGGTTATTAGCATTGGTTGTCTCGAAGAGCTTAGAGTCAAGGACCGTGACGAGGGTAGGTGCTTCACGACGAAGTGTCGCCTGACGATTGGAGGAGACGACCACTTCGTCGATGTTGATCTCATCTTCCTCGGCAGAGAAGTTTACCTCAATGACCTTATTGGGTATGATCTTGACGACACGCTCTTGGCTTAAATAGCCTAGTCCACGCATCACTAGAGTCACAGTCCCCTGCTTCAGATTCTTGAAAAAGTAGTGTCCCGTAGCATCCGTAGCTGTCCCAAAGGTCGTTCCCTTAATGGCAATGGTAATCCCAGCTAGGTGCTCACCCGTCTTGGCGTCCGTGACGTGCCCGATGATGTTAGCATCCGACGGATGCTTACTCTGGGCTCTAAGCTCCCATGCTGAAGACACGGCCGTCAGCGTGAAGAGCAATACCAAAAGAAAGGAGTAAAGCTTACGCATATGTATGTTACTATTAAAAGTGAATAGGTAGTATTTTACCAGACATAAAAGTAGCGGAAAAAGTGACCTAACAGGCACATATTTAGCAATATACATAAGTATAGGTAGAGGTAGAGCTCCGATTTTATTCATAGGATCCCCTGAAGTCGGTAGAGGTATCGATAAGTAACCCCTGAATGCTATGAAGGAGATCTGAGGGAGAGCGCTACACTAGGTAGAGAAAACATACCTCAAAGCTCCACTTAGCATCATCCTGGGCCGTCCCATGAGCTAGTCTCTTAGTGTATTTGGATCGCCTCAACTAACTCAATCGGTCAGTGACTCGATAGATCCCTCTACCCTTCTCCCATATAGAGGTAAAGCTTTACTCCAAAGAAGGTTAACGTTAGCCCTTGAGAAGGTATAGCTTAGTTTCAGCTAAGGTCTAGGTTTATCATTGAGCATAGTCTCCTATAGGGGGAAGAGTATTGGTTCAATAAGCTATAAAGACAGCCCTTCTCCCTCTTTTATACCCCTATCCCTCGGCAGAACATACCTACAAGAATCCCACGATGAGTAAGCCCCCTCTCCACACTATCGTAGCAAGGCTTCATCTTAGGTGATTCACTCCCAGCCTTACGCCTAACTTTAGCTACTTTTTAGCCCGACAATAGTAACTCTGACCACTTAGTCCCCCAAACGGGAAGACTATTCTACGGGAGAACTATTTTTTACGTCATTTGCCTAAACCTCGGGGCTACTTCATATTATTTTGTACCTTTAGAGAGAAGATAATTACAGAGATAAATCGAGTATGCAGACGTTCACTCCCACTCAGGAAGCACAAATCTATCGGTGCTGTAGGTATCTACTGGGTATCCTACGTGTGCAGGTGGAGCCTACTCAGCGCCGTATCGTGCACCAATGGCTAACTAAGGCTTTTGAGCAGGGGGGCTTTGAGCAGACTTCAACGGAGGAAGGACTAAGCACCGGCATCCTTGCCCAGCTAGAGGTCGCTTGTCTAGTGGCTCGTGAGCTAGGGCTCAATGCTCCGTCGATACTCTCCGTCCTCCTCTATCGTCCGTATGCCAAGGGGCTCCTGCCTATCTCCGAGGTCGCAGAGCTATGCTCGGGAGAGGTACTTCGCCTCCTGCAGCTCCTCAATCGTACGTCTGAGCTCTACCAGCGCAAGGAGTCGATCAGCTCGGAGAACTTCCACAACCTCTTGATCTCTATGGCGGAGGATATGCGCGTGGTACTGATCATCATCGCCGATCGCCTATATCAGCTCCGTCATGCCAATGAGCTTCCATCCTCAGAGGCACGTCAAGCTCTTGCTTCGGAGGTCTCTTTCCTTTATGCCCCCATAGCTCACCGTCTTGGTCTGTATAAGATCAAGGGCGAGATGGAGGATCTTTGTCTGAAGTACCTTCAGCCGAAGATCTACGGATTCATCCAGCGTAAGCTACGTGAGACTAAGGATGTCCGAGATGCCTACATAGCCGACTTCATCACCAGCGTACGCTCTGCTCTAGCACCGCACCTCGATGGGATCCCCTACGAGATGAAGGGGCGTGTCAAAAGTATTAGCTCGATCAGCAATAAGCTTAAGCGACAGCTCTTCGAAGATATCTATGACATCTTTGCGATCCGTATCATCGTGGATGTCCCCCTAGAGCGGGAGCGTCAAGTATGCTGGCAGATCTTCTCCATCGTCACCGACCTCTATCGCCCCAATCCTGAGCGTCTCAAAGACTGGATCTCTATCCCTAAGAGCAATGGTTATGAGAGTCTTCACACCACCGTCCTAGGTCCGGGGAATCGCTGGGTCGAGATCCAGATCCGAACGAGCCGTATGGATGCCATCGCAGAGCAAGGTGTGGCAGCCCACTGGAAGTACAAAGGGATACAGAGTGATGGTGGGCTGGACGAATTCCTAGCCTCTGTACGGGAAGCGCTAGAGAGTGTACGTGACCAAGCTACCGCAGAGGAAGAGAAGCGCCAGACCTTAGAGTCTTCACTGCTGACCTTAAAGGCTCGTGAGATCTATGTCTTCACCCCCAAAGGTGAGATTCTGAAGCTTCCACAGGGAGCTACCCTACTCGACTTCGCCTTCGCTATACATAGCCGAGTCGGAGCTAAGGCCATCGCAGGGAAGGTCAACGGTAAGAATGTGTCCCTACGTCACCCGCTCGTCAACGGCGATAGCGTAGAGGTCATCACCTCTCCCCAACAGAATCCTAAGCAGGGCTGGCTCTCGATCGTCGTCAGCCCGAAAGCCAAGGCTAAGATTCGCCAGCTACTTCGAGCCGAAGAAGAGGCAGGGATCGCTGTCGCTAAGGAGACCCTACAGCGACGAATGAAGAACCGAAAGCTGGATTTCAACGAAGCGATCTTCGTACGTATCACCCAGCGCAAGGGCTATAAGACGCTGACAGACTTCTATCGAGATCTTACCCACGAGCGTCTTGATCTCCAGGATTTCCTCAACCTCTACGAGCAGGAACTCCAGGCTTCGTCCCATACAGACAGCCTCCCTTCTATCGGATCAGCTCGATCTGCCGAGAGCTTTATCTCCCCTCAAGAGGATAGTAGCAATAGCCCCATCCAGACCTCAGAGGTACTCATCCTTGATCGTGGACTCACCGGCGTAGCCTATAGCTTGGCCCAATGCTGTCGCCCCCTCTTTGGTGACGAGGTCTTTGGCCTAGTGACAAGCCGGGGGATCAAGATCCATCGCATGAACTGTCCTAATGCTCCGGATATGTTTTCCCACTCCCCTCACAAGATCATCACTGCCAAGTGGAACGGAGAGGAAGGAGCTACACAAGTCGCACATATCGAAGTCGTCGGACGAGATGAACTGGCTATCGCTACTAATATCAGTTCGCTCATCCGTAAGGAAGCTGGCGTCAAACTGCGTAGCTACAGCATCCACTCCGAGGATGGTCTATTTCATGGCTCCTTCGTGCTCTATGCCGAGCGCCGAGAGGTCATCACTCCTCTGCTTAAAAAGATACGTAGCGCCTCAGGCATCAAGCATGCCGAGCTGACCTACAAACAATAGACATAACTACTAACCCTCATCTAAAGCTAACACAGTATGGATATCACCGAACGCGAACTGAAATACTTGGGGCTACTCTCCAAGCAGTTCCCTAACGCTGCCGCAGCAGCTTCCGAAGTTATCAACCTACAAGCGATACTCAATCTACCAAAGGGTACCGAACACTTCCTAGCCGATATTCATGGCGAGTATGAAGCATTCATCCATGTACTGAAGAATGCTTCGGGGACGATTCGCACCAAAGTGGAGGCTCTCTTCCTCGGTCAGATCCGTGAGCAGGAGCTTCGTCGACTATGTACATTGATCTACTACCCGAAGGAGAGCCTAGAGTACCTCAGCCAAAAGCGGACGATTGACCATGATTGGTATAAAGTCACGCTTAATCAGCTCATCAAGGTACTCCAGCGAGTTAGTGAGAAGTATACCCGATCTAAGGTGCGCAAAGCTCTGCCTGCACAGTATAGCTACATCATTCAGGAGCTCACGCATGAGGATAGCATGAACCCTAAGAAGTCAGCCTATGTCGGTGCCATCCTAGACTCAATCATCGATACAGGACAAGCCGATGACTTCATCACCGCAATCAGCGAAACGATCCAGCAACTAGCTATCGATCGACTCCATATTGTCGGGGACGTCTTCGACCGTGGCCCTGGTGCTCAAGTGATCATGGATAAGCTTCTCTCTTACCATAACCTTGACATCCAGTGGGGAAATCATGATATGCTCTGGATGGGAGCAGCCGTTGGCAACGCTGCAAGTATGGCCAATGCTATCCGTATCGCTCTTCGCTATGCCAACCTCAATACCCTGGAGAATGGCTATGGGATCAACATGCTTCCACTAGCTCGCCTAGCTATGGAGCTGTACAGCAATGACTCCTGTAAGCCCTTCCTACCCAAGCTAGGCGATGCAGACGAGGCCTACGATGATAAGAGCATTGCTCTGATGGCACAGATGCATAAAGCTATCGCAATCATTCAGTTTAAGCTCGAACATGCGATTATAGCCCGTCGTCCGGAGTATGGAATGGAGGATCGTGATCTACTACACCGAATCAATGTAGCTGATGGAACGATCACCCTCCCTGATGGGAAGACCTATGCTCTCAAGGATACCTTCTTCCCTACCATCGACCCTAATGATCCGTACGCTCTTACAGAAGGAGAACAGGCCGTAGTAGATAAGCTTCTCCACTCTTTCTCGCATAGCGAGAAGCTACGCAAGCATATCAACTTCCTCTACAAGAAGGGGGGAATGTACCTAACCTACAATCATAATCTCCTCTTCCATGCTTCGGTTCCTCTGAATGAGGATCGTACTTTCCGCAAGGTACGTATCGGCAAGAAAAGCTATTCAGGGCGCGCTATGATGGATCGCGTAGATGAGTTTGTACGTTTGGCGCATTGGTCCTCGGCAGATAATAAGGAGCATGAAGAAGCTGTAGACTTCATGTGGTACCTCTGGTGTGGTCCTGATTCTCCGCTATTCGATAAGTCCGCTATGACAACCTTCGAACGCTACTTCATCGCCGAGAAGGAAACTCACCACGAAGCCAAGGGTTACTATTACATCTATCGTACCGAACCAGATATATGCGATAAGATTTTAGCCGAATTCGGTCTCACGGGTACGGAGTGTCACATTATCAATGGACACGTACCGGTCAAGGAAGTAAAGGGAGAACATCCTGTTCAGGCAGCAGGTAAGCTGATGTTAATTGATGGAGGATTCAGCCGAGCCTATCAGTCCAGCACAGGGATCGCTGGTTATACTTTGATCTTCAATTCGCAAGGGCTACACCTAGTGAAGCATGAGCCGTTTAGCTCTACAAAGGAAGCTATCGAGCTCATGGAAGATATCTCCTCGACTTCTGTCGTTAAGGCTTACTCTACAGACCGTGTTCTTGTACGAGATACCGATCAGGGAGCTATCCTCAAGGATCAGATCGAAGAGCTCAACAAACTCCTCTATGCCTATCGTCATGGTCTTATTAAAGAGCGTGAGTAACTGAATAGCCTAACCTCTGCGAATAAACTAGCCCCTATATGGAAAGTTTCCATATAGGGGCTAGTTATTTCTATTATAGCTTCAGTGGGCTACTGCTCAATAATACCAAGTCCGAGAGCACAAGTATGTAGGTTCTCACGTGCCTCATCCAGCATCAGCATTGTACAGCGAACTGGGACACCAAGCTCCTTGAGCTTTTTGAGTCGGTCAATGGATTTCTGTGCTAATGCATAAAGTTTCGCATCTAACTTGCCTGAGATCTTTACCTGAGCTAATGTCAAAGCAACAATTAAGCGATCAGTACGACGCAAATGATCCCAAGCAGAACGATTACCCAGACGGCTTTTCGAGAGAGCTTGAAGCTCTTCGATAGTCTCCATCCGTGGAGGATAATAAGGTTGATGGTAAAGTCGCTCCATCAATTGAGCTGGGTAATGATGCAGATCAGGATTAGGACGTCGACGAAGTAGATCACTCAATTCCCAGAGAGCATCGCTACCCTCATCATTCCCAAAAGGGGCTCCCTCCTCAATACTAGAATAGTAAATGGGAGATTGGAAGTAGCGTCGAAAAGTAGGATGACTCGTCAATGGATGTAGACCGTAATCGTCATCATCGTAATAGTACGGTTTCGTCGGGTCAAAAACAATGTCCTCCTGATAGCCAGCACGAAGCTTTGACTGAAGGAGAGAATTGGCCTCCTTCTCACATTCCTCTGAGCTTGTGTAGCTTCGGAGCTCATATCGCCCAGAGCTACCGACACGTCCCCAGTTAAGCATCAGGTCTTGCTTTAAGGTTTCGATACGCCAAAAACGTCCAGTTTGAGTATCAGGGAGGTGGAGTACGTGTAGCATTGTCGTGTAGCTTTGATAGGATGACGTGAGTTCGGGTGTAAGCGACTTACAGAGGACTCAGCTTTCTGTTTGGACAAATTTAGCTATTTATAACCTAAAAAGCTAGCTTATGAGAAATAATATTAAATATATGCGGAGGCTACTTCCTAGGAAATAGCCTCCGCACATATTCGCTAAACGATTATAGCTAGTTCAGTCTGAAAGCGCTTCGAATAGCATCGACATAGTCTAGCTTCTCCCAAGTGAAGAGCTCGACCTCTAGTTCCTGTGTGCCACGACTATTGGTTTGGAAAGTCTTCTTTACCTTGCGTGGTTTACGCCCGAAGTGCCCATAGCTCGCCGTCTCTTGATAGATCGGAGCACGAAGTTTCAGTCGCTGCTCGATGGCATAGGGACGTAGATCAAATAGCTTAGCTACTTGGCTGGCGATCTCAGCATCTGCGAGCCCAGCCTTCGCTGTACCATTCGTATTGATGAAGATACTGATTGGTTCAGCCACACCGATGGCATAGGCAAGCTGAACCAATACCTCATCAGCGACACCTGCTGCCACGAGGTTCTTAGCTATGTGTCGTGCTGCATAGGCAGCCGATCTATCCACCTTCGAGGGGTCTTTCCCTGAGAAGGCGCCACCTCCGTGTGCCGCCTTGCCTCCGTAAGTATCTACGATGATCTTACGTCCTGTCAGCCCCGTATCGCCGTGAGGACCACCGATGACGAACTTCCCCGTAGGATTGACTAGGAGTCGGACGTCCGTAGTTAGGATCGCACGCATCTCTTCGGGATAGCGAGCAAAGACACGAGGTAGAAGGATCGTACGAATATCCTCGGTGATCCGCTCCTGCATCAGAGCATCAGCCTTGGTCTGAGCCTCGTCACTACTATCCTCAGGCTGGAGGAATTCATCATGCTGGGTACTTAGTACGATCGTATCGAGGCGTAGTGGCTTACCATCTTCTGCATACTCTACCGTCACTTGGCTCTTCGCATCTGGACGAAGGTAAGGCATCAGGTGAAGCTCATGCTTACGGATGTATGCAAGCTCCTCTAGCAAAGCATGCGAAAGATCCAAGGTGAGGGGCATCAGCGATGGGGTTTCACGGCAAGCATAGCCAAACATAATCCCTTGGTCACCCGCTCCCTGTTCCTCGGGAGCCGTACGTTCGACGCCACGATTGATATCGGTGCTCTGTCCATGGATAGCCGATAGCACGCCACAGCTATCAGCGTCGAAGCAGTATTCGCTCTTGTTATACCCGATGTTACGAATAACTCCACGGGCAATATCCTGAAGCTCAACGTAGACATTGCTCTTGACTTCACCCGCCAAAACGACTTGCCCCGTGGTCACAAGCGTCTCACATGCCACCTTCGAATAGGGATCAAGCGCCATGAAAGCGTCTAGGATCGCATCTGAGATCTGGTCTGCTACTTTGTCTGGATGTCCTTCGGAAACGGATTCCGAGGTAAATAGATAGCTCATTATTTATAAGTCTTCTAGTTGGTAAATTGATGACAGCGCTCTGGAAGAGATATAGCTAGAAGCAGAAGACCTTGGTAGCCTCTAGGGGCAACCAAGGTCTTCTGCTAGTTCGTCATCTTACCCTCTGGGGAGCACTTCCTATGGATTGGCTCGTCAGAGGGCAGGGAGGCGGTTTAGCATTTTTTACCGTGGTTGCAAGCGACACAAATCTTTCCACGCCTCAGCCTCTCCCTCGGGAGCGCTTTAGCCCTACAAAGGTACGTCTTTTCTCTTGAAGTGGAAAGATCGAGGACATACCACGCCCTTGACTTTCCCTTGCATCAAGGGAAAAGATGCCTACTAACCAGCCCATAAAGGTCTAGGTGATAGCCTACCGACTAAGTAAATCTTCCTCTGAAATCTCATCCTTTATCACCGTAATAAGAGGCTCTTACAAACCTTAGGTAAACCTTTCCCGAAGTAGAGGTAAAGCTCTCTCGGAGCAAAGCTGTGCCTTTATGCTTCGCAAGGTAGAGCTTCACTCAGATAAGACAGAGTCACCCCTACAGGGTAGATCCCATTCATCCCTCTAGAGCACCTAGGCTAGAGTGCCTATCGGCTACTCTATCACCTCCTAAGTCTACCCCACTCCAATAGAATTAGCATGCTTTACGTTATCTTTGTATTAAAGGCTTTTGACAGTTTGTGCTGTGAAGAGGAAGCCTTCCTTTAGCTAAAAGATCAGCTTATGCCTACCCTCAAAACGAAGATAACACTCCTTCTTGCAACCTTTAGTATAGCTCTCGTTCATCCAACGGAGGCCTTAGCCCAACGCAAGAAAAGCTCTACACATAAAACGACGACTGCCAAGTCCTCCAAGAAAGGCAGTAAGAAAAGAGCTTCACAGACCTCTAAGAAGTCAAACTCTCGTCATAGTAGAAGACAGGCTACACGTAGCTATGCTCGCTCATACGAACCTAAGGCGCTGACGGAGGAGCAACTAGAGAAGATGCGCCAAGATAGCATCCGACTACGTACTGGCGGTACATCCGTTAGCACTAAGACACTAGACCGAGCGAGCCAAGCTCCCGAGCTACTAACGACTCGCTTTCGTCAGGCAGACTCGACCCTTAGCCGAGGAGAGCTACGTGAGCTCTACTTCGCACCACAGACTAAGGAGGACACGGACGCTTTCATTGCTCAGATAGAGCTATCTGCTGATCAGCAGATAGAGAAGCATCGCTTCGAGGAAGCCCTGCGCCTTGTACAGCAGGGACTATGGCGTATGCCCACACACCTTGGCTTGATCAAGCGGGCATGTGACCTCTCTACCCACCTCAAGAGCTCTCGTTTCAACGGCTATATCTATCAGCTCGTCGAGCTACTCAGTATGATTTCCCACTCGGGAGACGGATCTAGCCCCGAGAAAGCTACCGAGGTCCGTTCGCTCTCTGATGCCCTTCTCTTCGAACAGCTATGGAAAGAAACGCCTAAGGAGCGCCTTACCGCACCGAAAGAAATTCAGCAGGGTGGGAAGACCTATTATCTCTTCTCTCTCAAGGATGAACAAGGGAAGAGCGTCCAGCGTTATTACTACATTCGCACAACTCCCTATCGCTAATCAAGGGAGCAAATACGCCGCTATCTCCCTATAGATAATATGCCTAGAAGCTGGAAAATACGTCCCCTGACAGCCGAAGATACGACCCGCGCAGAGCTACTCGCTCAGCGTCTAGGGTGCTACCCAGCCATTGGGCGGCTACTACTAGCTCGTGGCATCGACTCTGTCGAGCAGGCGGAAGCCTTCTTCTCTCCTTCGCTAGACGGCCTCCATGACCCCTTTCTCCTAGAGGATATGGAGCTGGCGGTGGCTCGTCTTCAGCGAGCACTACAGCAGAAAGAGAGGATACTGATCTATGGTGACTATGATGTAGATGGTACGACAGCTGTCGCTCTCCTCTACCGCTACCTCCGCCAGCAGGGCATATCCTCGGAGCAGATCCACTACCATATCCCTGATCGCTATGACGAAGGCTATGGTATCACCCTAGATCGCCTTTCCCAAGCCCACGAGGATGGGATCGATCTGATCATCGCTGTCGACACAGGAGTTAAGGCTCACGAAGAGATCGCCTATGCTCGTAGCCTAGGGATGGACTTCATCGTCTGCGATCATCATACACCCGATGATGAGCTTCCCCCAGCGATCGCTCTACTCAACCCCAAGCGTCGTGACAACCGCTACCCATTTACCGAGCTCTCAGGCTGTGGCGTAGCGTTCAAGTTGCTTCAGGCTCTCCAGCAGCGACAGGGATGGAGCTTCGACACACTCCTACCTCAGCTTGAGCTACTCGTACTCTCTATAGCCCAAGATCGTGTCTCTCTACTCGGGGAGAATCGCATCTTTGTCTACCATGGCTTATGTCAAATCAATAGCCAACCCTCCCTTGGGCTCAAGCATCTTATGCAGCTGGGTAAGATACAGCCAGGGCATGTCGATATGGCGAGTATCTATTATGAGCTAGGGCCTCGCATTAACGCAGCCGGACGCATGGCTCACGGAGCGGAATCTGTCCAGCTTCTCATCGCCGAAGATCAACGTACGGCGGAGACACAGAGTCAGATCCTGGATAGCTACAATCGTCAGCGTCAGGAGCTCGACCAGCAGATTACCCGCCAAGCCATAGAGCTCGTAGAGCAAGACCCATATGCGAATGCTCGCCCAGTCTTTGTCCTCTATCACCCTGACTGGAACAAAGGAGTCATGGGCATAGTCGCTGCTCGACTAGCCGACCGCTATCACCGCCCGATCATCATCCTTTCCCGCAGTGGAGATATTCTCTCAGGATCGGGACGCTCTTCCGGAGGGTATGATCTCTACCAAGCTCTGCAAGCCTGTAGCTCAGAGTTAGAGAGCTTCGGTGGACATATCTTCGCGGCTGGACTTACGATGCGCCCAGAGTCTCTACCAAGATTCCGAGAGCTACTCGAAAGCTATATCCAGCAGACGACTGCCCAAACCGACCTGAACATCCACCAAGCTCCCCCTCTACAGCTAGAGGCGGAGCTCCGACCCTCAGAGATCAGTAGAGCATTGCTCCGACAAGTCGAGCGCTTTGCTCCCTTCGGAACGGATAATGAGCGCCCTATCTTCTTCACTCGAGGTCTACGTGACGCTGGGGGTAGCCGTGCTGTGGGCAAGGCAAACCAGCACCTTAGCCTTCGGATGACGGATAGCTATCTCCGACTTCGCCCTATCCATGGCTTTGCCATTGGTCTAGCTCGCTATGCTCCGGCGATCAATCGTCATCAAGCCTTCGCCCTATGCTACGAGCTTGAGGAGAATACCTTCTACACTCAGAGCTTTCTACAGCTCCGTGTCAAAGACATGTGCCTAGAGTCCGAGCTGGACGAACGACTGACTGACCGATGAGTCCTCTCGAGCAAGAAGAGTATCCCTTAGATGAACTTCTCGGACATGAAGACGAGAGGAACGATAGCTTTATCTCCACAGGAAGCTGGCCTGAAGATCTATTTGACCAACTACAGTCTCCTCCCGTACAGCTATCAAAGTTGGATACGCGTCCAGGGATTCCAGATGAAGAGCTATCTTCCGAAGAGATTCTAGAGCGCTATTGGGGCTACAAGACCTTTCGCCCTCTCCAGCGAGAGATCATTCAGTCTTGCCTCGATGGAAGAGATACGCTGGGGCTAATGCCTACCGGAGGGGGGAAAAGCATCACCTTTCAAGTACCAGGGTTACTCCTCCCAGGACTAACGATCGTAATTACCCCTTTAATTTCCCTGATGAAAGACCAGGTAGATCATCTTCGTGCACGGGGTATACGAGCGACTGCGATCCACTCAGGGATGTCCTATGAGAAGGTACAGACAGCACTAGACAATTGCCTTTACGGGCGATATAAGTTCCTTTATATATCTCCCGAGCGTGCAGGCAGTAGCTCCTTCCATGAATGGCTACAGCATCTACAGGTCTCACTCATTGTCGTCGATGAGTGTCACTGTGTCTGTCAATGGGGATACGACTTCCGACCCTCCTATTTAGAGCTACCTAAGCTAAGGCCACTACTACCCGAAGTACCTGTTTTGGCCCTCACAGCGACAGCAACGGAAGAGGTTGTCAAGGACATCGTCCAAGCCTTAGAATTTCGTCCTGGATACTCCTTCTTCAAGAAGAGCTTCCTCCGTCCGAACGTCTCCTACTCTATCCGCTACAGCGAAGATAAGTCGGCCATGATGCGACATATCTTAGGTCGAGTAGCGGGAGCCGCTATCATCTACTGCCGTAATCGACAGCAGACACAAATCGTAGCCGAAGAGCTACAGACAGAGGGGATCAGCGCCACTTACTACCATGCTGGGCTCACCTATCTAGAGCGTGAGATGAGACAGAGTAGGTGGATGCGGGGAGAAATACGCGTGATGGTAGCGACGAATGCCTTTGGCATGGGGATCGATAAGCCTAACGTTCGGCTAGTGATCCACCTGACGATGCCTACCTCGCTCGAAGAGTATTACCAAGAGGCAGGTCGTGCTGGTCGAGATGGAGAGCGATCCTATGCGGTGGCTATCATTAGCCAAACCGATGACCGACAGCTCGTCCGTCGTCTCGAAGATAGCTTTCCAGAGAAGGATTATATCCGATATACATTCGACCAACTGTGCTCCTTTCTTAGTATCGGAGAGGGAGAGGGCTTGGGGCAGACATTCGACTTCGACGACGAGCGGTTCCTTCGTCTCTTCCACATGCGCCCGATCCAGACTCGACATGCGCTAGAGATCATGCAGCTAGCGGGATGGATCCAGTACAATGACGACGGTTCTCGCTCGCTACTTCACTTCTTACTTCCGAGCAAAGACCTCTACCAGCCACACATCGGCCCCGATAAGCTCATCCGAGCAATACTAAGGACTTACACAGGACTCTTCTCGGACTACGTCGTCATCGACGAGGGAGATCTAGCACGCCTCACAGACTACAGCGAAGATCAGATCTATGCCTATCTCACCCAGCTATCGCGTCAGGGCGTGCTTCACTATATCCCAAAGAAGCAACTGCCACGCCTTCGCTTCCTGATACGTAGAGAAGACAGTAGCTATCTACGTATCCCCTACGAAGTCTACCAAAAGCGTAAGGAGCGTATGGCTGAACGAATAGCTGCCGTACGTACCTATATCGCCGAGGGAGAAACCTGTCGTTCTCGTCGACTACTACACTACTTCGGAGAAGAAGATTCTAGCCCCTGTGGCCTGTGCGATGTCTGTCTCAGACGTCATCCCTCGGGGCTCAATCAATTCATCATCGATGCCTTGCGTGAGGAACTCAAGCATTCCTTCCTAAACACCGATGCTACCTCCTATCCCGTGACTAAGATCACGGAGACGCTACCCTACAATCCGCTTGATCTCATCCAAGGTCTTCGTTATCTTGCCCAAGAGCCAGAAGAAGGCTTCACCCTAGATGGCACTTACCTCGTCAAGCATATCCTCTGAATTTCATCAGGCTTCCTCTTTCATTCCTTACCCCTCATGCTTAAGATCCATAGCTTTATTTTCAGCCCAGTACAAGAGAATACCTACATTATCTATGACGATGATAGCCGTGATGCTATCATCGTTGATCCAGGATGTATGCGCCATTCGGAGGAAGAGTCCCTCCGTAGCTTTATCGAAGAGCATAGGCTAACTCCCAAACTCCTACTCTGTACCCATCAGCACTTCGATCATATCTGGGGCGTTCCCTTTGTCCTTCGCACGTGGCCCGACCTACCTGCCTACGGACATCGTAAAGACTTCGAGCTCCTCCCCCCGGCCTCAGAACAACTGAAGAAGTTCGGTCTGACGCTCCCTGCCGAGGATATTCCCATGTCTCGCTATACCTTAGTTGACCAAAATGATATCATCCCCTTCGCCGGAGAAGATATCCGTGTCCTCTTCGTCCCTGGCCATGCTCCAGGACATATTGCCTTTTATTTCCCGACGTCAGGTATGCTACTAGCAGGAGACACCCTCCTACAGGGCACCATAGGACGTACGGACTTCTGGTACGGGGACTATGATCTGCTTATCGAAGGTATACAACAGCAGTACATGACGCTCCCTGATGAGACCATTGTCTATAGTGGTCACGGACCCGAAACTACGATCGGTTATGAGCGTCGTACCAACGGCTTCCTTCGCTAGCCTAAGGAGCTTCGTCCCTTAGTTAGACAAAAGAGCGATAGCAGGCTATCGTCTATCCCTCTCGCCCGAGGCCTATGGATCCAAGATCTATAGGCCTTTCTTTTCCCCCTTCGAGTCTCTTCTCTCCTTAGATCTCACCAGTTCCAAGTGCATCTCATAGATAAAGCATAAAAAGCCTATACCTTTTGAACAAAAAAGGTATATCTCTTGTGAACTAAGCGTATACCTCTCCTCGAGCGATCCCATACCTTTCAGAATGGAAGGTTAAGAGGACGAAGAAGGATGCCTTTTGGGTATCCAGAGTATTCATTTATGCTAGGGGAAATTAAGTATATTTGTGACTATGAACTTGGCAGAACTACAGACAGGACAAAAGGCTGTTATCCTCCGCGTACATGGATCGGGGGCTTTCCGCAAGCGTATCCTTGAGATGGGCTTCATACAAGGAAAGGAAATCACAGTCGTGCATAACGCCCCGCTCAAGGATCCTATTTACTACAAGATCCTTGACTATAATGTATCACTCCGCTACCAAGATGCCAAGAAGATCGAGGTTCGACTTCTCGAAGAGCTTGAGCAAGTCCCCTCGGAAGTTGATCTATCCGAGTACGAAGCTATACCTTCACCAGAGCTACACCATCTCCAACGCCAGGGGAGTATCTTCACTCGAGGGACGCATCTGCCTACCATTCGGATCGCTCTACTAGGTAATCCTAACTGCGGAAAGACGTCCCTCTTCAACCAAGCCAGTGGGGCACATGAGCACGTCGGCAACTATAGTGGCGTCACCATCGAAGCTAAGACTGGCTACATCTACTACGCTGGCTATCGCATCGAGCTCATTGACCTGCCCGGCTCCTACTCTCTATCTCCCTATAGTCCTGAGGAGCGCTATATCCGCGACTACCTCACCGGAGACCAACGCCCAGATTTGGTGCTGAATGTGCTGGATACTTGCAATCTGGAGCGTAACCTCTACCTAACGATTCAGCTCAAAGAGCTCGGGCTACCCGTCGTGGCAGCATTGAATATGTTCGACGAGTTCATCCAGCGCCAAGAGTATTTAGACTACCCTCGCCTATCTCGTCTGCTAGGAATACCTATGATCCCAACGATTTGTCGCACGGGACTCGGTCTGGAAGCTCTCTTCGATGAAATCATCAGCTTAGCCAAGGGATTAAAGGAGACTCCTGATACGCTTTTCCATCCCGAGCATGGAGAGCTACGCCCACTACGTATCCCCTACGGACCATTGGTCGAGCCTCTGGTTCAGGAACTGACCCAGAAGATCCAAGAGCATACTCAGCTGACAGATCCGATGACAGCGCGCCTCTTTGCCGTCAAGCTCTTGGAGAAAGACCAGGATATTGAGAAGCAATTGATCTCGCGTTTCTCTCGAGGAGGCTTCCTCATCTCCGCCCGAGACTTTGCTCTACGCAAGCTCCAAGAACAGACCGAGGAAGAGGCTGAGGCCTTGATCACCGATGCGAGGTATGGCTTCATCGCTGGAGCACTCAAGGAAACCTATATCCCAGCCCAGCGTAGGAAGCGAACACTAACTGACAAGATCGACGATCTCGTAACCCATCGCGTCTGGGGATTCCCGATCTTCCTCCTCCTGATGGTACTGATGTTCTTCTTCACATTTACCCTCGGGCAGTACCCCATGGATCTCATTGATGCTGGAGTGAACTGGCTAGGAGAGCTGGTAGGAAGAGGTATGAGCGAGGGACCATTGCGGGACTTGATCGTTGATGGCGTGATCGCCGGTGTCGGAGGTGTTATCGTCTTCCTCCCACAGATCGTCATCCTCTACCTCTTCATCTCCCTCCTAGAGGATAGTGGCTATATGGCTCGAGCAGCCTTCATCATGGATAAGCTCATGCATCGCATGGGACTCCATGGCAAATCATTCATCCCGCTAGTCATGGGCTTTGGGTGTAATGTCCCCGCCGTGATGAGTACCCGAATGATAGAGAGCCACAAGAGTCGCATGATCACCATGCTTGTGCTTCCCTTCATGAGTTGTTCGGCACGTCTACCGGTGTATCTCTTACTGGCTGGAGCGCTATTCCCTATCCCATGGCAGTCTACGCTCATCCTTTTTGCCCTGTATGCGATCGGGGTATTCATCGCCGTCCTTTCCGCTCGACTACTTAAGAGCAAGGTCTTCACAGGAGAGGATATTCCCTTCGTCATGGAGCTTCCGCCCTACCGTCTCCCTACGATTCGCTCCGTAGGGATCCACGTTTGGACACGTGCTCGACAGTATCTCCAGAAGATGGGTACTGTCATCTTAGCTGCCTCGATCTTGGTTTGGTTCATGAGCTATTATCCTCGTCAGAATGAAGCCAGAGCGATCAAAGATGCGCAGATAGCTCAAGTAGAGAGCCAAGCTAATCTCCCAGCAGAGGTACGTAAAGCCCAAGTTGATTCATTGGGACACGCTTTCGCTACCTTCCACCAAGAACAATCGATCATCGGGCATATCGGACACTGGAGTGAACCGATCATTCGCCCCCTAGGCTTTGACTGGAAAATGGGGGTTAGCATTGTCTCTGGTCTTATGGCCAAGGAGGTCGTCGTAAGTACAATGGGGGTAATCTACACCGGGACCAATAGCGATGATGAAGAGGCCGTAGCTAACTTATCTGCTCGAATGCTTCAGGAGCGTCGTCCGGATGGCTCACCTTCGTTCACGCCACTCATAGGCTTCTGCTTCATGCTCTTTGTCCTCCTCTACTTCCCTTGTATAGCTACGCTCATCGCTATAGGGAGGGAGTCAGGACATTGGAAGTGGGGCGTTTTCGCTGCACTCTATTCTTGTGGGATGGCTTGGCTCGCCTGCTTCCTCGTTTATCAAGGCTCTCTCCTACTCCATTAAATAGCTACCTACATCTAAATAGCTACCTACATCATGATACAGACCATCGCCGTTTTTATCATTCTCGCCGTCGTCCTTTTCTTCATCGGTCGATCCTTTTGGCACATGCTTCGCTCTCAGTCATCCGATAAGTCCTCGGGCTGTGGATGCTCTGGCTGTAGTGGCTGTGGACACTAATTAACAGAATCACTCATCATCTATAATCCATTTATCTGTCAGGATTCCTCCTATGCTCATAGATCTATTACTTTTTGTCCTAGGTGTCATTCTTATTATAGCTGGAGCTAACTACCTCACCGAAGGTGCAGCAACACTAGCACGACGCATGGGAGTCTCTCCTTTAGTCGTCGGTCTCACTATCGTGGCCTTCGGGACGTCTGCCCCAGAGCTCATCGTTAGTCTCATGTCCGCACTCAAGGGTAATGCAGACATCGCTGTGGGGAATGTCGTAGGATCAAACATATTCAATGTCCTAGCCATCGGTGGGATCACGGCTGTCGTTGCACCCATTCATATCACGCAGAGTACCATCAAGCGAGAAATTCCCTTAATGATCCTGGCCTGTTGCCTTCTCTTCGTGCTCGGATATGATACCATCTTCTCAGGATTACCTACCAACGAGAATATCATCACTCGTGGTGAAGGCTTAGCGCTTCTAGGTTTCTTCCTCATATTCCTAGCCTATACCTTCGCTATAGCTAAAGGGAATTCCTCAGATCCACATGCAGATGGTGCTCCAGTCAAGTCCTATCCCTACTGGCTTCTAGCTATCTTTATCCTCGGAGGCCTTGTAGCTCTTGTCTATGGGGGCGATCTCTTTGTCTCTTCAGCGTCAAACATCGCGAGAGCCTTCGGCATGAGTGAAAGCTTCATTGGCCTAACTATTGTTGCAGCAGGCACCTCTCTTCCCGAGCTAGCAACGTCCGTCGCAGCCGCTCTGAAGAAGGAACCTGAGATGGCGGTAGGGAATATCGTCGGGAGCAACCTATTCAATGTCTTCTTCATCTTAGGCACCACCGCCACGGTGACCCCTATACGTATCCAAGGAGTTACTCCACTGGATTTCCTAGTGATGATCTTTGCTGCCGTTCTTCTCTACATTTTCTCAGTATTGTTTGGACAACGTGTAATCAATCGCTTTGAAGGAGCTATCCTATCCCTAGGCTTCATCACCTACACCCTATACTTAATCTCTCAACTATAATCTAAGTTTAGATCACCATGGCTCCGCAAAGCTTGAGCTTCACCCCTGAGGAGGAAGCACTCATCGAACAAGAGTACCAAGCTCTCGTCGCTGACTATATCGCTTCTCCACATAGGCAGAAGACTGAGATTATTGACCAGGCCTTTCGCTTGGCTCGTCATGCCCATGGTCTAGTGCGTCGTCGCAGTGGTGAGCCCTATATCCTACACCCCATAGCTGTCGCACGTATCGTCTGTAAAGAGATTGGTCTCGGATCGACCTCTATCTGCTGTGCCTTGTTGCATGATGTCGTTGAGGACACCGAATATACTGTCGAGGATATACGTCGTGGGTTCGGAGACAAGATTGCCCAGATCGTTGAGGGACTCACAAAGATCTCTGCCGAACAGGTACCACAGAACTTCGACAGCCTCCAAGCACAGAATATCCGCAAGCTCCTTCTTACGATCGGTGATGATGCACGAGTGATCCTGATCAAGATCGCTGACCGTCTTCATAACATGCGTACGCTAGGCTCGATGAAGCCTGAGAAGCAAATGAAGATAGCAGGAGAGACTTCTTTCTTCTATGCTCCCTTGGCGGATCGTCTCGGACTCTTCTCTATCAAGACTGAGCTAGAGGATCTAAGCTTCCGCTATGAGCATCCAGAGGCTTATGCAGAGATCGAGCGTAAGGTTAAGGAGAGCGAACAGGGCAGAGAAGATCTCTTCCACCGCTTTGCCACCCCGCTCAAGGCTCGCTTTAAGGAGATGGGACTCACCTACGAGATGAAGACTCGCGTCAAGGGATGCTACTCTATCTGGCGTAAGATGCAGATGAAGAATATCCCATTCGAAGAAGTCTATGATCTCTTCGCCGTACGTATCATCTTCGATAGCAGTGATGGCTACCCCGAGAAGAATCGATGCTGGGATATTTATACTGCTATCACGGAGATCTACCGCAACCGCCCCGAGCGGCTCCGAGACTGGCTGTCTACGCCTAAAGGGAATGGCTACCAAGCGTTGCACCTCACGGTACTGGGACCAGACGCTCAGTGGGTAGAAGTACAAATCCGATCCAAGCGTATGGATGACATAGCCGAGCAAGGTCTCGCAGCTCACTGGCGCTATAAGAATGGGCTTGTCGAAGAAGATCGAGAGCTAGGCATCTGGCTTGATACTATCCGTGAGGTTCTGAATCATCCCGACTCTAAGGGCATGGAATTCCTTGACACGGTTCATCTCAGCCTATATGCTAACGACATCACCATCTTCACTCCTAAGGGACGTCCCATTACCTTACCGCTGAATGCCTCGGTACTGGACTTTGCCTATGCCGTACATACAGATCTGGGAGACCACTGTCTGGGAGCCAAGGTGAACCACAAGGTACTACCGATCTCCTACCGATTGTCCAACGGAGACCAGGTCGAAGTCCTCACAAGTAAGACTGTCCAGCCAGAAGCCTCATGGATTGGCTATGTCGCCACGGCCTATGCCAAGGTGAAGATCGAGACCGCTCTACGTCGACGTCAGCGTGAAGCCATCGCCCGAGGCGAGGAGATCCTTGACAAGAAGCTACGTTCCTTCGGGCTCAGCCTTACGGCTCCCCTACTAAACCGCCTCACGAGCGTCTACCACTTCGATCGTCCGGACAACTTTCTGCGTCAGATCGGAGAAGGACTCTTTGACTTCCCCTCGGACTTTGATCGTGTTGCCCAGGGCAAGAACCCTAACAAAGGGAATGCCGTCACACGTGCTCTGTCCTCCTTCTTCGGGTCTAAGGAGAAGGAAGCAGAAGTCCCTGAGGCTACTCCGCTCTCCCAACCGATCGATAAGAACAAGCTCTACGTCCTCGAAGAGCAGGGTGAGCGTCTGAACTACCGTGTTGCTCCATGCTGTCACCCCATCCCTGGCGATGAAGTCCTCGGTATCCTCTCCGATGAAGGTCAGGTCATCGTCCATCAGCGTGCTTGTCCCGAAGCGACACGCTATAAGACAGCCCAAGGGGATAGCCTCCTTGCGGTGACCTGGGGTATGCATCACACGCCACGATTTGAGACGACGATCGTCATGTCGGGTATCGATTCCAAGGGGCTACTTAATGTAATTTCGCAGGTATTGCTTGAGGACTTCAAGGTAAACATTCAGGCTATCACTATGCAAGCTAAGGATGGAGTCTTCGAGGGTCAGATCACGATACTAGCACTAGATACCCATCAGGTGGAGAGCATCTGCCAGATCCTTCGCAGAGAGCCTGCTATACATGATGTTCATCGACCTCTTATGATAGAGACACACTAGTCTCCCTCTAAGCGTTCGTCACCTCCTGAGTGTATACGTACATAGAGCCCCTCCCTCGTTCAGAGCTTGGACGAAGGAGGGGCTTATCTTTTACTTCTCACTACGCTATTACCCCAGCATGCAGCGCTAAGCATTCCGTGTCTCGTGATACAATGGCCAAACTACGGATACTATCCGACCCAATACTAGGAGCCATCTTTTATCTCCATGAAGGTAGACCTTTCCTCCAGTAGAGGTAGATCTTTCTCGGAGGAAAGATCAAGGTTTCAGGAGTGATAGGTTTAGCTCAGATGCCGAAGAGCTAACTCGTACAGAGACAAAGCCCTCGGAGAGTGGCTTATTCTTGGTATCTTTGCTCTACGCACCACCTTAGGTGGTCTATCAGATTATATACCTACTGTAGCTTTATGAATAGCGATAGCTTAGTTATCATCCCGACCTACAATGAGCGAGAGAATGTCGCTCAAATGATCGATACCGTCCTTACACTCCCCCACCCCTTCCATATCCTCATTGTCGATGATGGCTCTCCTGACGGCACCGCCAGCATTGTCAAGGAGAAGCAAGTACAATACCCCGAGCAGGTACACCTACTTGAGCGTTCGGGCAAGCAAGGTCTTGGCACCGCTTATATAGCTGGCTTCCGCTGGGCACTAGAGCGAGGCTACGATTACATCTTCGAGATGGACTGCGACTTTAGCCATCCCGTAAAGAAATTACTCGAGCTCTACAGCGCTTGCCACGATGGTGGTGCTGATGTGGCTGTAGGTTCACGCTATGTCCGTGGAGGGAAGGTGAAGAATTGGCCTATCGATCGTATCGCGATGAGCTATGGTGCTTCCCTCTATGTTAGGCTGATCACGGGGATGCCCGTAAAGGATACGACAGCAGGCTTTGTCTGTTATCGCCGAGAAGTCCTAGAGCGTATGCACCTGGATCAAGTACATTTTAAGGGCTATGCCTTCCAGATCGAGATGAAGTATACGGCCTACTGTCTCGGCTATAAGATCGTAGAGGTACCGATCACCTTCGAGGATCGTGTCCTAGGTACGTCTAAGATGAATACATCGATCTTCCAAGAAGCCTTTACGGGTGTCGTTAAGCTCCGCTACTGGCATACGTTTAAGGGCTTCCCACAGACCAACGGCTAAGTCCTCCTATATCACTACACGACTATGCGCACTTCCCTTCTCCTAGTTGGGGCTTTGAGTCTAATCACATCGACGAGCCTTGGGGCACAAGAGCTTGCTGATCATCAACTCCAACGACTGATCGAGATGCCCCTGAAGAATATCTTCGTCGAGTATCCCAATAAGACTAGTCACATCGTCCTCGATAGTCTAGATGCACAGAGGACACCTCGGGAGCTACATCCGGCATTCTATGGGAGCTTCGACTGGCATAGTTCGGTGCATAGCCACTGGATGCTGGCAGAGGTGATCACCTCTCATCCCCATCATCCAGCTAGAGAAGCGATCATAGAAGCCTTTGACCAGCACTTCACAGAGGCCAAGATGCGAGGCGAAGCAGCTTACTTTGATCAGAAGCTAGCTAGCACCTATGAGCGCACCTACGGCTGGGCTTGGCTCCTCAAGCTAAGCCAACAGCTTCATCTGCTAGCATCTTCCAGCCCCGACACCTCCCTCCGAGAGCAAGCCAAGGGCTGGGCAAGTCACGTAGACATCCTAGCAAATAAGATCGTCGGCAAGTGGAAGGAGTATTTACCGAAGATGACTTATCCCAATCGCATAGGCACGCACTCGAACTCTGCCTTTGCTCTCTCCTTCGCCATAGACTACGCTCGTGTCGTAGGGGATAAGCCTTTCGAAGAAGCGCTCCTAAGTAAGGCTCGGGAGTTACACGGAGGAGACAAGCGTATCCCCGCCTCTTGGGAACCCAATGCTACGGACTTTTTCTCTCCAAGCCTGATGGTCGCTGACCTCATGACACGGGTCTTGTCTCAAAGAGAGTATGTACACTGGCTCAATAGCTACTTCACAGCTGACGGTATCGCTCGCCTTTGCCAACCCGTAGTCGTGAGTGACCTCTCCGACTATACGATCGTACACCTGGTCGGACTATCCTTTACGAGAGCATGGACGATGGCTCGCATTGCGGGCTATCTGCCTCTAGGGCACCCCTTGCGTAAGCGATTCAGGAGCGCAGCACGAGTCATGTATGAAGCTGGTATGAGTCAGATCTTCCGATCGAATTACGGAGGCGATCATTGGCTTGCCTCTTTCGCTCAATATGCCGAGCAAGTCCTGCGAGAGCAGCAGCTCTTCCCGGCTAAATAAACTAGCCCTAGCAATATGCATATCAAGCAGCTCGGGAAGGAATGGCTTCATGGTGGTGGTCTATGGATCAATAGACACTCCCATGTACGCATAGGCCTGATCATATTCTCCATCGTCGTCATCATCATCTCCCTAGTGGCGTCCGATCGCCTCATATCGAAGATGGCGAACGAGGAGCGTATCAACATGGAGATTTGGGCCAATGCAACCCAGGCCTTGGGGTCTAATGATATGACGACAGCACTCATCTATCTCTCTCGGATCATGGAGCTCAATCCCTCCATCCCTACGATCATCACAAACTCAAAGGGAGAGATCCTAAGCTATCAGAATATTGATCTCCCCAAGGATCCCGAGCAATCACGTCGCCTACTGGAGAGGAAGCTAGCCTCATTCCGCACAGGTTACCCGCCGATCGTCATGGCTGGACTAACCGAGCCACTCTACCTCTATTATTCAGACAGCAATGTCCTCCGTCAGCTCCAGCGCTTCCCCTACATCCAGCTGATGGTCTTCCTGCTCTTTCTAGGTGTGTCTATCATCGCCTTGATAAGTCTAAAGAAGTCCGACCAGAATCGTATTTGGGAGGGACTAGCACGTGAGACAGCGCATCAGCTAGGCACTCCGACCTCTTCGCTCATGGCTTGGAAGGAATATCTCGAAGCTATGGAGGTCGATCCCATGATCACGACGGAGATGGAGAAAGACATTGAGCGCCTAGGGATCATCGCCGATCGCTTCCAAAAGATAGGCTCTACACCCAATCTCAAGAGCGAAGACTTGCATCCCATGCTCCTTCGTGCCCTCCGCTATATGCAGCCTCGCATCTCTAAGCAGGTGACTCTCATCCCACCGACACACACAAGCGACGAGGCCATCGTAGTTCGTCTCAGCGAACCCTTGCTCGCCTGGGTCTTTGAGAACCTCATTAAGAATGCTGTCGATGCAATGGACGGGAAGGGAACGATCACCTTTGCCTACCAACTCAGGAAGGATCAGGTCTTGATCGATATTACTGACACGGGGAAAGGGATACCCAAGAACAAGCAGAAGGCTATCTTCCGCCCCGGGGTATCTACCCGTCAGCGAGGCTGGGGGCTAGGTCTTTCTTTGGCTAGACGTATCGTCGAAGAGTACCACGGCGGTCGTATCTATGTCAAGAGCTCGGAGCCTGGGCGAGGTACGACTTTCCGTATCGAGCTCAAGCGTGAGCAAGACTAATCGTTAAGCCCTCTCTTCCCATTTCTTCCGATGTATCTCATCCGAGCTAACTATCCTAATCAACCAGTCCAATTCTCTTGGAAACTTCCTCGATCGAAGAGTCTTTGGGCAAGGCATCTCTTGCTCAATGCCATGGAGAGTAAGGAGTTGAATATCCTACAGGAGGAAGCTATCCCCATTGATATTCGTGCTTTGGCTCAGGCTCTACAAGCCTTCGAGGCAGGAGAGATGTGCCTGGACGTTTGTGAGTCAGGCACAGCGATGCGCCTCTTGCTAGCCTTCCTGGCCGCACGGACAGATCGTCCCATTCACTTACGTGGTCAGGGGCGACAGCATCAGCGCCCTATTGCACCCTTAGTCTCTGCTCTACGTCAGCTAGGAGCACAGATCGACTATCTGGGAGAGGAAGGCTTTCCACCCCTGGCCATCTATCCCAGTCAGCTTAATGGTAAGTATATGGAGCTTGATGCCTCCTCCAGCTCCCAGTATTTGAGTGCTCTATTTCTTCTGGCACCTATTTTACCTTCGGGAGTAAGGATTGACACGAGCAAACATACCCTAGCCTCTCGCCCCTATGCCGAGATGACTCGAAAGCTGCTTGCATATAGGGGATACCTTTGGGAGGAAGAGTCTACGGGTGTTTTCATCTATCGGGGGAAACAGCAAGCTCTAACTGGTAGCCGTGAGATAGAGGCAGACTGGAGCGCAGCGTCCTATGCTTACGCCCTTTTAGCTCTCTTACCCGTAGGATCAAGTTGTACCCTCTCAGGCTTACACCTGCCCTCTTTACAAGGGGATGCTGAAGCCTTATGCCAGATTTTCACAACCCTCGGGGTCACCACGACAGAGGGAAGTAGCGGGGTATGCCTAACCAAGCAAACGGGAAAAGCGACCCCATTCTTCCGCTTCTCAATGCAATCCTGCCCAGACCTCGTACCTGCGGTCGTCGTAGCACTAGTAGGTAGAGGCATTCCCTTTCGCCTTGAGGGCGTAGCACACTTACGAATCAAGGAGTCCGACCGGCTCCTTGCTCTAAAGGAGGAGTTGGCTAAGCTAGGCTATGACCTCCTTATCGAGGACGATGCCCTATCTTGGGACGGCAAACGTGGCTCCTATATAAAGGGAACTCTACTCTCAGCCCATGGAGACCACCGCATAGCTATGGCGCTTGCACTACTTGCTCTGCAGGAAGGCTCTCTGCAGCTTGATTTCCCTGACGTTGTCTCCAAGAGCTTCCCAGGCTATTGGGAAGTCTTAGCTCATACAGGGCTTTTCATTTGAACTAGCTACCCTATCGACAAATTACTCTCATCATAACACAAACGACCTATGCAGATCAAGAAAACTATCCTAACGCTTGGCCTAGGCATGCTTATTGCCCATGGGCTAACTACTTCGCTCTCTGCCCAACAGAAGGTGCCTGCTATCAATTTTGCAGACATGGATAAGAAGGTACGTCCACAGAATGACTTCTATCACTATGTCAATGGTGGATGGATCAAACGCAATCCCCTCAAGCCTGCCTATAGTCGCTTCGGGACTTTCGATGTCTTACGTGATAGTGCGACAGCCCAAATACATCACATCGTCGAAGAACTCGTAGCACACCCACAGACCAAAGGCACCAATGACTACCGTGTCGCAGTCCTCTATCAGCAGGCTATGGATGCTGCTACCCGCAATGCTCTCGGTGCGCAACCCTTGCAGCCTGCAATCAAGAGGATCGAAGCTCTGAATTCAAAGGAAGCACTCCTCAGCTACGTAGCCCATCAAGACCAAGTCTATGGTGGAGGTACGCTCTTTGGAAGCTTCGTCGGAGCAGACGAAAAGAATAGCTCGATGAACATCCTCCTACTTACCCAGACCAGCCTAGGGCTAGGTACTCGGGACTACTATGTAGAGGAGACTCCCGAGAATAAGCAGATCCTCTCCGGATACGAAGCTTATCTCAAGCGTATCTTAGCCCTAGCTGGATACCCCGAGAATGAAGCCTCTCGCATAGCACAGACCACGATCCGACTAGAGAAAGAGTTGGCCCAATTCGCTTACTCCAATACGGAGCTACGTGACTCTCAGAAGAACTATAACATCGTATCGATCGCTGACTTCGCTCGAGATCATCAAGGCTTCGACTGGGCAGGCTATTTCAAGCAGCGTGGTCTCAGCCTCCAAACGGCCAACTTCACCCAGCTTAACTTCTTCAAAGCTTTCGACAAGTGGTATGCCTCAGCAGACCTCGCTCAGCTAAAGGACTTCCTTCTCGCGCGCCATATCAGCGGTTCGTCAGAGGGACTCTCTGACACCTTTGAAGAAGCTCACTTCGAATTCTTCGGCAAACAGCTGAGTGGTCGTAAGGAAATGCATCCTCGCTGGAAGCGAAGCGTAGGCGTTGTCCAGAGTGTCCTTGGAGAAGCACTAGGGCAAGCCTATGTCAAGCGCCACTTCTCCCCAGAGGCTAAGGAGAGAATGCTCACGCTAGTGCACAACCTCCAGAAGGCGCTCTCTAAACGAGTCGAAGGTCTCTCTTGGATGAGCAACGAGACTAAGCAGAAGGCACAGGAGAAGCTCTCGAGCTTCATCATTAAGATCGGCTATCCCGATCAGTGGACTGACTACAGCTCCATGGATATCGATGCGAGCAAGAGCTACTACGATAATCTCCTAGAAGCATCTAAGTTCATGCAGGCCGATAATATCAAGGATCTCGGTAAGCCTGTCGATCGTAGCAAGTGGCTGATGAGCCCACAGGAGGTTAATGCCTACTATATGCCCACGACCAATGAGATCTGCTTCCCCGCTGGTATTCTCCAGCCTCCGTTCTTCAATGTCGATGCCGACGATGCAGTAAACTATGGTGCTATCGGAGTCGTGATCGGTCACGAGATGACCCACGGGTTCGACGACGAAGGCTCTAACTTTGACAAGGACGGAAATATGAATAACTGGTGGACAGAGGATGACAAGAAGAAGTTCAATGCTACGACCCAGCGTCTAGCACGCCAATTCTCTGCCATCACAGTCGCACCTAATCTCAAGGCCAATGGTGAGCTCACTCTCGGCGAAAACATTGCTGACCAAGGTGGTCTAACGATTGCCTACCTAGCTCTGCAGCTATCCCAAGAAAGGAAGCAACCTATGAAGATCGATGGGCTTACGCCTGTCCAACGCTTCTACATAGCCTACGCTCGCCTCTGGGGACAGAATATCACCGAAGCAGAAATTAGACGCCTGACCAAGCTCGATCCTCATAGCCTCGGTATACTCCGTGTCAACCAAGCACTGCGTAATCTTGATACCTTCCACCAGGCATTCCATATCCGTCCAGCGGATAAGATGTACCTCGCTCCTAGCTCTCGTGTCATCGTCTGGTAGTAGACGCTCGTCCTATCCGCAAAGCATAACTATCCTCTACAAGGCATACCACTACGCAGGATAGGATAAGCCCCTACGTTTCTTCCCCCAGCTTTACTCCCTATTGGGAGAAAGTTGGGGGAAGAGACTTTGATAAGCTTCACATTAAGCTCTACAACAAGAGAGACCTAAGCCAGATAGGTACCTTGCTTCCTTAAGAAGCTACTCCTCTACAAGAAAGGAAGCTTTCAGGCCTCTTTCTACAAAGCCTAGCCTTTACGCTGAGAAAGGCTAGGCTTTACTTCGACGAAGATTAAGCTTTGCTCGTAAGAAGCTATACCTCTCTGGTGAAAGTCCTTCTCCCGTTTACATCCAGCCTGCACTCTTTTCTTCTCCTATCCCTGCAGAGTAGCTCTCTCGATAGATGCCTTATCAGGGAGGAAATCACCTCATCAAGCTACGCTATCCCAAGCTTAGGAAGTAGTACGAACTGAAATTCTTCGAGGAAGGACTTATCTTTGTGGGCATTAACGCCATTTTTTAAGACAAGTAAGCTATGACCCTCAAGGAGCAAGGACAGCTCTTCCGCATCTTCTTCAAGATCGGTATCACCACCATCGGTGGAGGTTATGCGATGATTCCTATGATGGAGCACGAGATGGTCACTCGCACTGGCTGGCTAGACAAGCAGGAGTTTCTCGATATTCTGGCCGTCTCTCAGGCAACACCTGGTATCTTCGCTGTCGATATGGCTAGCCATATCGGGCATAAACTAGGCGGTGTCAAGGTAGCTATGCTAGCTGCCCTAGCCAATATCCTACCCTCCTTCATCATCATTCTACTGCTAGCGGTGTTCTTTCATCAGTACAAGGATGTTCGACTAGTAGCCTGCGCTTTCCTAGGCATACGCCCCGTCGTCGTGGCACTTATAGCAGCCCCTGTCTTTAGTATGGCTCGCACGGCTAAGCTCACACGCTATACTTGGCCTATCCCCGTGATTAGTGCGGCGCTCATCTACCTCTTGGGTATCTCACCGGTCTATATTATCCTCCTCGCGGGTCTAGCTGGAGGTGTCTATGGTTACATCCAAAGCAAGCATGCCCAATGATCTTCCTTGATCTCTTCCTCGTCTTCTCTAAGATCGGCATCGTAGGTTTCGGTGGCGGCTATGCGATGCTTTCGCTGATTCAGGATGAGGTCGTCACGACACACGCCTGGCTATCATCGCAGGAATTCACAGATATTGTCGCCGTAAGTCAGATGACCCCTGGTCCTCTGGGCATCAATATGGCCACTTACGTAGGCTATACCTCGGTGCTGAATGCAGGCTATCCACCAGCTATAGCCATGTTAGGCTCCTTGGTCACGACACTCTCGATCATCTGGCTACCCTTTCTCCTGATGCTTGGGGTAAGCCATCTTCTGCTGAAGCACAAGGATAGCCCGATCATCAAAGGCATTTTCTCAGGGCTTCGCCCGACGATCGTCGGACTTGTCGCCGCCGCTGCGCTTGTTTTGATGAACGCTGCGAACTTCGGAGCTCCAGCAGCGAGTCAGCTACAGTTTGTGACTAGCCTAGTACTCTTCGCTGGTAGCTTCCTCGCAGTCTTTCGCTTTAAGATTAGTCCCCTGAAGGTACTCGCTGGAGCAGGTATCTTCGGGATGATCTTCTATACCCTCTTCCCCGTCTAACACCTCCCTCACTTCATGCATACAGCTAAGCTCGGCCCCATCGGGGTCTTTGACTCAGGCTACGGAGGCTTGACGATCCTCTCAGAGATACGTCGCCAGCTTCCTCAGTACGACTATATCTACCTTGGCGACAATGCTCGCTCTCCCTACGGGACACGCTCCTTTGACGTCATCAACGACTTCACCCTACAGGCAGTGAAGTACCTCTTCAAGCAAGGGTGTCCGCTCGTCATCCTAGCATGTAATACCGCTTCAGCTAAAGCCCTCCGTGAGATCCAGCAGCACTATCTACCGACCTGCGATGATCCCACGAAGCGCGTCCTCGGAGTCATACGCCCGACCGTCGAAGCCGTCGGAGAGTATACGAAGACAAAGCATGTAGGGCTCGTCGCCACACCTGGGACTGTCTCCTCGCATTCTTATAAGACTGAGGTCGGAAAGCTATTCCCCGAGGTTCACGTCCAGGAGCAAGCCTGCCCGATGTGGGTACCTCTAGTGGAGTATGGTGAGAGCGATAAACCAGGAGCAGACTACTTCGTCCGAAGCTATACCCAAGAGCTCCTGAAGCAAGACCCACTGATCGACACCTTGATCCTAGGTTGTACCCACTACCCTCTCCTAAGACCCAAGATCCGAGAGGCTATCCCCGAGCACATTGAGATCATCGCTCAGGGTGAATTGGTAGCTGCTTCCCTCGACGACTACCTACGTCGCCATCCCGAGATGCAGGTGCGCCTAAGCCAAGGCGGTAGCGTCTCCTACCGCACTACTGAGTGTCCTGAGAAGTTTGAGGAGCTCGCTTCTCTCTTTACAGGTACTGATGTCGATGCCCAGCGTGTGAAGATCGATCAGGTATGAGAAAGCTTCTTCTCCCCCTTCTCGTAAGTTGGCTACTCACCTGCCCAACTTTCTCCCCACGATCATTAGCACAAAAGATCAGTCAGCCCACTCAAGAGTCACTTAAGACTGGTGCTGACCGTCTGGATCTTCTACTTCCGCTCCTAGAGGGGAAGCGGGTTGCCTTGATGGTCAATCAGTCTTCGCTCCTCCAGGATGGTACTCACCTGGTGGATACCCTACTCGCTAGAGGAGTAAAGATCCAGCGACTCTTCGTACCAGAGCACGGCTTGCGGGGGAAAGTCGATGCTGGCAAGCACGTACGACATGGCTTTGACAGCAAGACAGGCCTCCCTATCTCCAGCCTCTATGGACAGCGCAAGCGTCCTACTCCAGAGATGCTCGCCGATATCGACGCCATAGTCTTCGATCTGCAGGACGTCGGCACTCGCTTCTACACGTATATCTCGTCCATGCACTACTTGATGGAAGCAGCAGCCGAACAGGGAAAGCACTTCATAGTCTGTGATCGTCCCAACCCTAATGACTACATTGATGGGCCAATCCTAGAGCCTGACTGTCGCTCCTTCGTGGGTGTCGATCCCTTACCTATACTTCACGGGATGACAATAGGTGAGTTAGCGAAGATGATCAATGGGGAAGGATGGCTAAGACTCGGAGGTAAATGTGACCTACACGTGGTCCCGCTATCGGGATGGCAGCACGGAGACAACTACGAGCTACCCGTTCGTCCCAGCCCGAACCTACCTAATAGCCTCGCCATAGCACGCTATCCTTCGCTTTGCTTCTTCGAAGCGACCATTTTCAGCGTCGGACGAGGGACAAAGAAGCCCTTCCAAGCCATCGGATACCCAGATAAGCGCTTTGGGAGCTATGTCTTTACGCCAGAGATCAAGGTAGGAGAAGACTCTAATCCCAAGCATAAGAGTAAGCCCTGCTATGGCATAGACTTCACCGAGGAGGTCTTCCCTACGAGACAGCTCAACCTCTTCCCCCTCCTATACATGTACCAGCAGGCGGAGAAGCTAGGACTTACACTCATCGACCAACGCCAGCTCTTTGATCTCCTAGCAGGGACGAAGCGCCTTCGTCAGCAATTAGCTACGGGAATGAGCGAAGCCGACATCCGTGCCACTTGGCAATCGGGGTTAGCGACCTTTCGCTTAAAGCGAGCGAAGTACCTACTCTATCCAGACTATCCACTCTCTTTGCAGCAGCAAGGCAACTGATCCAGTGAAGCCAAACAAGGCTGAATAGCGATCCGGCGCAGTACAAAGTATCGACTAGGACGGGGGTTAGTTTAGGCTACCCCCCGTCGCTGTTTTAGAGCCCATAGCTCCCTCCTTCAGCCAAGGCATAGCCTCCTGCCGACGAAGCTATACCTTCACTCGAAGAGAGCTATAGCTTCCCATAGAGAAAGCTATACCCTTGCTTTTGATAAGGCTTGGAGCTAGCCCATAAAAGCATAACTACCACATAGACAAACTAATAATCTATATAGATCTTCCCTCATAGATCCATCCTCAAAGGATAGATTGGCGGGATTGGTATCCTGGATCAAAAGCGTACCTGAGGTCATCCTTTTTCATGCTCCAGATCTGCCCATCTCGCCCCTAAGGAAAGGGCTTTGAGGGAGAGACATAGAGGGGTTGTCAGTTTTGGAATTATTTATACCTTTGTTAGAAAGAGGACACTCGTCTATCTTTGTGCCTCTTATTGATGAATAACAGATAATGAACGAATTCAGAAAATTTGCCGTCGGTCACCTGGGGATGAGCTCCTCTGCACTGGATGACTATATGCAGATCCAGAGTAGCTATATCTCTCCTACGATCATCGAAGAACGCCCGATGAACGTAGCTCAGATGGACGTCTTCTCTCGACTGATGATGGATCGTATCATCTTCCTTGGGACGGGGATCAATGACTATACGGCAAACGTAATCCAAGCACAACTTCTCTTCCTGGACAGTAGCGATCCTGGGAAGGACATATCCATTTATATCAACTCTCCCGGAGGATCGGTCTACGCAGGCTATGGGATCTATGACACGATGCAGTACATCAGCTGTGACGTATCTACGATCTGCACGGGGATGGCGGCCTCGATGGCTTCCGTCCTGCTCGTAGCTGGGAAGAAGGGGAAGCGCTTTGCGCTCCCCCATTCTCGTGTGATGATTCACCAGCCCCTAGGGGGCATGCAGGGGCAAGCTAGTGACCTCGAGATCGCCGCACGGGAGATCCTCAAGGTGAAGAAGGAGCTCTACACGATCCTATCTGATCACTCGGGACAGCCCTTTGAGGTCATCGAGCGAGATAGCGATCGCGACTGCTGGATGACTGCCGAGGAAGCTCTAGCCTATGGTATGGTCGATAAGATCCTTACCCCAACGAAGTAGCGATGGCGAAGAAGACAAAAGATCATAAACACTGTGTCCTCTGCGGACGAAGCGAAGAGGAAGTCGGTGGCTTGCTCCAAGGTGAGCCTGGTGATGCTGGTGTCTGCGTCGAGTGCATATACCAAGCTCAGGAATACCTTGCACAGGTAGCTCCCGGACTCACCACCTCACTACAGCAGGGTAAAGGATCAGCTTCGGCAGAGCATCTCGATCACCTTGATCTAGGACAGCTTCCCAAGCCTGCCGAGATCAAGCGTCACCTCGATGACTATGTCGTAGGACAAGAAGAAGCCAAGCGCTACCTCTCCGTCGCTGTCTACAACCATTACAAGCGCCTTCAACAGGTCGCTGGAGCGGAAGAGGACGGCGTAGAGATCGAGAAAAGCAACATCCTTCTACTTGGACCTACGGGGACGGGGAAGACATTGCTTGCCAAAACAATCGCTCGCCTACTTCATGTCCCCTTCACCATCGTCGATGCTACCGTCCTTACTCAGGCAGGATATGTCGGGGAGGATATCGAGAGCCTACTCACCCGCCTACTTCAGGTCGCCGACTACGACGTCGAAGCAGCACAGCGAGGGATCGTCTTCATTGATGAGATAGACAAGATCGCTCGCAAGGGTGACAATCCCTCCATCACACGAGATGTCAGTGGTGAAGGAGTCCAGCAGGGACTACTGAAGCTCCTCGAAGGTTCGATCGTCAACGTCCCACCTCAGGGCGGACGTAAGCATCCCGATCAACCGATGATCCAGGTCGACACCAAGCAAATCCTCTTCATCTGTGCTGGAGCTTTCGATGGTATCGAGCAGAAGATAGCCCATCGCCTCAATACACAGGTCGTCGGATACAATAGCTCGGGTAAGAGACGCACCAAGCGTCAGGGCGAGGAGCTTCTCCGCTATGTCGATGCACGCGACCTGAAGAGCTTCGGACTTATTCCGGAGATTATTGGGCGTCTGCCGATCATCACCCATCTACATCCCCTGCACCGCTCTACTCTACGGATGATACTCACAGAGCCAAAGAACGCTTTAGTACGCCAGTACATCAAGATCTTTGAGCTTGACGGTATCACACTCCGATTTACCGATGATGCGTTAGATGCCATCGTTGATAAGACCTTGGAGCAAAAGCTAGGCGCACGTGGGCTACGCTCGATCATGGAGCAAGTTATGATTGAGCCGATGTATGAGCTCCCCTCGACTAATACGAAAGAGCTCGTCGTGGATGCAGCCTATGTACAGCGCCAGCTGGCGAAGCAAGAGGAGTCCGAAGAGGAAGCTACCTCTTAACCCCTATTTGACCATTCACAGCACCAGCCTAAGGCCTCACGCTCATCGTCCTCAGTCCTATGAGTCAGCTAGATCTAACCCAGGCTCTGCAGAAGCATTTTGGCTTCAGCGTCTTCAAAGGGAATCAGCAAGAGATCATCGAGAGCATTCTTGAGGGGAATGACACCTTTGTGCTCATGCCCACGGGGGGAGGTAAGAGCTTATGCTACCAACTCCCAGCTCTTCTGATGGAGGGAACCGCGGTAATCATCTCTCCTCTCATCGCTCTGATGAAGAATCAAGTGGACGCTATGCGAGGCTTCTGCGAGGAGGATGCCGTGGCACATTTCCTCAACTCCTCCCTCTCCAGAGCGAGACTAGAGGAAGTCAAGGATGACATTCGTCAAGGACGTACGAAGCTACTCTATATAGCTCCTGAGTCTCTCCAGAAGAAAGAGAATATGGAGCTACTTAGTCAAGTACCCATCTCTTTCTACGCGATCGACGAGGCTCACTGCATCTCAGAATGGGGACATGACTTTCGACCCGAGTATCGCCGGATACGTGCATTAGTCCAGGAGATAGATCGCCGTCCTATCATGGCTCTGACAGCAACGGCTACACCTAAGGTACAGCACGACATCCTCAAGACGCTGGGCATAGATCAAGCAAAGGTCTTCCAGAGCTCATTCAATCGTCCCAATCTTCTTTATCGGATTCTACCCAAGACTTCCGAGGTGGAGCGAGATATCGTACGCTATATCCTAAGCAACCCAAAGAAGAGTGGTATCGTCTACTGTATGCGTCGCACCCAGGTGATGAACTTCACCGAAGTCCTACAGGCAAATGGTGTACGTGCTCTCCCCTATCATGCGGGACTAGATGCCAAGGAGCGTGCAGAGAACCAGGATGCCTTCATCGGCGAAGAGGCCGAAGTGATTGTGGCTACCATCGCCTTTGGCATGGGTATCGACAAGCCTGACATTCGCTATGTCATCCACTACGACATGCCTAAGAGCTTGGAAGGTTACTATCAAGAGACAGGGAGAGCTGGTCGTGATGGAGGCGAAGGAGTGTGCATCGCTTACTACGATCCACACGATCTTGAGAAACTTGAGCGTTTTACTAAAGGAAAATCTGTGTCCGACCAGGAGATTGCTAAGGCACTCCTCCGTGAAACTGCAGACTATGCAGAGACTTCTATCTGTCGACGCTCCTTTCTCCTCAACTATTTTGGGGAGGACTACACGGCCGAGAACTGCGGTAGCTGTGATAACTGTTTAGTGCCTAAAAAGAAAATGGAAGCTAAAGAACTGCTACTTAACCTCCTTGAGGTCATCAGCGCCCTCAAGGAGAAATTTAATGCTGACTATATCATCACTATTCTTCGTGGTGAAACTAATTCCGATGTCGAATCCTTCCATCACGAAGACCTCGATTGCTTTGGTCTAGGGCAGGATCATGAAGAGTCCACTTGGACCACGGTCATCCGTCAGGCTTTAATCGCTGGCTATATTAAGAAGGATGTAGACAACTATGGGCTACTGAAACTTACTCCTGCGGGGAAAAAGTTTATTAAGAAGCCTGTTAGCTTTAAGATCACAGATAGTGACGAGCCCGAAGACTCTTCATCTGGAGCCTCTGGTGCTGGATCTGGAGAGTCAACTGACCCTGTACTCTTCTCAATCATGAAGGATCTTCGCAAGAAGATGGGACAGCAACATGACGTTCCCCCTTACGTGATCTTCCAAGATGCGTCACTGGAAGCTATGGCGACACTCTATCCCATCACAATGGATGAGTTGCAAAACATTCCTGGAGTCGGAGCAGGTAAGGCTGCTCGCTATGGACAAAAGTTCCTAGAAGTTATTCGCCGGCATGTTGAGGAAAATGACATTGAACGTCCAGCTGATATCCGCGTACGCACCCGCCCTGATAAATCAAAACTTAAAATCAATATTATTCAGCAGATCGACAGAAAGGTTGCCTTGGATGATATTGCTATAGCCTTAGGCCTAGACTTCGATATGTTGATTAGCGAAGTAGAAGCCATTGTTTACTCTGGCACTAGGATTAACATCAACTACTTCATCGAGGAAATCATCGATGAGGATCGCATCGATGACATCTATGCCTACTTCAAGGAATCAACTACTGACGACATCAATGAAGCTTTGACAGAGCTGGGTAGTGACTATTCCGAAGAGGAGGTACGCTTAGTGCGCATTAAGTTCCTCTCTGAACTTGCCAACTAGTTGTTCCCCTCTCATCCATCTTAACCCTTCTCAGAGATGAAACATAAGACCCCTCTAATATTTCTAGGTCTCTATACCTTGAGTACCTTAGCTTTAGCTCAGCCAAAGCCCCAAGAGCCTAAGAAGAGCATTGTCGATGAAGTTGTCTGGATGGTAGGTGATGAACCTATTCTTCTTTCAGACATTGAATATCAGAAGCTATTCTCGAAAAGTCAAGGTATAACTATCTCAGGAGATCCAGACTGCACAATCCCCGAACAACTAGCGATCCAAAAGCTTTTCTTGAACCAAGCTAAGATCGATAGTGTGCAAGCCAATGAGACACAAGTGGCTCGTATGGTCGAGATGTGGATACAGAATGTCATCTCTGAGCTTGGATCAAAAGAGAAGATGGAGGAGTACTTTAACAAGAAGCTCTCTCAGATTCGTGAAGACCGAACGACTCAAGCTCGAAATGAGTCAATCGTAGAGATGATGCGCTCAAAGATTGCACAAGGCGTACACGTTACACCATCCGAGATCAGCGCATTCTATAAGCAGATCTCTAAAGATAGCCTACCCTTCATCCCCAAGACAGTCGAGGTACAGATTCTAGCTATTCAGCCACAGGTTCCATTGACAGAAACAGACCGAGTCAAAGAAACCCTACGAAGCTATGCTGAAGATGTAAACTCAGGAAAACGAGAATTCTCAACCATTGCTCGTCTCTACTCTCAAGATAGTCGGACAGCATCCCGTGGAGGAGAGTATGGTTTTGTTGGTCGAGCTTATCTGGATCCTGTCTTTGCATCAGCGGTATTTAATCTGATGGATAAGAATCGAGTCTCTCCAATCATCAAAACTGACGAAGGCTATCACATAGCACAATTAATTGAGAAGCGTGGTGAGTTAATTAACTTCCGGCACATCCTCCTGCGCCCAGTAATTGAGGAGAAAGCGATTACTGATGCAACAAAGAGAATTGATTCCATCAGTCAAGCCATCCAAGAAGGGAAATTCACCTTCGAGGTAGCAGCTCAGCTCTACTCCGAAGACAAGAATACCTTCAATAATGGTGGCTTAATGATGAACGAGTCTCAAGAAAGTGAGTTCTCAGGTTCCTCAAACTTTCGTTACGAAGACCTCCCTCAAGACATCGCGAAGATTGCCTATGAGCTGAAGCCTGGAGAGATCTCCAAACCCTTCGTTATGCATACGGATAAAGGGATTGAGCAAGTTGCCATCATTCGAATCAAGGAAGAGCATCCCGAGCATATGGCAAACATGAATAATGACTTCCGCCGTATCAAGGAGCTTGCTCTGGAGAAGAAGCGATCCAAAGTTATTGATGAGTGGATTCGAGCTCAGCAGAAGCGAACACATATCGAGATCAATGAACGCTATCGAAACTGTAGCTTCCAATATCCAGGTTGGATTCACGACGAGAAGTAAATGTCTCAATCAACCAATCAACGCCTAAGTATTGCCGTAGCTTCCGTCCTCTTACTGATGGGCGGAAGCTACCTTACTTCACGTGCCTCCCTACAGCAAAGAGCCTCTCAACAGCAACCACGAACAAATCCAGCACCTAAAGAGGGAACTCGCATCATCCTTGATCATGCAGATCTCCTCAGTTATGATGCAGCTCTTCGACCGGGCGTACAGCTCCTACGAGGGAATGTTCAGTTTCGGCATGGGAATGCAGTGATGACCTGTGATAGCGCTCACTTAAATGAAGAGCAGCAGTTATTCGAGGCCTTTGGAGATGTGCACATGATCCAGGGTGACACTGTACATATGTATGCTCGTTACCTTTTCTATGACGGGATAACTCGGTTAGCTAAGTTGCGCCAGAATGTTCATCTTGCCAATAAGACAACAGACCTATATACAGACAGCCTAGATTATGATCGGGTTGCTGACATCGCCTATTACTTTGAAGGAGGCACTATCACAGATGCTCAAAATACACTGACCTCCGACTATGGACAATTCCTCCCCGCTACGAATGATGCTGAGTTTCGCTACAACGTGAAGCTGGTCAATGATCGCACAACGATAACAACCCAGCATCTCTTCTATAATACCCATACTCGCATCAGTAGTTATGAAGGGGAGACGCTAATCAAGTCAGACTCAGGCCAGATCATCTCCACGCGAGGAATCTACGATGTCGGTAAGGAAGTAGGGATTCTTCTCGATCGCTCTCAGGTTTATTCAGGAGCACGCTCTTTATTGGGCGACTCGATCTACTACGATGGACAGAAGCAATTTGGAGAGGCCTTTGGACATATGATTCTCACGGATACCGCACAGAAGGCTACACTTTTCGGAGATTATGGCTACTTCGACAATCCCAAGAACTATGCTTTTGCGACCTCTCGTGCTCATGCTGAGGAATACTCGCAGAAGGATACCCTCTACGTCACAGCTGATACCCTTGAGCTAATTAGTCGTCCTATACGTGATCAGGTCAAGCTCGCTGAGCTACGTAGCGACACGACGAAGAGTAAGCCAGATACGATGCAGCGCTACCTACGCGCTTATCGTCATGTTCGGGTCTTTCGCAAGGATGCACAGGCCGTATCAGACTCCATGAGCTACATCTCCTCAGACTCTTTATTGGGACTCTATGGTAAGCCCATCTTATGGAGTGAAAATAGGCAGCTATCTGGCGATACTACGCTATTCTATTTCCGAGGCAAGAAGCTAGATTATGTCGATGTTCTAGGGAACTCACTCGCCGTAGAGCATCTTGATAGTGTCGACTACTATAATCAGCTTAGTGGGAATCAGCTACGAGCTTATCTCCAAGATAGCACAGTCCGAGAGATCCTTCTCCAAGGTAGCGTCGAATCTATTTACTACATGAAGGAGGAAAACTCGAATGACTATAATGGGCTCAATCGTATGACAAGCTCTACGATGCACGTCTTCCTAGACTCTGGGACAGTGAAGAAATCTATCTGGACTGGCCCTGTAGAAGGGAAAGCCTACCCGCTAGAGATGGCAGAGTCACCAGAAGTCAATCGACTAAAGAACTTCCTCTGGGCAAGCGATCGACGTCCCATGCGAAAGGAAGATATTATTGCGGGAGGTGATACCTTGGCCGTGGAAGAGCAAAAGCCTCACTCTCTATCCAATCTTCGCCGATTCAGTGGAGCCAAGGCAGCTCTCGTAGCTTATGCACCCTTCCTAGAGCGAGATAAGTCAGACTCTATACGTACGGACTCTCTCCTTCAGCACTACCACCAGCTCCCACCAGCTGTCTATCGCCAAACCTATTCCTTCATCCTACGTCCATTGCCCTCAGATAATTCGGCAGACAATGGGCTCCTCTCACGCTTAATTGGCTCATGGGTATACAATCCTTTTTCAAGCAAAGACGACCACGAAAGTTTGACCACAAGCCCATCTACTGGGATCCTAAGAAGGAAGAACTAGCACAGCGTGTCGCCCGAGTACGTCAGGAGATGATCGAAGCAGGGGAACTACCTCAGCCCGAGTCATCAGCACAAGACGGAGCTGAGCAGGTGGAGGGCTATGACCCTAGCCAACAGATCCGAGGAAGCTTTATCCAAGCGACTCGACACCTCAAGCGTCAGCAGAAGCAAGGCGTAACCTCTGCAGATCGTGATCAGAGGATGATCCGCCTAATGCTAGCTCTTCTTGCCCTAGGATTAGCTTTCTGGTTCTTCTTCCTCCGATGAGTGATATCATTCGCCTACTCCCCGAGTCTATTGCCAACCAGATCGCTGCTGGTGAGGTAGTCCCAGCTCCAGCCTATCTCATCAAGGAGCTTCTGGAGAATTCTGTCGATGCTGGGGCTACGCAAATCCAGGTCGAAGTCATCGGTGCTGGACGTATCGCAGTCTCCGTCACGGATAATGGCAAGGGGATGACTCCGACGGATGCTCGCTTAGCCTTTGAGCGTCATGCTACGTCCAAGCTACAGCGTATCGAGGATCTAGATCAACTAAAGACTATGGGCTTCCGAGGAGAAGCCCTTGCTGCCATTGCTGCAGTCTGCCAAGTCGAGCTTCTCACACGCACAGCTGAGCAAGAAGTTGGTACCGAGCTAATCATCGAAGGGACACGGGTTAAGTCTCAGACCCCGATAGCCTGCCCAGTCGGGACAACCCTCAAGGCAAAGAACATCTTCTACAATACACCTGGACGACGTAAGCATCTCGAGGCTCGCAAGGAAGCCACCGAGCTCAACGAGATCTGGCGAGAATTCTCTAAGGTAGCTCTAGCACACCCCTCCATCGCCTTCTCTCTCCGTGGCGCTGGGAAGTATGACAAACTCCTTCCTGCAACGTCGCTCAAGGAGCGTATCATCGCTATCGGAGGGCAGAAGCTAAGCAAGGCTCTCATCTCCGTAAGCTACGAAAGCGACTTCTGCACCATCCGAGGCTTCATCGGTACCCCTCATAGCGCTCTGAAGAGTGGTGCACAGCAGTTCTTCTTCGTCAATAATCGCTTTATCCGCCACCCTTACTTTCATAAAGCTATTAGTCTAGCTTACGAAAGCTATATCCCTGCGGGGACACAGCCACAGTACTTCCTCTACTTTACGATCCCAGCAGACAGCATCGACGTCAACATCCATCCACAGAAGACGGACGTTCGCTTCCTTGAGGAGAGTACGATCTTCCATATTCTACAGAGCCTCATCCGAGATGCGTTCAGTGCACACGCACTCACTCCCAGCATCAACTTCGATGAAGGTCAGAGCATCATTATCCCGGCTTACCAAGGTAGGCGGGATGATCTCCCTCTCCCCAGTGATGAGGAAGAGGGGGATACTTCAGAAGCAACCTCTTCTGCTCGCCCTAGCTCTGGGATGGGATTTCGCTTCTCTAGCCGTAGTCTCCCCAAAGCTCTCGAGGTTAACTGGGATGACCTAGGGGAGCACTTTGATAGCATGAGCTTCGGGGCGGAAGAAACCAGACAACTCTTTGAGGATTCCCCCGCTGAAGCTCAACCGAGTGGCATTCGTCTCTCACAGGCTCAAGCGCTACAGACACGTTCGCTGACACTCGGATCAAGCCTACTCTTTCAGAGTCGCTACCTCGTCACGATCCTAGGTGATAGTCTAGCGGTGGTTGATCTCGTCCGTGCTGTACTTAAGATCACGTATGAAACCTATCGAGCTGATCTCTCCGCTCAACGCTACGAAGTGGAGCAGCCACTCTTCCCCGAGATCCTAGAATTCTCTCCCCAAGAGCTTCCTACTGCGACTCACCTTATGGAGCTACTCAGCGAAGTGGGCTTTGACTTTGGCGACCTTGGTGATGGTCATTTCTCGATCATCGAAGCTCCCTCGTTCATTGCCAAGGAGGCTACGGGCTTTGTACGCTTACTCGTCGCTGATAGTTTAGATACCCGACGGGATGATGCCGAGTACGTCCATACTTTCCTAGCGGAAGTTGCGGCCGAAAGTCTAGCCCTCCAACGTCCACTCCCCAAGACCCCTACGGAGCAAGAGGATCTACTCAAGCAACTCTTCCTCTGTCCTGATCCTTACTTTACACCCTCCCGCAAGCCGATCGTCACCCTCTTCACAGAGCCAATGGTCGCTAATTTCTTCTCTTAATGGAGTAAATGATCTAAGCCTCTACGACAGCCCTCTCCCTCATCTGCACAGAGGATGAATCGTAGCGCATAGCATCTCTTCAGGCTCCCAGTAGTTCCATAAGGCTACTAGGAGCCGTCTTTTACCATCATAGGGAACTTATTCCTCGGGATAAAGAGGTGTCCCCTACCCGCCAGCCTTTGATAATACAGAGAAATACCCTGATCTCCCTCCTCTATTTCCTCTATTCCCAGAAATATCCCATAACGTTGGGACAGTTGTCCCATAAGCTTGGGACGATCGTCCCAGCACTATGGGACATATAGAGACCTACCAAGTAATCAAGGACAATACTAGGACTAAAGCTAAGCCTTAAGGCAAGGGAAATATCAGATAATCCATACGGAGACGATTATCTACTTCTCCTTCTTAATTCAAAGAGAGCTTTTCTTCTTCGCTGAGCATCTTTTGTATTTCCTCATCCAACTTGCCTTCCTCCTGAGGAAAGCACCCCAAAGATCGTAGAGGACTTCAGCCAAGCCAAGTAAATTGTAGTACCTTTGTGGCAAATAGATTAAGTACTTATATACACGATGTCAATCATATCCTCCCTTGAGCATCTCGTTGCGCAAGTCGCTACAGACCTTTATGGCACAACACCCGCAGCAGGACAGATCCAGCTTCAGAAGACCCGAAGCGAGTTTGAAGGTCAATGGACGCTTGTCACCTTCCCCCTTCTCAAGCTATCTCGCAAGAGCCCCGAAGTGACAGCACAAGAGATCGGAGAGCGACTCCTCCAGCATCCCGAGCTTGTCTGCGGTATCCAGATCGTCAAGGGCTTCCTCAACCTGAGTATTTCACCAAGCGCCTGGATGAATGACTTCAACGAGCTTCGGCAGGATAAGCACTTCGGTCACACGCCGATTACCGAAGCGTCTCCGCTGATCATGGTCGAATACTCTTCGCCTAACACCAACAAGCCCCTACACCTAGGTCACGTCCGTAATAATCTCTTAGGCTACAGCATCTCCAAGATCCTAGAAGCAGCTGGGAATAAGGTATTCAAGACGAACATCGTAAATGACCGAGGTATTCATATCTGTAAATCTATGCTCGCTTGGAAGCGTTGGGGCAATGGTGCCACACCAGAATCCACGGGCAAGAAGGGGGATCACCTCATCGGAGACTTCTATGTCCTCTTCGACAAGCATTATAAGGAAGAGCTCAATGGGCTGATGGCAGAGGGTAAGACTAAGGAGGAAGCAGAAGCAGCCTCCCAACTGATGACCGAGGCACGAGCAATGCTCCGAGCTTGGGAACAGGGAGATCCCGAAGTGGTCAGCCTATGGAAGATGATGAACTCTTGGGTCTATGCCGGGTTTGATGAGACGTACAAGCGTCTCGGCGTCTCCTTTGATGAGATCTACTACGAATCCGAGACCTACCTACTTGGCAAAGAGGAGGTACTCCGTGGGCTAGCCGAGGGGAAGTTCGTCCAGGATCCCGATGGATCGGTTTGGGCTGACTTTACAGATGAAGGGCTTGACCGCAAGATCCTACTCCGCTCTGATGGTACCTCCGTCTATATCACACAGGATATCGGGACGGCGAAGATGCGCTTCGACAAGCATCCGATCGACAAGATGGTCTATGTCGTGGGTAACGAGCAGGAGTATCATTTTAAGGTGCTTTCTCTCCTACTTGATCGCCTAGGCTATGCTTTCGGCAAGGGGCTTGTTCACTTCAGCTATGGTATGGTTGAGCTACCTAACGGTAAGATGAAGAGTCGTGAAGGAACCGTAGTCGATGCCGATGACTTGATGGACGAGATGATTGCTAGGGCGAAAGCCATCGCAGAGGAGCAAGGCAAAGCCAAGGATATGACCAGCGAAGAAGCTGCAGAAGTAGCACGTCGCGTAGGGCTAGCTTCCCTCAAATACTTCATCCTCAAGGTTGATCCCCGAAAGAATATGGTCTTTAACCCCGAGGAGAGCATTGACTTCAATGGGAATACCGGCTCCTTCATCCAGTATACCTATGCCCGTATCCGTAGCGTCCTACGCAAGGCGGAAGAGCAGGGCATCACGCTACCCGATCAATTCGGATCCCTCTCCCTCTCTCTCAAGGAACAGGGACTCATTGCTCAGATCGCTTCCTACCCTGAGATCATTGCAGAGGCCGCCAAGAGCTTTAGCCCAGCAGTCATCGCTAACTATGTCTACGAGCTAGTGAAGGAGTACAATCAGTTCTACCACGAGTTCTCTATCCTCAAGGAAGAGGATACCGAGCTACGTGCCTTCCGCCTAGCCCTCTCTGAGGTCGTAGCACGCACGATTGCTTCAGGTATGGAGCTACTCGGCATTGAGATGGTCGAGCGTATGTAATCGCTCGAAAATCATACATATACTCCCCCTCTTCTTGAACTGAAGAGATCGACCAGCAGGAGGAAGGGTATCCTTGATTATAAAGTGTCCCCTTCCTCCTGTCTTTATCTACTCAAACCGATTCCTCTCCAACTAGTACGATGGCCAAGATCATCACCAAGACGGGCGACCGGGGCATGACGAGTATCTTCGGGGGCGAGCGGGTCCCCAAGGATAGCGTACGTATAGAAGCCAATGGTGCGATGGATGAGCTCAATGCCCATCTAGGCATCATCCGCTCCATGATGGAGCTTAGTGATCCACGTCACAGCCTCTTTGGGACTATCCAGCGTCGCATCATGCCTGCGATGAGCTTGATCGCTTGTCCCAGCGAAAGACGAGGAGAGAATCCCAATTCGTTTGATCCTCATTGGGTCACCGAACTCGAAGAGGAATCTGCTCGTCTGATGGAGGAAACTCCAGACAATGGGCACTTCATCTTACCTGGAGGTACTCCCCTTTCTGCACAGATGCAGCTAGCTCGTACCGTGGCTCGTCGTGCAGAACGTCGGCTCTGGACACTCGACCGAGAGGATCCTCTCCCCGAAGGGCTCCTGCCCTGGGTCAATCGTATGAGTGACTTCCTCTTCATTTCAGCCAAATGGGAGATGGCTCAGCAAGACTGGCCAGAAGAGCGCTGGCATGCCTTTAACTACAAGCGGAAGAAGAAGCGTGAAGATTGATACGTCTTGGGCTCCACTGATGCTAGTAGGCACAGGGAGTGATGTCGGTAAGAGTCTCCTTGTAGCCGGACTCTGTCGCATCTTCAAGCAAGATGGCCTACACCCAGCTCCCTTCAAGGCTCAGAACATGGCTCTTAATTCCTTCGTCACCCCCGAAGGACTGGAGATTGGTCGTGCCCAAGCCGTACAAGCTGAAGCCGCTGGCATCCCCTGCCATACGGACATGAACCCCGTCTTACTCAAGCCCAGCTCTGACAAGACTTCCCAGATCGTCCTACACGGCAAACCGATCGGAAACAAAGATGCCTACCAATACTTCCGAACCATCGGACGAGGCGAACTCCGACAGGAAGTCAATGACGCCTTTGACTGCTTAGCATCCCGATACAATCCTATCGTCCTCGAGGGAGCAGGAAGCATATCCGAGCTCAACCTGCAGGATTCGGACATCGTCAATATGCCTATGGCTGCACATGCTGGGGCTCGGGTACTCCTCGTAGCCGACATCGATCGGGGGGGAGTCTTCGCCTCGGTATATGGCTCGGTGATGCTACAGAAGCCCGAGTATAAGAAGCTACTCGTAGGGATCATCATCAATAAGTTCCGTGGAGATCTTCGTCTCTTCGAGGAAGGCAAGAAGCTACTTGAAGAGATTAGTGGGCTTCCCGTACTAGGTGTCGTCCCCTTCCTACCTGACCTACATATCGAGGAGGAAGACTCGGTAGCACTCTCCAAGCGATCCTTTGTAGCCTCACAAGGTAAGATCAATATCGCTGTTGTCCTCCTACGCTACATCTCTAACTACACCGACTTCGCTCGCCTTGAGCAAGACGAGCGAGTGCATCTCTTCTACACAAATAACATAGAGGAGCTCTCCCATACAGATATTATCATTCTCCCTGGAAGTAAAAGCACCTTATCCGACCTTTATGAGCTTCGGCGCAATGGAGTAGCACAAGCTATCATCCGTGCTCATCACGCCGGGAAGACTATTCTAGGGATTTGTGGAGGCTACCAGATGCTGGGCTACGAAGTCCATGATCCCTACCAAATCGAAGGAGAGCTAAACAGTCTGCCAGGGCTAGGGCTTCTCCCGATCAAGACGACCCTCACCTCAGAGAAGGTAACGACTCAGACCTCCTTCACCCTCCTCTCACAGCCAGATATACCTTGCACTGGTTACGAGATCCATATGGGACGGAGTAATCTGGTAGAAGGAGAACATGCACGTCCCCTCGTTCGGATGGCAGATGGTCGGGAAGAAGGCTGTCAAGTCGGGGACCACTGCATGGGTACTTACCTTCACGGAATCCTGGATAATGACATCTTCATCCAAGAGCTCCTTCGTCCATTTGTAGATCGTCTAGACAAAGCCAATACGACGACACAGAGTTACGAGGCATTCAAAGAAGAGCAATATAATCGGCTAGCCCAACACCTAAGAGAGCACTTAGATCTTCCTCGTATCTACCAACTGATGAAGCTATGAGAGACGGACATGGAGATGATCTACATCACTACGCAGACATACGAGCTAACTTCAGTTCAAATGTCACACAGCTAGTCGACCCATCTCCTCTACGACAGCACCTAGCTGAGAGCATTGATCGTATCGGATCCTATCCCGAGCCAACGGGGAAGGATCTAGCAGAGCTCCTTGCTTCCTATCATAAGGTAAGTTCATCCTGCTATCTCATCTGCAATGGTGCCACAGAAGCTATCTATCTAGTAGCACAAGCCTGGAGAGAACATAAACACTACTTCTCTCCAGATCCGACCTTTAGTGAGTATCAAGATGCAGTCCGTCTCTATCAAGCGGAGTATGAAGAACTAGAAGAACTCATCCCACCCAGTCTAGAAAAGGGAACTATCTACTGGCTTTGCTCTCCCAATAACCCTACGGGAAGAAGCTATCCATTAGAAGAGCTTCATACCCTATGGCGATCACACCCCGAGGTTACCTTCGTCTTGGACAACTCCTATGCTCACTTCTCCGAGGCAGAGCAGCCTGATATGGCTTCTACTATACACTCCTTCCCCAACGTTCTTTTCATCACCTCGTTAACGAAACACTATGTGATGCCTGGACTGCGATTGGGATACCTGATGGGACAAGCTCACCTTATCAAGCGACTACTCCCCTATCGTCAGCCTTGGTCTGTAGGCTCTCTTGCCCTCGAGGCTGGGAAATGGATCGCCCAAGAGCACTTCCCCAATCTCCTTGACAAAGCTCTACTCTTCTCCGAAGCCAAGCGACTGAAGCAGGCGATTGCTAAGCTACCCTTCTTCGAAGTAGAATCCTCTGATACGCACTTCTTCTTAGTCCACTGCTCTCATCCAAGAATAAAGACAGGAGGAGAGCTTAAGGAATTGCTAGTTCAGCGTTACCATCTACTCGTGCGAGATGCCACTAACTTTGGCTACACCGAGCAAGCTACAATTCGCCTAGCTACTCAAGCACCTTGGGCAAATAATCTCCTCCTAGAGGCTCTCCAGGAGATAGCTTCACTTCCTCTTACTCCTGTATCTTGATGTCACTGCGTGCCGAGGTTATCATTCCTCTAGCTCTAGACGGGACGTTCAGCTACATCCTACCACAAGAGCTCTCCGAACGCTTCCCAAACTTCGCCATCGGGATGCGTGTAGTCGTTCCTTTTGGCAAGAAACGCTACTATACAGGGATCGTTTGTGCCCTACATAAAGAGGATGTCAAGAGTGGTCTCAAGGAGATCGAGCAAGTCCTCGATGAAGAGCCACTCATTAGTACCGACCTGCTTCAGCTATGGCAGTGGGTAGCCTATTATTACTGTTGTCCGATCGGATCCGTCCTTCGTGAAGCTCTTCCTTCAGGTCTTCTCCCAGAGAGTAAGACAAACTACCGTCTAGAAGCCGACTTCTGCACTGAGGAAGCTCTCTCTCCGATTGAGCTAGAGATTCTTGATCACTTAGCTTCTCTAGCCGGCAAGGCGATCACCGTCGAGCGATTAGAGGCTCACTTAGGCAGAAGACTTACTCGTCCTCTCCTACGCTTAGTCGAACTCGGTGCTGTTAGCTCTGAAGAGGCTCTACATCTGCGTTACCGCCCTAAGCTCACACGGACGCTACGTCTTGTCCCCACGCTAGCTCAAGATGAAGAAGCACTCAATGAAGCCTTCGATCAGCTCAAGAGAGCTCCTCGGCAGGCTGAGCTCCTCCTTCGTCTACTACAACTCCTGGAGGAGAAACACCTCCCCATAGATTCCCCTCTCCTACGTTCGCAACTTTTAGAAGCTGTACCTAAAGGGGAAGTCCCCTTACGTGCACTCATTGATCGAGGAATTCTTCTACAAGAAGAAGTACCCATGAGTCGCTTAAATCCAAGGGATGGGGAGAAGATAACTCCGGCTTCCCTACCTCCTTTCCCTCCCTTGGAGAAGTCCGTGACCCTCTACCACGGCACAGACTTGACCGATAAGGAGGCCTATCTCCTATCCCAAATCTCTCAAACACTTCATGAGGGCGGTCAAGTACTATACCTTACTCCATCGGTCTATGCAGTCCCTGCGTCATCACTTTTCCTTCATCGGCTAGAGCGACTCGCTGGTAGAGGGTTCTTCCCCTATCATAGTCTAACGAGTGAGGCTATCCGTGTCGAGACCTTCCGTCACCTACGCCACACGACAGATCCGATCGTCGTCGTAGGTACTCGCTCGGCGATCTTCGCCCCTCTCCCTAGACTTCGCTTAGTGATCATCGATGAGGAGCATGAATACCTCTACAAGCAACAGTTAGTTGCTCCACGCTACCATGCTCGCGATGTAGCGCTCTGGCGAGCACATCAGATGGGAGCCAAGGTCTTGCTCTCCTCAATGACTCCTTCGGCCGAAGTATCATTCCATGCGCTGCGTGGTAAGTATGCCCTCATACATCCCTCTCCTGCTCAACAGCTGGAGAAGACTCCACTGATCCTTCCTCCACTTCAGACGATTGACCTCGCAGGTCTTCGGGCGCAGAAAGAAATGCCTTGGGGCTACAGCATCTCCCCCTACCTCTACGAAGCTATACAGCAGACGATACAGCAGGGGAAGAAGGTTCTTCTCCTACAGAATCGACGAGGCTATGCTTCTGCTATCGCCTGCGAAGTCTGTGAGCAGCGCATCCAATGTCCCAATTGCGATGTCAGCCTAACCTACCATCAGGCACGCCATGCACTACTCTGTCACTACTGTGGCTTCATCCGAGAATTACCCGAGGCATGTCCATACTGTGGAGCTACTGAGCATACGACTAAGTATGGGGAACTACGCCCCGCTCTAAGACAAATCGGCTATGGCATCGAGCGCGTGGAGGAAGAGATCAAGAAGGCTCTACCGCAGTACAAGACACTCCGTATTGACAGCGAAACCTTATCTTCTCGTAAGCGACGTATCGACCTCCTTCAGCAGCTTGAGGAGGGCAATGCACAAATCCTACTAGGTACTCAGCTCATTCGAAACCAGCCCGTTTGGGATAACCTCGGACTCATTGCCGTTGTCCAGCTAGATGCCTTACTGGGACTACCTGACATCCGTAACCAAGAGCGAGTCTACCAGCTCCTCTACCAACTTCGTCTACGTACAGCATCTGACTCTGAGGATCAACTCCCTCGCTTCCTACTTCAGACCAACGATCCCACGTCTCCCTTCATCCAAGAGCTACAGCTAGGGCGCTATGATCACTTCCTCGATGATCTCCTTGCCCAACGTGAAGCGACCCACTATCCACCCTTCTCACGTATGACCTATGTCTGGCTTCGAGGGAAAGATGAGCGGATCTTGGCACAAGTCTCACTCACCCTATCCCGCTATCTGATGGCACTCCTACCTGATGAGCGAGTAGACGGGCCTCTGACTCCCCCTATATCACGCCTCGAAGGGCTCTATCAGCGTCAGATCGTCATCCGCCGTCCATTCTCCCTGTCTTACCAGCATGAGCGTACGGCCTTCGCCTCAGCGCTTCATCAACTTCGCTTAGCACACCCCGAGAGCTCTCGTCTGCAAATCATCTTCGATGTAGACCCTCTATAAGAAACTTCTAGCCCTGACTAAAGCTCTTCATCCTTCATTTAGGTAACTCAGTACAAATCCCCTCTCTATCCAGCTGGATAGGGAGGGGATTTTCTCTTTCTAATTAGATGATCCCTAAGGAAGGAATAGCTCTCCAGCAAGTTCCCTAACTCCACAAAGTAGCTTCTATCTCTCTAGAGCAAACAGTCGTCCCAACACTATGGGACAACTGTCCCAGCAGGGTGGGACGATCGTCCCATAACGTTGGGATACCCAGGATACACTTTAAGCAATGGAATTTATCTCACGCTAGAAGCTATAAAAGAAAGCTCCCCGCCTTCGTCCTAACCAAGGAACAAAGGCGGGGAACTTAAAAGCTAAACTGCCTAGTTAGGCGAGTTCTTCTTACTTCTTCTTAGCTGGGAGGTGGATAGCCAAGCCGAGAGCATCAGCAATAGCTTCGTAGAGCGCTTCGGAGTAAGTTGGGTGACCGTAGATCGTAGCGATCACTTCCTCTGCCGTAGCCTCCATCTCCATGATCAGCGAAGCCTGGCTAATCATTTCTGCAGCCATAGCACCGATGATATGGATACCGAGGATCTCACCGTACTTGTTGTCTAGGATAACCTTGACAAAGCCCTGAGTTTCTCCAGAAGCAAGCGCACGACCATTAGCAACGAATGGGAACTTACCGACACGGATATCGCCATACTTCTCACGAGCCTGATCTTCCGTGAGACCAACCGTAGCTACCTCAGGACGAGTGTAGACAACAGAAGGAGCAGAGAGCATCTTCAGTGCACGCTCGTTACCATGCAGAGCATTTTCAGCAGCTACTTCACCCATGCGGAAGGCCGTATGAGCAAGCATCTTCAGACCATTGACGTCACCAGGAGCGTAGATTCCCTTGACACTCGTCTCCATGTACTTGTCTACCTTGATACGACCACGATCAAGTTCGAACTCGATCTCACCTACCCCTTCGAGGTCAGGCACACGACCGATAGAGAGAAGAGCCTTCTCTCCTTCGATAGCACGACCATCCTTGAGGATAGCAGCGAGCTTACCGGAGCGATCTTCGATTTTTTCGATAGCAGCGCCAGTGATGATCGTTACGCCACGCTTTTCTAGTTCGCCACGGAGAGTCTGTGATACTTCCTTGTCAAGAGCTGGGATGATGTGATCAGCCATTTCGATGATGGTGACCTTCGTGCCAAGAGCAATAAGGGCTTCAGCCATTTCGACACCGATGACACCGCCACCGATGACTACGAGGCTTTCAGGACGCTCCTGTAGGCTGAGGATATCGTCACTCGTGAGTACTGCAGGATGATCGATACCAGGGATATTGATACGACCGACCTTAGATCCACCTGCGAGGATGATCTTGTCTGCCTTGATAATGTCCTTACCATCGACGACGACGTCCTTATCACGGTTGATCTTACCGACACCACGGAAGACTTCGACACCATTGCTCTTGAGGAGCGAGTAAACACCGCCAGTGAGCTTCTTAACGACACCATCCTTATAGGATACGAGCTTCTTCATATCGATAGAGAAGTTCATATCTGCGAAGTTGATACCACGTGCAGCAGCCTGCTCTACACCATCGAGGATCTCAGCATTGCGGAGGAAAGTCTTGGTAGGGATACAACCCTTGTTAAGACAGGTACCACCGAATTCAGACTTCTCTACGATAGCGACCTTAGCACCAAGCTGAGCAGCACGGATAGCAGCTACATAACCAGCAGGGCCACCACCGATGACGCAGAGGTGATAAGAGCCCTCGAGGTGAACGAGTGGAAGAGGAGCACCTTCGTGCTTAGGACCTTCCTGCTTCTCTGGAACGACTTCATCCTTAGATCGGACGGTATCTAGGCTTTCGCCTGCTTCACCGATGTAACCGATAACTTCAGCGATGGGTACCGTTTCGCCTGCTTGGTGAGTAATCTTGAGTAGGACACCCGAAGCTTCTGCTTCAAGCTCCATGCTCGTCTTGTCGGTCATGATCTCGAGGAGGACTTCTCCGCTCTGGACGGGGTCTCCCTCGTTCTTTAGCCAGCGTACGATCTCACCTTCAGTCATATCTAGGCCCGTTTTGGGCATGATGATCTCTGTTGCCATATCTCTATTGAGTATCTTGTTGTGTTTCTTACTTAGTGGAATTAAACGAGCAGGGGCAGTGGCGACTCAAGGGTAGCCTTCAGCTCTTGCATGAACTTCGCTGCGCCAAGACCATTGATGACACGGTGGTCGGAGGTCAGGCTCATCTTCATTATAGGACGGATGACTACCTCACCATTGCGTACGACGGGCATTTCCTTCGTCCCAGCGATGGAGAGGATAGCAGAGTTGGGCTGATTGATGATCGAGGTAAAGGACTCGACACCATACATCCCGAGGTTGGAGATCGTGAAGGTGCTACCTTCCTGATCTGCAGGTGTGAGCTTCTTACCCACAGCACGCTCTGTAATATCCTTGAGTCGAAGCATCAGGTCGACAAGACCGAGCTTCTCTGCTCCATGGACGACGGGGACAAGAAGTCCCTCATCCATACCGACAGCCATAGCAAGGTTCACGTAGTTATGAAGCTCGATCTGTGAGCCATCTGCTGAGAGGGAAGCATTGATATAAGGATGATTCATCAGCGTACGCACTACAGCGATCGAGATGATATCAGTCACAGTTAGCTTCTTGCCTGTCTTCTCCTTGATTGGCTCGAGGAGTTGCTTACGAAGCTTCGTAGCTTCATACATATCTACCTCGTAGTTCAAGACGAAAGTAGGAGCAGAGAAATAGCTATCTGACATACGCTTGGCGATGACACGACGCATCATGTTCATCGGCACGATCTCGACATCACCCTTAGGCTCAGCAGATGCAGGAGCTGCGGAAGTCGCTGGTGCTGCTGGTGCAGAAGCTGCTACAGGCTTGCTAGCAGGAGCAGGCTGATCCTGGGTGAAGGGATCAACGATGTGCTCAAGATTGGGGAAGTAGCTTTCTCCAAGAAGAGCAGCGACGTCTGCACGGGTGATCTTACCACGGAAGCCCGTCCCCTTGATCGAAGAAGTATCAATACCATGTACTTCAGCAATCTTCTTAGCCAGCGGTGTGATACCGCCACGCTCTTCGTAGGTATATCCCGCCACATCTTCGGCATGGATACGCCCCTTGTAGCCTGACCCCACGATCTGATCAAGCTCGACACCCATACGATGAGCGAGTGAGCGAGCAGCTGGAGTGGCTCTTAGTTTATCATTTCCCATATAGATTATGCTTAAGGTGCATAGCCCTAGCTCAGGGAGTCTAGGGCTAGCACAGAAGTGTCATACTTACGCTATTGAAGCGAGGCAGGTTAACGCTTGGAATACAGGCGTTCGATGTAAGAGAGGATACGATCTTCATCAGGTAGCATTCCCATCTCTAGAGCGCGGTTGTAAGGAGTTGGGATGTCTTCAGCTGCAAGACGAAGAATACGGCTATCCAGGTAGTCGAAAGCATCGCTCTCTGTGATCACAGCTGCGATCTCACCAAGGAAACCACCAGTCTTATGAGCATCATTGACGAGGAGTACACGACCTGTCTTCTTGACGGAGTTGATGATCGCTTCCTTATCAAGAGGCATGAGTGTCATCAAGTCGACGACTTCCACCTCAATGCCCTTTTCGGCAGCCTTATCAGCAGCCTTGAGGACACGCTCTAGCATACGGCCATAGGTGACTACAGTGACATCCTTACCGACACGCTTCAGATCCGCCTTACCAATGGGGAGGACGAAGTTAGGATCGGTTGGCACCTCACCCTTCATATTATACTGAGCCTTATACTCTAGGAAGATCACCGTGTTATTATCACGGATAGCCGCCTTAAGAAGCCCCTTAACATCTGCAGGCGTACCTGGAGCGACGACCTTCAGACCTGGGATGTGACAGAACCATGACTCCAAGCTCTGAGAATGCTGAGCTGCAGAACCCAGACCAGAGCCGGCTGCACAGCGGAAGACCACGGGCACAGAGCCCTTACCTCCATACATATAGCGTGTCTTAGCAGCCTGGTTCACGATGTTATCCATCATGTAGACGATGAAGTCCATAAAGGTCACGTCTACGATAGGACGAAGTCCTGTCAGAGCAGCACCGACAGCACAGCCCGAGATAGCGCTCTCTGAGATCGGGGTATCACGTACTCGCTCACTACCGAACTCTTCAAGCATCCCTACAGAGGTACCGAAGTCACCACCATAAACACCGACATCTTCACCGATTAGGAAGACGTTTTCGTCACGGCGCATCTCTTCGCTCATGGCTTCGATGATGGCGTCACGGACGGACATCACCTTTGTTTCTTGTCCTTCTATCATAATTGTGTTTAGATCATTAATGGGTTAGAGAAGACCGACAGATTACTCGGTGAAGATATCTTCGAAGGCTGATTCTGGTGAGGGGTTAGGTCCCTTACGTCCGAACTCTACAGCTTCATCGATAGCGGCGTGGCTAGCTGCTTCGAGAGCATCTAGTTCTTCGACTGTAGCGAGCTTCTTGTCGACAAGATAATTGCGGAACTTGAGGATAGGATCCTTCTTCTTCCACTCATCGACCTCTTCCTTCGTGCGGTACTTACCTGGGTCAGACGTAGAGTGACCGAACCAGCGGTAAGAGACCGTCTCGACGAGAACGGGACCCTTGCCTGCACGTACATCCTTAACGACCTTATCCATCGCTTCGCGTACTGCGAGGACGTCATTACCATCCTCGATGAAGACACCTGGCACGCCATAGGCTGCCGCACGCTCATAGACATGCTTGATACGCATAACTGAGGAGATAGGCGTAGAGATCCCGTAGCCGTTATTGATACAGAAGAAGATCACGGGGAGATTCCATACAGCGGCGAGGTTGAGCGTCTCGTGGAATGAGCCTTCGTTGGTCGCTCCATCACCGAAGCAACACATGACGATCTTGCCGGTGTTCTTCATCTTCTGCGTCAGAGCGGCACCGATAGCGATACCCATACCACCACCGACGATACCATTTGCGCCGAGGTTACCGGCGTCGACGTCTGCGATGTGCATGGAGCCACCCTTACCCTTACAGACACCATTTGCCTTCCCCATGATTTCGGCCATCATCCCATTGAGGTCGATACCCATAGCGATGCTCTGACCGTGGCCACGGTGGTTGGAGGTGATAAGGTCTCCCTTCTCAAGGGCACAGATAGCGCCAACGTTAGCAGCTTCTTCCCCAACGGAGAAATGCGTCATCCCTGGGACTTCCCCACGACGTACTAGCTGGTTGACCTTGTTGTCGAAGTTGCGGATATCCTCCATCTTGTGGTACATCTCCAGCAAAGCTTCTTTCTTGAGTTTAGCCATAATGTTGTATTCTTACTTAGATACTTACTGTAGTTATTCTACGACTCAAGCGGTCTAACCTGTACTCTAGCTACGAGCAAAACAGCATCACCGCTGGTCATTGCTGCTGTCGTCGAGGCATGAAACCTTGTGCTTCGTTAATCACGGAAATTAATCCTTATTAACCTCTCGTATTGCAACACTGACTATGCAAAGATACATATTATATTGAAACTAGCGTCTTTTCCTCACCAAGGCTCTAAGTCAAGCTTGAGGACTCCTCATGTCTGCTTGAGCGAGAGTCAATCATCACATAGATAAAGGTCTACCTTTTAGTAAGAAAAGATAGACCTTTACTTCGGTAAAGCGTAGCCTTTCCGAGAGCTAACGCAAGCCTCCCTGCTCATCTCCCCTACCCTCTTCCCGAGCAGCATTAGGGTTAAGAGAGAGCAGTGCCTAGGATAGGTCAGATGAATCTAAATAGGTCGAAGGCAGGAAAGACCGCAATGCTAACCTCACAGCCAAGGCTAAGCTACCCAATCGGCCAATCTTTGGAGAAGTCGTACCTTTGCTTCCACACCTAAGAGCTAGATATGGAAGGCACATTACCTTCGCCTAGCACAACCTCAATGATGATGAAATCTATCACAAAGCTTTTGATTCGCACCCTCAGCCTGGGCGTCTGCGCCTGGATGGCCTGCTCTTCTGCCGATGCACAAAACATCCAAATTCACTACGATCTCGGTCGCTATCTCTACCCCGATAAGCAGAGGGATCGCCCACGCATGACCATGACGGTCGAGCAGCAAAGCATAGACCGCTTCGGAGATACGTTTTACTTCGTCGATATGAACTTCCTCAGACAAGGGGCAGTAAGTGCTAACTGGAAGTTCCTCCGCAATCTCCGCTTCTGGAAGGGACCTTGGGCATGGCATATACGTTACGATGGTGGACTTCGCTTTATCAATGCCAATGCCCCAGAGCCAGCTGGCTCCCGAGCGATCTCTATCAATGATGCCTTCATGACTGGGATTACCTATCAGTATCTAAGCCCCTCCCGACGTACCATGCTCAGCCTTACCCCACTCTACAAGTATATCAAGGGCATAGAGCGTCCACACAACTACGAGCTATGTGGTGTCTGGAAGCTGGCTTCCCCCACGGGACTCTTCACCGCCACAGGCTTCTTCAGCTGGTGGCACCAAGAGGACAAGCGACCGGGGTGGAACAAAGAATTCAAATTCATGTCCCAACCTCAACTTTGGTGCAACCTAAATCGTATAAAAGGTATCGCTCCTGACTTCAATCTCAGTGTCGGGACAGAAGTTCGCATATCGAAGAACATCGACGCACCTCAGTGGATCGTCGCTCCGACGCTAGCTCTTAAGTGGAGCTTCGGCAAGAACTAGCCCCTAGTTCCTTAGACGGTAGCGCCCGCCAGGCAAGGCCTCGACATAGCCATCCAGCTCTAGATCGAAGAGCTGAGCCGTAAGGGTCACGACGTCGAGATTTAGATCACGAGCTAATTCGTCGACGATCATCTCTCCTTGACTACTTAGTCGCTTCAGGAGAGGATTCTCTGGGAGAGCTGGACGAGCTATCACGGCTGGTTCAGCTCTTCTTCTTTCTATCGCTTCCCCTTGGGGTAACTCCCAGGCGAGCTCATGAGCTAGCGTCTCTACCCCCAGACAGAGATGAGCCTTTGACTCTTGGATCAGGCGATGACAGCCTAAACTCATCGGATCAGAGATACGACCTGGGAAGGCGAAGACCTCACGATCTGACTCAAAAGCATAGCGAGCCGTGGAGAGCGAGCCACTTCTCTCCCCAGCTTCGACTACGACAGTTGCTTCACTGAGACCTGCGATGATCCGATTACGAGCTACAAAGGCTTGCTTGTAAGGCTTGACACCAGGAGGATATTCACTCACCCAAGCTCCTCCCTTGGCCAAGATCTCCCGAGCTAGCTGACTATGTGGACTCGGATAGATCATATCCAGTCCATGCGCTAACACCGCCACGGTCGGCAGATCATACTGAAGAGCTGCTCGATGAGCCTCGATGTCTATCCCATAGGCAAGCCCACTGATGATGGTCGTACGAGGATATTGTCCTTGAAGTTCGCCGAGCAGTTGATGCACGATGACACGTCCATAGTCAGAGCTAGTGCGTGTCCCCACAAGACTAAGGTGCGTCTGCGTCTTCCAGCCCTCATAGTCTCCTCGGAGATAAAGGACAAAGGGCGGACTCACACTCTCTCGAAGTAGGGGCGGGTAATCTTCGTCTAGGATACAGCAGGAGCGGATCCCCAAGACTTCACAGCTCGCCTTAATCTGCTCAGCCTGCTGAAGCAAATTTGGATCAGCCAGCTGTGAGAGGATACGGCGCTGGAGCTTGGGGGCCACGTCCAGTAATCGTTTCGGATGAATGAAGAGAGCTTCAAGAGAGCCTACACGCTCTATGAGCTCGATAGACGAATGTACGCCTAGGTACTTCACCAGTGATAAGGCGATGGCATAAACGGGATTTTCCATGGTAAGCAAGGCATGCTCCCCCTGTCTCCTCTATGATGAGGTCGGCAGGGGGAGCTAGATCTAGGGCATGAGGTTAATAGACTTAGTGAGCAAGCATATCTGCTGTAATGGGGCGGAATGAGCTATCCTTGATCGCACGGAAGCGAACCTGTCCGCCATCCCAGTAGGATGGGAAGCCTCCCTGCTCTCTACCGATAAACAAGAAGCGTACAGCATGCCATCCAGCCTTAAGCGCCTTACTCGTATCGTGGGGGCTATATTTGGGCACCTCACCAGAGTTATCGATCAAAAGCTGACCATCGAGCCACATCTGATCGAGATTGGTCGAGAAGATATATACCCCATCCGTAGGGATGTGTACGTATCCTTCTCCCCAGACAGCCTTTCGCTGGAACTCACTGAAGTCATTACGCAGATCATCTGGACGGAGTTCCTCCAGCTTACTCACTCTTCCCTCCGTCCAAGCGACAACCTCCACAAGATCAGAAGCTCGGTCGAAGTTCCCCACAGCCGTACGTGTACGCAGTCCCGGCTTCGGCTCCGCAAGTAAAACAGCAGGAGCTGGCTCTTGCTTCTGGAAGGTGATTGAGCGAACTCGACTGACCTTGCCCGAAGGGAGCACCGAGGCTACCTTCACCATCCGATCCGTATAAATAGGTAAGGGCTGTGTGTAGGTCGAAGATTGAGCGGTAGGCTCCGATCCGTCCGTCGTATAAACGATGCGAATAGGGCGGGAGCTAGTCAGTGCTAAAGTTGTGCTATCGGTGAAAGCGACAAAGTTTAGCGATGCCGTACGCTTCTCAGGACGAGCATCAAGCTCCATCTTCGGTAGAGGTTGCTCGGGCAGAGGGATGTGGTAGTTCACTCGATGCTGGTCAAGACGTACGTAGGCATTATCTAGACGACGAGTGAAGTCCTTGAAATTCTTTTGTCCTTGCGCTGTCCAAACTCCTTCTGCCAAGGCGATCTCACTAGGATATGCATGGTACTGCATGAGCTCTGTCGAATAAAGGTACTCTGACCAGAGGCAGGCTTGCGCACCTTTGATATGGTGACGCTTAGCAGGAGCGATCGCTTCGGGGATGGGATTATAGCTGTAAGTATCCTGCAAGTAAGCGTAGCCTCGTACCGCTAGAGGTTCGGCACGATGATCCCCCTGCAGTCTATTTACGTATAGTCCCCCGCTACCAGGTGTCATGATGACATCGTGGCCCATGTTAGCGGACT